>Ga0307512_10002231_pt1 | contig 25210 bp, 17 predicted proteins | sample 14_EM_MG_FD_200267 | JGI IMG/M metagenome (GOLD analysis project Ga0307512, IMG submission 200267) | Populus trichocarpa ectomycorrhiza microbial communities from riparian zone in the Pacific Northwest, United States - 14_EM | ecosystem: Host-associated > Plants > Roots > Unclassified | place... | reverse complement strand
AACAGTCAACACGAAATACACTGGTCAATGCTCCAAAAAAGAACCTTTCCCCTCTCCCGGCGGGCAAATATGGCAAATCAACAACGCAGTCTACACGACGACATCATCAAGCGAATGAAGGGAAGAGCGGGCTGGAGGCTGAAAGGGTCCGAGCCCTTGAAGCATTGCATAGCTTGAGATCCAAAACGACGCTCACGGTGGAGAAGAAACGAGAAACGCACTTTTTGAGCAATGAAGAGAAAGAGCAATGGATAGAGGATTATGTGGAGAGCGAGACTGCGGTGGCAAGAAAGCGAGTTGAAGACGCAGAGACAGCGATAAAGCAGAGGCAAGAAGATATGAGAAATGTTGGAAAGGCAGGATTGACCACCAGAGAGCCCGAAAAGACATTTGAAGCGATGCTGAATGCTGTCGGAGACAGTCTGAGCGATTTTGCAAGTTCCGACGATGAGGAGGGTGTGGAAGACGAAGAATAAGACGATGATCCAGAGCAGGGCAAGCTGAGTGAAGAAGACGAACCCGGCTGGGTGATGGGCACAATCTCCAACTCGGTACAACGCCGCATAGTGAGGTTTTGGCAGAAGCAGATGAAGCTTGACAAATTGAGACAACCGGGATCGGGGGATGTGGCCGACTACTTCTGCGAAAGAAATACGAAGTACGGAAAGTCTGAATTGATGCTTCCAGGGATCATCAAGTCCCAAACGGATCATGTTGCAGTGGCACCTTCCCCGACAACATTTGGAGAGCTATTAGAGACTCTTGATATCATCCCAGGAATATCGCCAATGCTGCAATGTACGTCTCGACCAGGAAGTACCCATATGAGAGTAGGCTCAGGGAAACCAAAGTCGCCCGAACGCATATCTCCTTTCCCACCCGGCGCGGAATCCGATTTGTTGCTAATGACGCATGCCAAGCCAGTTCAACCAGTAAGCGCCTAACACTGCATATTGCCTCCCGAGCTAATTACCATATAGAAATCGGATTCAGACAAAGAAATGGTGACAGCTCCTGCATCTGCGGAGGAATAGATAGCCAAATTGAAACTTTTGACGATCTAGAGCTGTGAAAAGTAATTTGCGTTTCTATTTTGCTACGTGTCAGCTTTGTCTTGGTTTCAGTGTCCATATTGTGAGACATGATAATTCATCTGTGCATGTGCAAGGGTCGTACGCACCATTCTAACGTGGTCAACACCAAATCACACCACACGACGACCAATGAGCTGGTTATCGTCGTTCCTGTTACTGTTAAGTGCGAAAGTAAAAACTAAATTAGTGACGAAATTTACCAACAACTTTTAAGTAAGTGATGTCATACGAGTCATAGAAGGAGCAGTAAAAGCGCAATACAAACCTGTATGCATGACAGCCGTCATGCTGCATTCATCCATGCATTCAAATGCACAACTCCCTGCTTAGCCCTGGTCCACATGGTTGAGATTTTAAACATTGCTTATGGTAGGTCATGGAAATCGAGGAAAAGAAGCTGGATCAGGAATGGTGCGACAGTCAGGCGATATTAATCAAACATTAGTGGCCGGGTCTGCATGCCGCTAATTGCCAGGCGAAAGCACTGGAACACGATGTGGCTACGTCATTTATCGCTCATGTCACGCGGGAAGTGGTGAATCAGATAGTGAGGGGCGACAAAGCATCGGGATGCAAAAAATAATACGTAGAAAAGAATGATTGGCTGTCAATAATATCAATATACGTTTGGACTAAAATGATTGAGCTTAAATTGACAGTTAGGGTGTGTGTAATGTGAGCGTCAACGGAGCGTCAATGATTCATAGTCTTTCACAATCTGCAATCAAACGGCAAGATGGTCACATCCTAACAAAGTGAATGTATTGGATATTTTTCTGGTTAAAAGGACAAGTCAAACACTCGTTGCCATACCCTAGAAATGAGCGTCAACGGAGCGTCAACGATTTTTTGTCTTGCATCTTGGATAATCCAAATGCTGGGCAATTACTATCACTCATAATCGCAATATTGGTCGCCATTCTAGGCAAAACTGGTAGGGACGACATCGCGACTATCCCCTAAAAATGAGCGTCAACAGAGCGTCAATAATTTTTGGTCTTGCATTTGGAATAATCCGGAGGCTGTGCAACGACATCTACCTACTTTGAATGTATCGGCCGCCTTTCAACAGAAAAATGCTAGAGAGAACATCGCGACTATCTCCTAAAATTGAGCATCACCAGAGCATCAACGATTTTTAGTTGTGCATTTAGAATAATCCAGGGGCTGCGCAACGACATCTACCTACATTGCATTTATAGGCTGCTCTTCAACGCAAAAATGCTAGAGAGGACATCGCGACTATCTCCTAAAGTTGAGGGTCAATGGAGCGTCAAGGATTTTTGGTCCTGCATCATGCATAATCAAAGGGCTGTGCGTCGGCTTTAATCCAGAATAGAAGTGTTGGCCGCCTTTATAGGCAAAAATGCGATCGACGATATCACTACTGCCTCCTAAAAATGAGCGTCAACAGAGCGTCAACAGTTTTTGTGCTGGCGCAGTAACCTACACAGCAACATACTGCATTGTGTTGCACTGAAATTGAATTTTTAACGGTCAGTCTTTCCAATACGTCCTCATATACCACTTCACAACTATGCATGCAATGTCTCACAGGGCTTACTTGTTTGTTGCTCATAGCTCTGGAGTCAATATTTAAGAACCAGCATTCTTTTTGATCATACTGTACCTACTGACATCCTTTCAATTCCAATTACGCAGCCATCCAATTCCTACCGCCATGTCGGATTCACAATCTCTGAATACCTCCTTGCTAGAGGTAATGATATCTTCCAAAAATGAAGGTGTCTTTATTCGTGATTTGAACGACCTTACTCTACAAATCATATTCGATGCTTGGTGGGATTCTATGAATGTGGGCTCGAAGCGTTCTATTGCTTGGAAGAATTCTAGACATGCCCCTTCATGGCGGTTCTATCTGCATTGCAGAATTGAGGTGACCGGCAGCCCTGGCATCATATGCATCATTTGTCATCAAGTTCTTCGCCATCCATCAGAACATGGGACCAGCTCAATGAGCAAACACTTGCTGGCAAAAGCACACATCGCAAAGTTGAACGAATTGACAGAGTCGGAGGTTACTGAATTGACTAATTGAACAGTCGATGAAGCAGCACTGGCCATTTTGAAGAGGCAAGGAAGTCGTGGGATTACAATAGTAAGTTCGCAAGAGAAATTGATTGGCGACATTGACTTGTAACCTATATTGACTGTATTAACAGACAAAACGCTCCAAACTAGCAGATAAGGACTTTGTAACTGCCGAATTTCACCAAGACACTTGGAATCGCTACCTGATGTTAGGATTTGTTTCGGCTCATATACGATGGAACGCTATATCAAATCTTGAGCTACGGCGGTCATATAACGCATTTCACAGCAAGCTGGTGCTACCGTCAGCTAGCACCCTCAGCAACATTTGTCGGAGGGAATACTCACTGACTGTGGATGCAATTAAGAAGCAGTTGCCAACAAGAAATAAAGTTAGTTTAGCTTTGGACAGGTGGACTTCAACAAACAAATTGGCAATAACGCCGGTCATTGCATACTATATAGATCACAATTGGGTAATGCGGGAAGTGCAACTCGCTTTCGATGAGGTCAGTAGCCTGTTCTTTTTCTATTTCAACAGCTAGTTCAGGATAGTAGGTCAAGGGTCAACATACTGGAGCAAGGCTGGCCACACATTTGAAGGAAGTTCTAGATCGTTTTGAGCTTACTGACGGCCGCTTGCTCGGAATTACAACTGACAACGCCTCCTCAAATTATTCGATGACTGGGGAACTACAATCCACACTTCAGGCCTCAGGAATCGAGTGGCCTGCATTGAGAAATCACGTACCATGCATGGCGCATGTCATTCAGCTTGCTTGAGGTGCATTTATGAGCAGTCTCGGAGTCAAAGGCCGTACAAAGTCATGGGAAGCACATCAGCGCGATCAGCAATATGGAGAGAATGAAAACACACATATTGGGAAGAGTCAAAGACTTCGAAAAGAAGGCAATGCTAGAATCAATAACGTGTCCATTATGAAATCAGGTTTGGCCAAGATAATTGAGAAAGTACGTATTTCAAGATACTCTGAATATTCTGAAACTAACTATCATATAGCAGCGAATGATTGCTGTGTTGAATACGTTGACACCTGGTTGTCGAAACGACTTTATTGACTGTCAAAAAGCCAAAGTCCGAATCGCAGTCCTTCCTATTATCGATGTGAAAACATGGTGGAATTCAACACTGGAGTTGCTTGAACGAGCCTATCAAATGCGAGAATTCACCTGCGAGTGGCTGAAGAATCCAAAATACAGCGAATACCGGTCAGTCTACACAACAGAGGATGAATGGACAATCGTCAAGTACGTCATGGAAGTGTTAATGCCATTCTGATACTGGACTCTGTGGATGTCGAAAAGACATATGGTCACACAGTATCATGTTATCACCATCTATAATGACATGTTCGATCATATGGATGGTGTTCTGCGAGCTTTGGCTAAGAAGAAAATGCAGTGGAAGGAAGATTTATACTTCGCTGTGAAGTTTGCGCGACAAAAGCTGTCCAAATCCTACACCGAAGTCACTCCAACGACGGGTATGCTTCTTATTTTGGCACACATTCTTGATCCTTTTCACAAGTTGCGATCATTTAGGAAATGGGACAAGGGAATGGATATCAATCCTGAGGACGAGACTTCTTATACTACCCAATACCAAGAGGCATTTTTGAAGTATGTGGAAAACGAATACTGCGCCAAACGCAGACAATTGTCCGTCACTAAACATGAAAAACTACAGAGCAATGACTTCATCTGTTCTGCAACACCTTCCCAATCTGGTCAATCATGTTTTGATCCATATGATTTGTCCAGTGGTGATGAAGAATACTTAATGCCTAAAAATTTGGCCGAAACGACACCCGGACGAAGTGATCGCACAGCACGCTCATTGACCCCCGCCAGGCTGTATTTGAATTCGCCGCCTGAATCACCAAAGAACTGGGGACAAGTTAATCCGAATCTCAATGATTACCAATGGAGATTAGCAGTACATTTTGGATTCCGGATATCGCGGAATGGTGGCGACGGCAAGAGGAAACGCACTCAAAGTACACGGATCTCTCCAATGTGGCATGCGACATATTCTCAATCATACCTCATGGTGTCGGAGTGGAGGCCAGTTTTTCCCTTGGACGAGACGTTATCGGCTGGAGGCAGTCAAAAACCACAGGCGAAACCCTTCAGGAAATGGTTGTAGTAAGGCAGTATGCTCGCGCCAATAATGGGATATTGGCAGGCGATGACCCTGTATTGGATAGGTCGGAATCCGATAACGACTTGGAATTGAAGGGAGACGCAGAGGAAAAGAAATTGCACAGAATGGCCAAGGTCCACGACTTTTTGGAGATGTGGCAGGGCAGCCAAACCCTAAGTACTACAGAGAGGGAATCACGCGGTCAAAACAAGCAGATGACTGACGTAGGATACATTTTGGATACGGAAGACTGCGTCAAAGCATCCTGGTCAATCTTTCAACATGATGGTGCGGCTGCATTTAAATTGTCGGAAAGATCACCGTTGCCACCAGCTTTGTCTGCAAAGCAACTCGCTGGAGGACAAACTGAAGTATGGAATGTTCGCCGAATATGGAGAATCGACCGTCATCCAGCCGAAGGTCATGACGACAGTGCACCCGAAACCGTTGCCGACACTGAAAACTGGCTCAACTGGAACAGTGACTTGGATAATCCAAATGAGAGCTAAAACGATGGTGATGCAGACAATGAAACAGATGTAGAGCTAGAGAATTGCTTCAAGGACCTGGAATGCCCTGAGCAGCGGGAGGTGTGTGCCGCTCCAAATATACCCGGATTGATTCGGCCAATAGGGAGGTCAAAGAAAAGGACTGAAAAAGGCTTACTGACGGTCAATGCTACCGAAACAAGGAGGATTCGTGGAAACAGAAAAAAGTAGGACCGAATGGGACAATGTGTTTTCAGCAGGTTCTTTATGTTGCTTGACCGAGAATTTCACTTAGAGAATTATGATGGAAGAATATTGACCAGTTATGTCTAAATGGTAGTCGATAAACACAAGCATAGCAGGCGAAATGTGTTATTCAGCGTGATACATACCTTTTAATACAATGAGAGCAACCCGTGCCAGAATATTACTAAGGCCACAGGATCCAGTCATAATCAGCCTAAAAAGCATCCAATGAGTTCAAATAATCATCCGTACAATTATCAATGGCAGCAGATTTAGACTTGACATTACATTAAAATGAGTGTCAACAGAGCGTAAACAACTTTTGGTCTTATAAGTAATGTAAATGAATATTGAATTGGTCACTGAAATGCAAAATCGACGTGTTGGCAGTCTGTATTGGCAAAACATATAGCAACTCGGTCACTGTCCCATTCTGAAAATGAGCGTCACCGGAGCATCAACGATTTTTGATCTTGTAAGTAGGGTAATTAGGTACTGATTTGGCTTCTGCCATTCAAAATCAACGTGTTGGCAGTCTTTATAGGAAAAACAGATAATGACACGGTCACTGCCCCATTCTGAAAATGAGCGTCAACGGAGCGTCAACGAATTTTGGTCATGTAAGTGAGGTAATTACCATTCAATTTGGTCGCGAATATACATAACCAACGTATTGGCAGCTTTTATAGGCAAAAAGGAACGCGACATGGTCACTGCCCCATTCTGAAAATGAGCGTCAATGGAGCGTCACCGATTTTTGGTCATGTACGTAAGGTAATTACAAATCAATCTGGTCGCTGAGTTACATAACCATCGTACTGCCATCATTTATAGGCAAAAAAGAAAGCGATACGGTCACTGCCCCATTCTGAAAATGTGCGTCAACGGAGCGTCAACGAATTTTGGTCATGTAAGTAAGGTAATTACGATCCAATATGGTCGCATATACTCATATCCATCGTATTACCAGCCTTTATAGGCCAAAAAGGAAGCGAAACGGTTACTGCTCCATTCTGAAATTAAGCGTCAACAGAGCGTCAACGAATTTTGGTCACGTGAGTAAGGTGATTACGATTGAATTTGGTCGCAAATACACATAATCATCATATTGCCAGCCTTTATAGGCAAAAAAGGAAGCGACACAATCACTGCCCCATTCTGGGAATGAGCGTCAACGGAGGGTCAACGGAGCGTCAACGATTTTTGCTCTTGCATCTTGGTTAATCTAAATGTCGCATGGTGGTACAAATTGATATCCCAAGTAATGGCCGCCTTTTCGGCCAAAATAGTACACCATTTCTTTGTTACCCCAACATGAAAAGAGCGTCGCCCGAGCCTCAACAATTTTTGGTATTGCATATAGGGTAATCTGGGTATCACGCAGATATTTGAGCTCATAACAGAACTATTGACAGCCTTGTAACGCAAAAACACAAAACAGACATGGAAAAATACTGATTCCAAAATTATCAATATTTTAATCTGCAAAACATGCAAAAGGTGATTATTGGATGTTGAAAATGCGATTTTGATAACATACTATTATTATAAAGCAAAAAACAAGAGCATTATATGAATCTACAGATGGACCCGCGGGACAACCCGCTGACAACCCGCCCAATTCAGACGGGTTGTGAGATGTCCATCGAACTGTACCTGAATTGACGGTTCGGGTGTATTGACGACCCGGACTGGCAATTTGGAAAGGGGTCGGTTCTGAACCGTACCCGGACCCCAAGCGCCGGTCCAGAACCATTGCTAACACTACCCTAGACGATGCAAGTTTGCCAGTTCTGGGGTCATTAGCGGGAGTACATAGGAGACTCGTGTTGATTTGATACCGAGTCTCATTGCTAGCAGATTCATTGATACTCCAAGTAATTTGTATTGATTGGATGATGCAATAACCTTGGCCAGTCTTAAGCCTTCAAGGCTAAAGATACCAGATATTTCAGACCACATTCACAAAACTATGCTAAGTGGGACCAGACAGTTCGACTTCATCAATTGCGACCGACATGTCAGGCAGATGATAGCCATTATGCAAGTATGCGGGACTTCAAGCCCTTCACCTATGCAATCGGAATAGTGTTAGAAACAGGCCCAGGTAACCTGCCAGCAGTCCGGGTTTGGACCAGAAAAATGGGTTAGTTCAGCTCCAGACCAATCCAAAAACCCGACCCGCTGCTTCTTGGCCAGCCAGACCCATACCTGTACTCATTCACCCACGGGTTTTGCCAGGTTTGCCTAGACCTGTTGGTCACAAACCCTGGTTCTGGTTTTTCGGTTTATCTATTTATGGTTGCATTCAGATATCCTACTGATAATTGCAAAATATTCACTTTGGTACGACATTGTCTTTATTTGATGTATTGGCCGCCTGTATTAGCAAAATGAGGAGAGACACGCTCCCTGCCCATCCTGAAAACACGCCTCAACGGAGCGTCCACAATTCTTAGTCTTGCATCATACGTAAGATAAGACGTACTGAACAGCACCATTGAAAGTTCCAGCCGTTGTTAAGTCACAAACGGATATGTTCCCAACTGCCCCTGCACCGACAACATTCTGAGAGCTTATGCAGTCACTTCACAACATCCCGGGAAAATCGCAAATGCCACAAGGGACGTATGACCAAGAATGCAGTCAGATGAGGATATGTTCCAGAAAATCACACTCTCACATACACATTGAATCTCTCCCACCTGACGTGGGTCACGATTTGTCACCCATTAAGAAATTGAAGCCAGACCAACCCGTCAGCTTTTACCCTTGTATATAACCTCCCTACCTAATTACCATACAGGAATCGGATTCAGACAAAGAAATTGTAAAAACTCATTTATTGTCAGAAGATTAGATGCGTAAATTGCAATTTTTGACGACGTATCTCTATGGATAGCAATTGGTCTACAGATTGTGCTATGTGTCAGCTTTTTCTCAATTTCAATGACCAAATTGTGAGACATGATAATTCATCTGTGCATGTGCAAGGGTCATACAGGTCATACAATAGTTCTAGACTCCAAATCGGGTTGATTGATGATCAATCAACTTATTATTGTTTTACCTGTTACAGTTAAGTTGGAACGCAAAAACTAAATTAGAGACAGAATTTGTTAACAAAATTTGAGTCTGTGATGTCAGATGGGTCATAGAAGGAGTGGTCAATGCATACTGCTAATCTGTATGAATGACTAACGTCATGCTGCATTCATCCATACATCCAACCACATAACTCTGCACTCAGACCTGGTGCACATGGTCAAGATTTTGGAAGTTGCAAAAAGTAGGTCATGGAAATCGAGGAGAAGGAGCTGGATAAGGAAAGGTGTGGAAGATGGGCTATATTAATCAAAAATTAGTGGATGGATCCACATGGGGTAAATTGCTGGCCAACAGTGCTGGAATGTGATAGTGCTATGTCATCCATTGCTCAGATAATGTTTGTAGCTGTGGATCAGAAATTTAGAGGCCACAAAGCTTTTGGATGCAACTGAGTGGTCATAGAAATGATACATTGGATGTCAATAATGACTATATGATTGTGTGTATACAATTATTGACCATACAATGACTGTTAGGATGTGTTTATGGTGAGTGTCAACACAGTGTCAATGATTTTCCGTCCTACACATTTGGCAATCAAAGGGCAGCATTGGCACATACTTCCAAAGTGAAACTATTGGTCGTCTTTATAGATAAAATGCAAAGTCCCATGCTCCTTGCACCATCCTAGAAATGAGTGTCAACCAAGGGTCAATGATTGCTGTTCTAGAACGTAACGGAGTTGGGCATTAATTTGCTTGCAATTATGCCTAACCAACGTAGTGGAAGCCTTTATAGGCAAAAGAGAAACCGACACTGTCACAGCCACGTTCTGAATATGAGCATCAACAATGCATCAACAATTTATGGTTATGTACCTTGGATATTTCAAGGGCTGTGCAACAACATTAACCCATAATCGAAGTATTGGCCACTGATATTGGCATAATCGTTAGTGATGATGTCCCTACCAGCTCAAATGCGCGTCAACAGAATGTCAACAATTCATCGTCTTGCATCTTGCATAATCCAACGGCTGTGCATCAACATTAACCCATAATCGAAGTATTGGCCACCTTTAGTGACAATATTGTTAGTGATGATGTCGCTACCAGCTATAATGCGCATCAACTGAGTGTCAACTATTCATCGTCTTGCATCATGCATAATCCAAGGGCTGTGCATCAACATTAACCCATAATTGAAGTATTGGCCGCCGTTATCGGCAATATTGATGGTGAGAATGTCGCTACCACGTAAAATGAGCGTCAATCGAGCGTCAATGATTTTTGGTCTTGTAAGTACAGTAATTGGGCGGTGATTTGCTCGCTGTTGTGCATAATCAATGAATTGGCAGCCTTTAGAGGCAAAAGAGAAAGCGATACAGTCACTGCCATGTTCTGAAGATGAGTGTCAACGATTTACGGTTGTGTATCTCGGATAATCCGAGGGCTGTGTAACAGCATTAACCTATAATCAAAGTATTGGCCGCCTTGATGAGAAATACTGTTAGTGACAATATCGCTACCACCCAAAAGGAGCGTCAACGGAGCCTCAACAATTTATGGTCTTGTAGCTTGCATAATCCATGGGCTGTGCATCAACATTAACTCATAATCGAAGTATTGGCCGCCTTTATTGGCATCATTGTGAGTGACAATGTCGCAACCAGCTGAAATTAGCATCAACGGAGCATCAACAATTTTTGGTCTTTTATGTATGGTTTCTGGGCAGTGATTCGCTTGCTGTTATGCATATTCAACATACTGGCAGCCTTTATTGGCAAAAGTGAAACTGACAGTGTTAGGGGGGTCATTTATCTGAAAGTATATATATACTTATGCACAGCGCTAGATACTATGTCCTCTTATCAAGCTCATCGCCAATTGAATTTAATTGTTAATCGATAAAGATTGTAAACGCCAAGAGGGCAAATGGATATTGTGGATTCGGATGCTTCCAGGAAAGTAACAACAAGGTCCAATCGAGTTGTCAAGCAATATTGGTGGTACATATAATCCTACATTGCGTACGGATTTTTCGTTAACCCTTGATAAGGTTTCCATTGACTTGGAGCTGTGCCAATCTTATTCTTTCGGCCTTCAAGTGCTATTTGGTTATTGGTAAGTGGTTGACATTTGCTTTCCGAGTACGTCGTAAGGGATCAGCTTCATAATTCTTTGAACATTGTGTTTCGGATTTGATGGAAACAGATCGTCGTTGAATATCTTGAGGTGTTGAAAAAATGCCACTCTCCAAGGTTTCTACCGGTATGTCTCTTAATCCACTTGAATTCAATTCCTCTGAAAGGAATCTCCAATATTCAAGATAATATGACAATGCTGGATCTAACTGAACCAATGCTACTATCCACCAGATGCACTGTGCGGCGAATAAATACTGGCGCTGCTCGAAGGTAGACAATAATTTTGCAAAAGTCCACATCAGAATATGGGTTCATTCTGAATGATAATACTCATCTGAGGTGCGGGGCTGCCGCTATAAAGCTAATAATATTTATAATTATAGTATAGATATAGGTAGCATAGAAACGCAATAATATTTTAAGGTCTCCTTTGCTCGTAAGTTTTTATGACGGTTCTCTGCTAGAGCTTGTTCTTCTCATTGCCGGAACAATGTGAGTTCTTAATAGCTGGACCCTCAGTTCATGCTTGACATCCGAATCTCGCTATGACACATTGTTTGCTTGATAACATATCGCCGAGATCAAGTTATATGACTCATTGATAGAGCCACGAATTCCCTCAAGGTTATTCTGTTTCTGCATGAGTGGTTTCAAGGCCTCACACCCCTGCTATGGGCCATCCTCATGTCAAGATATCAAACACACTATTATGACAACTCATAACTTCATCTTGGAGACCTTACTTCCCATCTTGTTCAGTAGTTGGAACATATGCCGACAGGTAGCCTGATTCAGTCCTTTTCGCAATTAATAATAACTGCAGGTTATTAAAACCCTCGCCTTTTCATTTGGCTATTCAGCTTTGCATTCAGAGATTTGATCTGCGACCAACTGATACTCTGCCAACGTGGATCATGTCATGTCAACCTCATATCACTTATGAGTATGACATTGCCAATGCATCTAACTCAACTCAATGAGCAGGTTTTACTTTGCGCCTCTTATCTTCAGCCAATGCCATTGATCCCACAGACACCGCATGCTTAGGCCTCAACCTTCCGTAGACTGGGGAGTGCCGTTAGGTGTTCCCACCACTATGCGCCTAGGCTAGCAGATCCCTCATAATCACATATTGCATTATTGTCTGCCGCACACATAATTCTGTGTAGGCGCAACTTTACTGAGTGTTGCCCCACTAGATACGATATAGTAGGTGTGGCCAATAATCATGTGAACTGCTGAAGGGTTTTCACTTCCCAGTAATGGAGAGATAATTTCATCTTCATAAGTGAATCCGCTAGTGAGGGCGTACCTATCACTAATTGATCGACATGAGGCCCAAGTGGAATCCTAGTAAAGATGACTTGGCTAATGAACATGGTGTCGTTCTTACAGGAATCGGTGTTATGCATACAACTACCATTGTGGTTGCCGCATGCACCCGCTGTGATTCATTCCTGAATCATTACCACTGCTAGGAGAGAACCCCTAACCCAGAGTCACTGCCGCATTCTAAAAATGAGCATCAACAGAGCGTCAACGATGTATTGTCTTGGATAATTCAAGGGCTGTGCAACAACATTAACCCATAATCAAAGTATTAGCCTCCTTGAGAGGCAATATTGTTTCTGAAGATGTCGTTACTACCTAACATGAGCGTCAATGCAGCATCAACGATTCATGGTCTTGTATCTTGCATAATACATGGGCTATGCAACAACATTAACCCATAATCGAAGTATTGGCTTCCTTCATGGGCAATATTGTTGTAGATGATGTCGCTACCACTTAAAAATGAGCGTCAACAGAGCGTCAATGATTTTTGGTCATGTAAGTAATGTAATTGGAACATGATTTGCTTGCTGTTATGCCTATCCAACGTATTAGCAGCCAGTATAGGCAAAATAGAAAGTGACACAGTCGCTACCCCATTCTGAAAATGAGTGTCAACCGAATGTCAATGATTTTTGGTCTTGTATGTAAGGTAATTGAAAATTGATGTGTTGGCTGTTATGCAGAACCAACGTAGTGACAGCCGCTTTACGCAAACAAGAAAGCGGCACGGTTACTGCCATATTCTGAAAATGAGTGCCAACTCAGTGTCAACAATTTGGTCTTGTAGGTAAGGTAATTAACAATCCATATAGTCACTCTCATGAGTAATGAAGGTATTGGCTGCCTGTCTAGACAAAAGTGGAAGCGACATGGTCACTGCCCCCATTCTGAAATGAGCATCAACGGAGTGTCAATAAATTTTGGTTTTACATCCTGGGTAACCAAAGCAGAGACTCATTGCACACATCCATAAATAAGGTAACGGCCACCATTAGAGGCACAAACAAAAGCGATATGCTCCCTACCCCATCCTGGAAATGACCGTCAATGGAGTGCCAACGATTTTTTGGTCTTTCAACTTTGGTAATCTAACTGGCGCTTTGTGGCTCTAATTCATTTACGACGTAATGGCGGCCTTTTTATGGAAAGCAGGGCATGATATCATTGTTACCCCATCATGAAAATGAGGGTCAACAGAGCGTCACCAATTTGTGATCTTGAACATTAGGTAATTATGGCATCGTGCAGATATTTGAACTCATAACTGAACTATTGACCGCCTTTATAGCCAAAGATACATCCTATCAAAGGACAAACAGGGAATCCAAAATAATCGATATCGCAACCTGCAAAATGTGCAAATAGGGATTACTGGACGTTGAATACGTGATTTTTGGTAAGCTACTGTTATCAAACTGCAAAAACAAGAGCGTTATATTAATCCACAGATGGACCTGCTGGACAACCCGCTGACAACCCGCCAAATTCAAACTGGTTGGGAGAATTGCATCGAACTGTACCCAGATCGACTGTTCGGGTGTACTGACTACCCGGACCAGCAGTTTGGAGTTGGCTCGGTTCCAACACGGACCCGGACCCAATGCGACTGTCCGGAACTGTTGCTAACACTTGATTGGAACACCTTGGGAACTCCCCGGTCAAATAGAACAGTCTCGGCCTAAGCATGGTGTGTCTGATTATTGAGATGTGGGCAAAGAGAAAAGTCCGGAAGCTTCCGACTCCCCTGGCGGGGATATGCAAGTAAAGCAAACTACTATCTGACTATATTGCTGAAGTAGTAAGTTAAGATGAAATGTTGGCAGAGTTGTGGTGAGCCGACACGGAAACCTTTCATGCAGTTGAGCCGAATAGCCTTAATGGTGAGGTTGCCGCTTAGTCAATGTGAAATAGCGAACTTGGAAAAAGCACTGCAAATAACCACATCAGGCGAGGAGATGTTCTGACTATCCGAACATACAAGTTGCAACTTATCTGAGTTGAAGTTACAGGTTGATTAAATCTCATTGCTGACGATACCCCTCCGGGGAGAGTAATTTTTTAAAACCAATCATGCAAGAACATGATAACCTTTGTGAAGCGTGGTCTCTATCAAAAGAGATTCGCTCACTATAACAGTACTCTACAATATGACAGATCAGATCATAGCAATCTGTGATTAATGATGATCTCCCTCCTGGGAGAGTCACTCGTCCACACCAATCATATAGTACAAGAAGGCTATAAACAAATGACAAAGCTCTGGCTGTGGAAGGGTAGCCCCACAAGCACAAACAATACCTACCTGAGAGAACGAAGCTGAAATATTGTTGATGTTTCAGTTCATATTATTATTATTATCATTACCGAGTATATTTGTATTATCTGTTAGGATTGTATGCAGTTCCCGCGCCCCATGGTTTGAGCATAAGGTCAATAACAAGTACGACATTCTACTGTGTACCTTGTCTTTGTTACTGGATTGATTCAGGAAAGACGATCAGTTATTAGCAGTGCAGTGTATTTGGTGGCTGGCATGTATAATCCAGTAAACTGAGACATTAACCTATTATCGACATTATAAGATATTCCCTTCAGATGATAGAAAAGATAATGTGGTTATACCATTACCGCAACAAGTCTCTGATGGAACCAATATTCCACAATCTGATATTCTAGCATTGGATCCAAACTATGATGCAGATTCAGGAGTGCATTCTTCACGAGAGAAATTGCTTTCTAAATACCGGATTGATTGTTACAGGTGTTCTTAATCCCAATAATCAATACAACATTTATTGAATTAAGTACAGCCGCCTAATCTAAGAAACTCTTTCTTTCCACGTCTTATCCTAAGACTCAACCTCTTGACCATTGTCAAGAGCTAACGCCAATGTCCTGTTCCAAAGTACCTCTGGAACCTCATAGACTCTTCTCCATGTATTGATGTTTCCATCTTGTTGATATATCCCGCCAGTCCGGGAAACAAATGTTCTTCGGAAAACTCCTCAAAGGGCAGTTTCCCGGTGGATGAGTATCGATGTACCAGGTAGTAGATTCTTTCGTAATGTGTATACGGCAGTACCACTCAGGAGATATGGGTTAAACGTTTGTTTTCTAAAGCGAAGTGGAAATCTCCGTAAGATTTGACTTTCTTCTGGATTGGGTATTCAGATTGTGTCAATCTGTGTCCAGGCATACAGCGCGAAGTTATGGTTGTGTGTAAGAGAAGTACTTATGAATAGAGTTTATAGAGTAGAATTCTTAATAATGTTTTAAGATCGTCTCTGGTGTTGCGAATATTGACTGCAGATAGCTGCTTGAGCTTGTTCTTCCCATTGCCGGAACAATGCGATGTCTTTATAGTCGTCTTCAAGGGTTTGTACACCCATAATTCGACGTTTTGCCTCTATTGCTCTTGATTGCTTATTGCCGTCAGGTCATGCCATTTCCGCATGAGCCTGGTGAGAGGTGCCATGCATCCCAGTAGGTTATTGTATTTATGCAATGCGCTTTCAAAGCATTACGCTCCTGATTAGAAATCAGGCCATCTATCCCATGATATCAAGTCAGGCAATATGACAGATCGAACTTGCACTCAGACATCTCGCATTCCGTTTGTACGGCAGTTGGAACATCAGCTGGTCAGTGCTTATCGCAAATCAATGCCTCACCCTAAAGGCTATTTGGCTTGCATTATAGATTTAATCGGTGACCAACCAATAGTATGCCAACATAGCACATGACACGTCAGCTTATATTAATTACAAGTCGAATGTTGCAACGCATACGAATCCAAACCAATGGGCAGGGTTGCTTCAGGCCACTCATCTTCAGCCAACGTCATAATTCCCTTGGTCACGTCGTGCTTCGGCCGAGACCATTCTCTTTTGCCGGGGAGTACGCTGATACTTCCTATTGCATAAGGCAATTAGTCACATGTCCCGCACACTCGCATATTGACTATCGACTGCCTTGTTTGTGAGTCGGAGTAATCTCCAGTCCACTCAAACATGCCCTGCTAGTTCAGATAATTGAATGTGGTTGAAAACTATGTGCACCACAGAAGCCTAGACTTCCCGGTTATGGCGACATAGCTGCATTGTCAAAAATAACTTTGCTAAGCTCTGGCGCTTATTCAATCAACATGCGACCCTTATGTATTTCCACTAAGAAACATAAGGTTGGCTTACTTGTAACATCATGAATAGGGGTTATGCATATCACGTGACTAGACCGAGAGTAACTCCGTGATATGTATTCATTTAACTATTTCAAGTACCATTATCGCTGCTAAGGGAAAACCCCTGATATCACCCACTTCTCTAGGACCGGTCACCACAACAGTGCTCCATCATACAAAGTAGAAATGCAAAAGATACCGCTCAACACACCAAAAAAATAACATAATCCAAAACAAAAATAAAAAAATAAAAAATAAACAAAAATCAATTTTTCCTTTTATTCTTATACCTCCCGTTGTTAGGAGTTCTCCCTTAACGAGAGGTTAGTGGCACTCTATTCGTTGGAAGGATATACATTACGGAGTTCTCTTGAGTAAAGTACATAATGCTTTTCCCAGAGGAAAAAGAGTTGGCTATCTCGTGATCCTTAGCGGGATTTCATGTCAGCCTCAAGTCGATTCAATAGCAAGCCTTATTGCTAGCGGATTCATAGAGCGTTCACATATGGTAGCACTGATTTGATGATGCAATAACCTTGACCAGTCGATAAGCCTTCAGGGTTTAAAGATGCAAGTTATTTCTGACCACATTCACTCAAGTGAGCTAAGGGGACTAGATGCGTTGACTGCATTTGTTGCGACTGACATGTCAGGCAGACAATAGCCAATATGCCATTATCAGGGATCATAAGCCTTCTCCCTGGAGATAGAAACAACTTAGGCACTCCCCGGTCAGTGAGAATGTTCTCATTCTTAGCATGGCGTGTCTGATTGCTTAAGATGTGGGGATGTGATTAAGTCGCGGAGCTTCCGACTTCCCCAAACAGGCAATATGCCGGCAAGCAAGTTACTATCAGATATCGCACTGAGGTGGCACATTGAGATTAAATGTTGGCATAGTAGTGGTCAGCCGCCACGTAAAACTTTGATGCAGTTAAACCAACTATCCTTAATGGTGAGGTCGACGGTCGCATATTCTTTTAGAATATGCACACTGGCAACAGCACTCCAAATAACCACATCAGGTGAGGAGTGTTCCGACTATCTGATTATACAAGTTGTAATATATCTATGTTGAGGTTACTGTTCGATGAAATCTTAATGCGGTTGATGGCCATTTCGGGAGCGTAATGCTTCAAAACCCATCGTGCATTTACACGATAACTTTTGGGATTCGCAGTCCTCTATTATAGTATTACTCTATCATTCGACAGATTAAATCATAGCTAGGGTTCAGGGCAAGTGTTGCTACTGAAGCTGCTATAAAAGAACGACGAATCTTCGGTTTTGAAAGGGAAAGAAAGCACCAAACGATACCTACCTGCGAAGAAGAAGCTGAAATATTATTAAGTTTTCAGTTCTTCGTTTATTATCATTATCATTATGAGTATATTGATACTATCTATTAGGATTGTACGCGGTTCCCCTGCCCCATGTTTCAGCACAAGTTCAATAACCAGTATGACGTCATACTGTGTACCTTCTCTGTATTACTTGACCACTTTGTAAGGGAAGATCAGTTATTTGCAGCACAGTGTATATGGTGGTTAGCAAGTATAATTCAGTTTACTGAGATACTGATATACTACCGCCATGGTAAGACATATCCTTCGGACTACATCGATATCCGTGTGGTAACTCCACTACCAGAATGAACATCCGGAAGTGGTATAATGCCGGAAGATCATATGCCAGAATTATATTTGGATTCCTAGTCGAGGTTATTAATACATTCGGAAATAGCCAGATCAGTACAAAGTCCAGCTACTTGTCTGGTAAACAAAAAGACAAGATCTGAGAATATTGTGAAATCAGTTAACCTCACTAATAAGAAACTTGTTAAGTGATTTCATGGTCGAAATAAAAAGCAGTAACCAAATTTGCGGGCTGCAATTGAAAGTGGACACTTAACTTTTGAATCTGATTAAGTCTGTGATAACAGGACTTGAATATTGAGGGAGATTACGTGTAGACTTAATATTGCCGACAGTATCTGAATGCCAGATTTATCAAGGAAGGAGGAAGGTAATTTGTGAGGATACGTGTCAATTTAGATTGCACAATCAATAGGCAAAATATTACCGCCACGATATTAATTAAGCACTGACATTGATTATACGAACATGCCTACAATATTAATTGATCACCGAGATTAATTATACAAACATGCTTACAATATTAATTAATCACAGAGAATAATTATACGAATATACTTACGATATTATCATTAGGATTTGTATTAGACATTATATGTCTTGGCAGTACTGTATTACGCCACGTTACGACTTAGTAGCGATCCATTTGGAGGCGTCAGTTACAACTATACATCTCTATCCCCTTCGTGTTAACGACTTGTACAGAAATCCAATACACTTCCTTTGGCGATATGCATAAGGATTACGATAGAAACTACGGCAGTGTTACCTTGTAATACTCAGGTATCTGTGGACACTTCGAAGTATAGTTACTTACATTACAGCACCCCCATAACACCCATCTCTTTCAATTGTAGGATTCTTACTATAATAATCATCCAACAATTCTAACGCACTATCGGCCACATTTCCATATCTTTCCCACTTATTTTAATCATGGGAATAGCCTTCCCACTTCACTGAATAAACATGTCATTTTAGGTTGTCATCGGAAGTCCCGCTTGCGATCATCGGTTCCATTTCCCACCTTGCATTATCATCTTCTATCTCCACAACTCGGTTCTTGGGGTCTTGTCCTCGGTATCGTCCCCGTAAAACGATATTGAAAGTACAGTGTATTTTCCAAGACTGTGGCAATTCCAGTTTGCTATAACGCTGATTCTTGCCCACAGACTCTGCCTTGGAAGGCCGATACATTTCATCTTGCAATTTCTTGCATTAGTGCTTTGCTCGAATGTTGTTTCCATCAAGCATTACTAACTCTCCTTCCCTAAATTGTTCAATGGATTTTCTTTTCTTGTGGTAATACGTCTTCATTGCCATTATCGAGGTTTCAAGTTGAACGCTTACTTTCTGGAAGATTTCCGACATATACTGATTGTAAATTCCTGACGCTGTATTTTTTAATTTTATATTTGTAGGCCAGTTTCTTCGTGGTTCGAATCTGTCATTGGCGTAAAAGGGGGATATCTTCTTCTGAGACTGTTTCGAATTATTATATGCTTTTTCGGCCATTGCTAACATAGATGCCCAATCATTCTGCTCATAAATGCAATATGACCTTAAGTATGCTTCAATAAGTTGATTTATTCTTTCCGTTTGTCTGTCTGTTTGAGGATGATAGGCTGTACTTATACTTCTTTTAATGCCTAAGAAGATATAGATATCCATGAAATATTGACATGTACAGGTTCTGTCTTGATCCAAAACCACATCTTCCGAAAACCCATGATAGTTCAAAACCTTTTTTGAGATATGCACTCGCTACCATAGGTGAATCTTGCATTTTGATAAGAATGAAGTGAGCCATCTTCGTAAACCTATCACCAACCATCAGGATTATTGTCGCTCCTTCGGATGCTGGCAGATCGGTAATAAACTCTCTACTGATTTTTGTCCAGGCCATACATGCTAACTCTAGCGGGTGTAAGAGTCCATGCGGTGAATCTCTCGGGCATTTTATACTTTGGCAATTATCGCATTCGTTACAGAATTTCCTAACATCTGATTCCATATTTGGGCAATACAGATTCCTTGTAATTAAGTCCAACGTTCTCACTCTCCCGAAATGCCCTGCTACCTTCGAGTCATGTTCTGATTCAAAGATCGGTTTCCTCATTCCTTCTGGTGCATATATCCTGTTTTTCCAACATGATATATCGTCTTTCAACTCATAGTTATTGTCGGTAACATCTCCCTTTGCCAATTGCCTACATTTATGTCGATACTTGTGGTCGATCATACCCTTTTCCTCAATCCTTTCCTGGGCTGCTGGTAACAACTGATCCAAATCGATGGCTCCTGTGTTTATGACCTCGTAATCGGTATCGTCAATTTCCATAGTACCAACTTCCAGCTATTGTTCTTTTCTTAACAGCATTTTTTCTCCTACTGCTGTTGTAGCCGCTTCTCTAGAGGTGAACTCCGTACACCTGGATATTGCATCTGCTTTGCCATTGGAACTTCCTGTTCAGTGAAGCAGGTCAAAGGTACATGACCGTGATTCTTCGGTCCATCTTGCCTGTCGATGATTCAGTTTTAGTCACGTTTTACAATATGGAAAATCCTGATGATCAGAGTAAATAAATGTTTTATGGTGAGCTCCTTGTAAAAAATGTCTCCATTTTGTAAGTGATTGAACAATTGCTAGCATTTCCTTAACGAATACATCATAATTGAGTTCGGCGGCAAAAAGTTCTCTTGAGGGAAAGCTGATAGGCCTTGACTTATTATCCTCCACCTTCAGGGATAAAACTGTGGCAATTGTGAAATCGAATGCATCTGTCTCCAATAATGCCAGTCGCTCTGGATCATAATCCCATAATATTGGTGTTTTTCCTGAAGTGAACAGTATCATAATCTTTAAGAAAGCCACTTCGTGAGCTTCGCCCCAATGGAAGAGTTTCTTATCTCCCCTTAATAAGTCAGATATTGGAGATATTATTGCTGAAACAGCAGGTACGAATGTTCTCCAAAAATTCCAAAGCCCTAACAGTTGCTGACCATCTTTCTGAGATGTTGGTCTTGGCCAATCTACTATGGCCTTTGCTTTATCAGGATCCATTCTGAGTCCTTCTCCACTGACCATAAATCCTAGAAAAGGTCTTTCTGTTGCATCGAATATGCATTTATTGATTTCAACACACATATTATTATCCATTAACAATTGAAAAACTTTTGACACTTGTCGATGATGTTTTTGGAGGGATGCTTTCATGGCTAGTAGAATATTGTTGATGTATACAACTACCACCATTCCTCCATCCTTATCAAGTTCTTCTTTTGAATTTACAACCAATTCCAATCCTAGGAGTGGTCTTAATATCTTATTCATTTCCTGTTGACATGTCACAGGTGTGTTTGTTGATCCAAATGGCATTACCATACACTCATAGAGTCCGAATTTTGTCCTGAAAGCTGTAAACTTTTTGTGACCAAGTGCCATCCGCATTCAATGAAAGCCAGCCTTCATGTCGATTGTTGTAATATGCGTTGCCTTACTGATTTGAGCTGACAATTCTTCCATTATTGGTAACAGTGTCTTATCTTTCTTTATATGGTCATTGAGATGTCTGGAATCCTTACAAAGTCTTAAACCTTTCCCATTTGGTTTTGGCACGAACCATATAGGACTTCCAACTGAACTGCTAGATGGTCTAATTTTGCGTTCTTTAATCATTTTTTCGAGCTATTGAACAAGAATCTTTTCTTCTTCCTAGGATGATTGGTATATAGGGCCCGTTCAAAAGCCTTGTGCAGAACCTTTAAGTTCAATCCTATGATGGCATCCTTGATTATCGGGTAACTTCTCAGCATTTTCCATATCAAACAATATGTTATTGTTGCGGGAATTTTTGAAATATCGAGGGATTATTAAGTAGTATCGAACCAACACGTATAGCTGCAGGTTTTGATGCTACTCATTTGTCATATGTTATCGAATATTCCGGATGAATTTTACCATGTCCGTAGCATTTCTGCCAACAATGTGGAATATTTAAATGACTAGTGGTTACTCCTCGAGCTGTGTGCTTTTTGAATTACCAAGCCGGCATTAACAGATCTTAGTCTTGTGATGTTTTCATTACCTCGAAAGCATGATCTTTTTCAATATAGGACTTATGATTTCCAAAAGAAACTCCCAGAGGAATGGTAAACACTCCTTCGGTAAGTATTTCTCTGCCTGAGACATCTGCAGATTTAAGTTTTTTTGTTGTTCTGATGACTGGTATTTGGAAGGCCTTCGTAGCCTCAGATGAGATATCAAATGATGTACTTTCCAAATCCAGCATACATTGTAAAGGAAAGTATTTTCAATCAAAATCGAGAAAGAATTATTAAGTTGGTCTTTTGCCAGTTTTCGTAGCTGATATTGTTTCTGATTTTTGAAGATCAAGTAGGTTCATAGAAAACAAAATCAGTAGAGGTGTTGTGTTTCTTAGATTCGCATCATAAACAGGTAGTCGCTTTGCCTTTTGACATCGCTATCCTTTCAACATTAGCGTAACCACAATGGGTTAATTGATAATTCTGTTATAATACGGTTTGTTGTTTTGTTGTTTTGTTGTATCGTATTTCCTTACTGACCAGCTGTTTCTGTTAGGGGTTCTCCTTTAGCAGCGGTAATGATACATGTTTGAATGAAGCGGGTACATGTGATAGGTATCCTAGTGATATTCATATGCAAAACACCTACCTGCGAATGCATGAACATGTTTGTCAGTCAAGTGATCCTTAGCAGGATTACACTTGAGCCGCGTATCGATCAATTAGTGAAGACTACGGTCGCACTAGCGGATTCAACTATGATGATGCAATTATGTCGCCATAACTGGGAAGTGAAAAACCTGCAGCAGTGCGCATAATTATTGACCACACCTATTAAACATTATCTAGCGGGACAACGCATAGTTAAGTTGCGATGACACAGAACTACGTGGGCAGCAGACGTTATTGCAATATGCGACTACGAGGGATCTGCAAGCGCACGCGCTAAGCGGTGAGAGCACTTGCGGCACTCCCCGGTCAACAGATGGTTGAGACCTAAGCATGCATTGTCTGAGGGATCAATGACATTGGCTGAAGATAAGAGGCCAGAAGCAAACCGGCTTATTGAGTTAAGACCGCATGCATTGCAACGTCATACTCGTTACGAATACGAGGTTGACGTGTCATAATCTACGCTAGCGGAGTATTGGTTGGTTGCCAATTAAATCTCTGACGCAATGCTGAATAGCCATATGATGGTGAGGCAATTAATAGTGAAGAGTTATTAATATTAAATTGCGATAAGCACTGATAAGACTAAGGTTGTCAGATAATCTAGCTACTGAACGAATGGGAAGCAAGATGTCGAACATGAGGTTGTGAGCTGTCATTATTTGCGTTTGATATCATGATCATGAGGATGGCCCGATAGGGAATGTAAGGTTTTAAAACCACTCATGCATGAATACGATAACCAAAGGGAACTCGTAGCACTATCAATGGGACGCACTAGTTGTTCCCGGCGATAATCTATCAAGCAATAATGGTGTCATGACAGAAGACCGAAGGCAAACTTGACCTGAGGAAACCGATTATAAAAAGCTCACGTTGTCCCCGACAATGAGAAGAACCAAGCTCTAGCAGCAATCCACAGTCAGACATTACCAGCGAAGAACACCTTAAAATATTATTAAGAATTCTATCTACCAAACTTCAAAAATTGCTTCTCTATATTCCCTTCATGAATATGCACTTTATGTGTTCGACGAGACTCACTACATCTCAGTCCGCACAGCAACAGGTCGTCAGAACTATTGGCGATGCAATCGTATTTTGCAACGATCGAGGTTTAATCCACATCTCCCCGCATTAGTTATTCTTACCACATATCAACAATATCGAATTCGAGGTGCATCGGTACATCACTACCGGACTGTTTCCCTTCGAAGAGTTTTCAGAACAGTGACTCTGGACCGACAAGGAAGGGTGGTAAGCTCTTATTCTTAGAGAATAAGAGATCGAGTCTGGGAAGACGAGGAAGAAAGGACAGGGAGATAGGCGGCTGTATTTAGTCTAATAAATGTTATATTGAAACTGGGACTTATAATACCCCCGTAACAGTTTCGACCTTCCGGACATCCTCAGAGGAAAAATTTAACAAAAGGAAGTAGGATCTTCCAAACCTAGTTTGGTATGTTAACACGTCAATTTTCGATCCATAAGCTGAATGTGGCTTAATCGCTATCAGAATCCCACCAATTCCTAGTATCTACATCAGCAAAAAACATTTCCTTCTGGGCGGAATGGCTCCGTCAGAGTGGACGCACTCTGTCAGAGCCATCAGAGACACCCCGGTGGCGGATTACTCCGCGCCAGGCGTCAATACCACGCGTCGTGTTGCATTTCGCCCTCCGATCGCCGTTTCGCCGTTTCTCCTTGCTCTGTCGGTCTCCTATTTCAAACAAACAGACTGGCGTTGTGGCCAACTGTGACCATACGTCGGAATGGGTTCATACGGTACACGCTTGCATCGGGATTGCAATGCAGCCCCAGGAGTAGAAAGACATCATCGCATTATACGAAATACACACTCTATCTTTCCCATCTTTTGTTCTCACTCGCTCTTTCCACGATTTTGTGGATCCACGCAATTGCGTGAATCCTCGTGGCTGGGTAGTATCATAACTTCTCACCCTCATCCTATGCTCCTCAAGCCAGGTTGACTCTTGATCATGGCATGGAGAGATAGAGAGGGATGACTTAACTTCGTGTTCTTAGGTGATGGTAGAGGAGATGGGACAAATCATCATGAGAA
>Ga0307512_10002230_pt1 | contig 25220 bp, 21 predicted proteins | sample 14_EM_MG_FD_200267 | JGI IMG/M metagenome (GOLD analysis project Ga0307512, IMG submission 200267) | Populus trichocarpa ectomycorrhiza microbial communities from riparian zone in the Pacific Northwest, United States - 14_EM | ecosystem: Host-associated > Plants > Roots > Unclassified | place... | reverse complement strand
ACGCATCTAAGTTTACACTCCACATCCTCTCAGACCAATGACTAAAATACATTTTGCTGATGCTATGCAACCTGACCCGTCGCCTGGGCGACGGGTAGCGTGTAATTCTCCGTCAGAGGGTACGAGGTTCCGTCAGAGCCGTCAGAGCCGTCCGGAACACCCGGGTGTTTCTGACGGAAACTAGAGTTGTTGCTGATGTAAGGCTCTTATTTTTGCAGTTTGTTAATAGTGTCTTATCAGAATTGCATTTTCAATAACCAATGATTCGCTTTTTGCATGTTTTGCAGTTTGCAATATCGATTGATTTAAAATCTGTGTTGACCTTTGATATATCGTATTATTGTGTACCAAGGCAGTCAATTATCCTGTTCTGCGAACGAAAATCTGCACGAGGACTTGATTACCAAATATGCAAGCCCTAAAACTGTTGATGCTCCGTTGATGCTCATTTTCAGAATTTGGCAGTGAGCATGTTGCTGTTGTTTTTGGGTCCAAAGGCTGCCAATATCTCAGAAATGGATGTCTGCAATCAATCGGAACATAAATTACCCAAGATGCAAAGCTAAGAATCATTGACGCACCATTGACGCTGATTCTAGGAATGGGGCTGTGACTGTGTTAGGGTCTCTTTGGCCTATAAAAGCTGCCATTCCGTCAGTTATGAATAACAGCAACCAAATCACTGGTGAATTACTGTACTTACAAGACCACAAATCTTTGACGCTCTGTTGACACTCATTTTAATGCATTGTCCATTCGACATCAGTTGCCATCGATAATAGTTTTCATCATGATTTGAACTTGATGGTTGTCATTCTGGCAGATCGAGACTCGGTGCTATGGTGAAGCCGAGCGCAGTAATATTCTTATACTGTTCACTCTCACACGACTAAAAATGATATGTCTTGCCAAAAGATTCATTGCGCCTGCTATACATCTGTTTATCAACCGATATTCACAAGCTACTGCTAACCATTTGCTCATAATATATCTCTAACTGAAACTCTCGGTCGAGCTACATGAAGAAGCTGGTGAACCAATGACGCATTCAGTCTTACTTTTGCTTCACTTCGTTATTCCTCCTCATTTCAATTGCATTGACTTCCACGAACACCTGTTCAGCCTGTTTCGTTGACTTCCATGTTGGCTGAACCAATGCAGGAACATTTGGAGTGGCACTCACATCCTGCTCCTCTGGGCATTGCGGATCCTCGACGCCATTATTTTGCTCTATCTCGGATTCATCATCTGCTGGGCAATTGTCTTTACTGTCACCTGGAATTCCAAGTCGCCATTCCAGTTGAGCCAATTTTCGGTGTCCGAAATGCTTTCAGGTGTGCTATCCTCATCACTTGCTACTGCATGACGGTTGATTCTTCTGGTTTGGCGGACATTTAATATTTGGGTTTGTCCTCCATGGAGGTCCTTTGCAGACACAGCTGGTGGCAAAGGTGATCTTTCTGACAATATAAATGCAGCCGCACCATCATGGTGAAAGAGTGACCAGGATGCTCTGATGATCTCTTCTGTGTCTGAAATGTATCCTACAACTGTCATCTTCCTGTTTTGAGCATGTGATTCCTTCTGTGTAGCACGTAGGTTTTGGCTGCCCTGCCACATCTCCAACATGTCATGGACCTTGGCCATTCTGTGCAATTTCCTTTCCTCCACCTCTTTCTTCATTTCCAAGCCCGGTTCTGTGTTCCACGTATACAATACTGGGCCATCCCCTGCCGAAATCCCGTGATTGGCTTGAGCAAACGGCATTACCACTGCTTATCCCTGGAGGGTCTCGCATGTGGTTTTTGACTGCCTCCAGGCAATAACATCTCGCCGAAGGGAAATACTGGCCTGCATTCCGACACCATGTGGTATGATAGAATTATGTCACATGCCACATTGGAGACATCGGTGCACTTTGAGTGTGTTTCCTCTTGTTGGCGCCAGCAGTCGGTTATGTCCAGTAACCAAAATGTACTGCTAATCTCCATTGGCTGGCAGTGGTAATCATTGAGATTTGGATCATTTTGCCCCAAGTTCTTTGGTGATTTAGGGGCCGAATTCAAATAGAGCCTGTCGGTGGTCAATAAGCATGCTGTGCGATCACTGCATCTGGTTGTTGTTTCAGCCGCATCGTTAGGCGTAACGTATGGTTGATCATCGCTGGACAAATCATATGGCTCAAAGAATGATTGACAGGATCCTGGAGCCGTTACGGAGGGGACAAGATTGCTGCTCAGTATACTTTGGACTTCATTGACTGGCACACATTGATGTCAGGCACAGTTTTCATTCTCCCCATACTGCAGAAAGGCCTCGTGGTATTGGGTAGTATAGGATCTCTCGCCCTCAGGATTGATATCCATTCCCTTGTCCGGCTTGCTACATGATTGCAACTTCTGGAAACTAGCGAGGATATGTGCTGAAATGAGAAGCATACCCATCGATGGAGTCACTTCAGAGTAATATTTTGAGAGCTTATGTTGAGATAACTTCACGGCGAAGAACAAGTCTTCCTTCCATTGAGTCTATCACCTAGCTGAAGCCCGCATAACGCCATCCATATGATTGAACATGTCATTGCAGACTGTGATTGCGTGATGCAATGTGACTGTATGCCTCTTTGACAGCAACAGGGTCCAATATCGGAATGGCCTCGATACTTCCATGACATACTTCAACATGTTCCATTCATCCTGGGTTGTGAAGAGTGGTCTGTAATCACTGTATTTTGGATTTTGGAGCAACTCGCATATGAATTCTAGTAATCGGTAGGAGCACTCGAGCAACTCCAGTGTCGAGTTCCAACCTGTCTCCACATCCATATTGGGTTGTACAGCGATGTGGACTTTGGCTATTTGATAGTCAATGAACTTGTTTTGACGACCATGTGTCAGCGTAATCGATACAGTATGCATTCTCTGCTATATGAAGGTTAGTTTCAGGACTTTCACATTATCTTGAACTATGTACTTTCTCAATTATCTTTGCTAAACCTGGTCTCATGGCTGACACCATATTGATTCTAGCATTGCCCTCTTTTCGAAGTCTTTGACTCTTCCCAATGTTCATGATTTCATTCTCTCCAAATGGCTGATTGTGCTCATGGGCTTCCCAAGACTTGGTGCGGCGTTTTACACCGAGACTGCTCATGAATGCACCCAAAGGCAGCTGTATGACTTGCGCCATGCATGGTATGTGGTTCCTCAATGTGGGCCACTCGATTCCAGAGGCCTCAAGTGTTGATTGCAGCTCGGGTGTCATCGAGTATTTTGAGGAAGCATTATCAGTAGTAATTCCAAGCAATCCGCCATCGGTAAGCTTAAAACATTCAAACACCTCGTTCAAATGTACTGTTAGCCTTGCCCCGGTATGTTGGCCCATGACCTATCATCCTTGATCATCTTTCAAAACCGGAAAAGAATAGGCGATCAACCTCATTGAAAGCGACTTGAACTTCACTCAATTCTGAATTTCGATCCATATAGGAAGCAATGACTGACGTGATGGCTAGTTTGTTCATTGACGTCCATCCGTCCAAAGCTATACTTACTCTATTTCGTGACAGTATTTACTTCATAATCATATCCACGGTCAGTGCATATTCCCTCCTGCAAATGTTGTTAAGGGTCGTAGAGGACGGCAGCACTGGGTCACTGTGTAATGCTTTATATGACTGTCATAACTTGGGATTTAATATAGTGTTCCATGGAATATATGCCGAAACAAATCCTAACATGAGGTAGCGAATCCATGTGCCTTGGTGAAATTCGGAAGTTTCGAAGTCCATACCTGCCAGTTTGGAGCGTGTTGTCTGTCAGTTCAGTCAATATGGTTTAACCGGGATGTCAAATATGAACATTCTCAGCAAAATTGCTATTGTAATTCCTCGACTTCCTTGCCTCTTCAGGATGGCGAACACTGTTTCATTGACCGTCGAACAGGTTAATTCAGTAACCTCTGACTCTGTACATTGGTTGAACTTTGCGATGTGAGCTTTGGCCAGCAAGTGTTGCCCCATTAAGCTGGTCGCATGTTCTGATGGATGGCGAAGAGCTTGATGAGAAACAATACATATGACGGGAAGGCAGCCAGTCTGCACAATTCTGCAGTGCGAATGACATCACCATGAAGATGCATGTCTAGAATTTTTCCAAGCAATAGAATGTTTCAAGCCTACATTCATTGAAGCCCACCAACCATCGACAACGATCGGTAAAGTAAGGTCGCTCAAATCACGAAAAATGACATGTTCATTTTTGGAAGAGATCATAACCTCTAGCAATGAGGTGTTCAATGATTGTGAATCCGACATGGCAGTAGGAATTAGAAAGCTGGGTAATCTGACTCGAGAGACTGCTGAAAGCAACGTTACAGGCATGCAGACTGCAGGTTGGCAACTATTGACTCTACAGCTACAAGCAAAAAAATCAGATATGTGAGACATTGCATGCATATTTGAGAAGTTGTATCCAAGGACATATTGAAAAGACTGACCGCGTAAAACTCAATTTGCAAGCAGTGCAATGGATTTCAGTGATGTGTAGCGTACAGAGCCTCCAGAGAAATTGTTGATGCTCGGTGGGTACTCAATTGTAGGAGGTGGATGCTATATTGTCACTAGCATTTTTGCCAATAAAGGCTGCCGACAGGATCATTGTGGGTTAACTGCATTCCATTGACGTTAGATTATCCAAGATGTAAGATCAAAAATCGTTGACACTCCTTTGACGCTCTGTTGACGCTAATGGTTAGGATATAGCAGCGATGTTGTTGGAAAAATTTCAGCATAGCAAGGCGGCTGACAGTTCAATTATGAGTTAATGTGGCCACGCAGCCATCTGGATTGTCCATGATGCGATGCCAAAAATCGTTGACACTACATTGACGCTCATTTTTAGGATGTGGCAATGTGAGTGTCATTTACCTTTTCACCTATAATGCCAACCAACACATTCACTTTGGAAGGATGTGGCAATGCAGCCCTGTGATTGCCGAATGTGTAAGACTAAAAATCGTTGATGCTCTGTTGACGCTCACATTGATCACTTCCAAACAGCCATCTGACACTCAATAATTGTATGCAAAGAATCGTATCCGCAGTATTGATGTCCAATGTTGCGTTTGTAAGTATTATCATTTGCATCAAGGAGCTTTGTTATCTCTCAATTTCTGATCAACCGCTTTGCATGCTATCTTAGTGTGAGATGACATGGCCCTATCCCATTCCTGCATTGTCGGCCGGCCAATATAGGCATGTAGATTATTTCACTAGTTTTTGGTAAATATAGCTCGACTTCCTCACCTTTCCTCATCAAGCTCCTTCTCCTCAAGTTGCATGACGTACCATAAACAATTTCAAATATCCCAACCATGTGCACGAGCTCTGTGCAGTGAGTTATGCAGTTGGATACATGGATGAAGGCAGCATGACGGTCGTTGTTCAGACATATTCGTAACGAGCACTGACCGCTCTTTCCACATCAGGAACAACTGTAGTTTCCGCCAGAAACACCCGGGTGTTTCAGACAGCTCTGACGGCTCTGAAGGAATCCTGTACCCTCTGACGGATAATTACACGCCTCCCATCGCCCAGGCGAGAGGTCGCATTGCATAGCATCAGCAAAATGTATTTTAGTCACTGGAGGCCTCCAGGATTGTCTGAGAGGATGTCGAGTGTCAACTTAGATGCGTCAATTCCAGGAGAGTATCAGACCCTAGGAGGGCATTCATGCCGGCCTGCAGGGTAATTCGGAGCGCTGACGACAAGCCTGGGAGCACCTGGAAGCGCCGGCAACATGTCTGGAAGCACCTCGAATTACAGTCATGTATTCTGTTTGTATTCTCATCTATGTATCTATGTATCTATATAGCTACCTATCTACACACGCTATATCTGGACCGGCTGCAGGCGGTGCTTGAAAGCAATTTGAGGTGCGCCCAAAAATGAGGATCGAGTGAACTCAGAGATATACTCCGAGGCTGCGATCGAGTGAGCTTGGAGATGCACTTGGAGGCGGTAATCGAGCGTATTCAGAGATACACTTGGAGGCCGTGATCGAGTGAACTTAGAGATGCACTCTGAGATCGTGATGCAGGAAGTTTGAAGAAGCACTTGGAGGCCATCCTCGTGCAAACTTGGATGCCGTAATCGAGCCTGTTCGGAGATACACTTGGAGCCATGATTGTGCGAGTTTGGAGGTATGCCACATGGAGGCCATGATTGTGCAAACTTGGAAGCCGTGATCGAGCGAGTTTGGAGATGCACTTGGAGGCCTTGATCGTGCGCACTTGCAGGCCGTAATCCAGCGAGTTTGGAGATACACTTGGAGGCCATGATAAAGCGAGTGTGGAGATGCATTTGGAAGCCGTGATCAAGCGAGATTGGACAAGTACTTGAAGGCGGTCGATGGACGGCGCACCGGGTGATTAGACTCTATTCATCTGTTAGTTAACTCACAACCGTGAGAATGTGAGAATGTCACTTTACCTTTGAGCTCTCATGGAGAGCTGGCTGATGACAGTCGATCGTGAAGGAAGGTGCGCTGGAAGCTGAAGCTACATTCAAGCGTCAACTCATTATCATGAGAATGGAGGGAAGACCAACAATTTTGGGTGGATGCTGTACTCGGTGTGGGCTGTACTCAGTGTATGCTGTACTCGGTGTCAACTCATGATCATGTCATGGAGAGATAGAGAGGGACCACTTGACATTGTGTTCTGCGATGATGGTTGAGTTGTGGACGAGAAAGAGAGAGATGGGGGAAGAAGATGAGAATGATATGGAGGATATGAGTGGATATGAGAAATCAGAGGTACGACTTGCCTGATTGGGTTGGGAGTACCTCGTATTGGTGTTATTACCCGCCAGATTGGGACTCGTACCTGGCGTATCTGGGATGGTCAATTGACCTGCACACGAAATTCTCTAAGTCCCGGTTTCTCATGATAATTTCCCTCATCTCATCTGATCTCTCCCTTTCTTGTGCTCAACTCTACCATCACCTAAGAACAAGAAGCTAAGTCATCCCTCTCTATCTCTCCATGCCATGATCATGAGATAACACAGAGTACAGCATACACCAAGTACAGCATCATCTCAAGATCAAAGGTCTCCCGCTCCCAGCCAGTTTCTCATCTCTCGGCGGATGTTGTACTCACCTCTCTACATTCCCACTATTTCAAGGTAACCACTCAATGGAGTCTTAGCTGCCATTGCGCCTCCCTCCAAATCGACCGCCTTCAATTACTCCTCCAATCTCGCACAATTGTATCCTGCAACTGCATCTCCATACTCGCTCGGTCACAGCCTCAAAGTGCACCTCCAAACTCGATCGATCACGGCCTCCAAGTGCATCTTCTGAGTTCACTCGATCTTCGCCTCCAAGTGCATCTCCACACTCGCTCGATCACGGCATCCAAGTGTATCTCCAGACTCGCTCGATCACAGCCTGCATGTTTGCACGATCATGGCCTCCAAGTGCATCTTTAAACTCCCTCGATCCTGGCCTCCAAGTGCATCTCTGAGTTCACTCAATCTCAGTCTCCAAGTGCATAACCAAACTCGCTCAATCATGGCATCCATGTGCATCCCTCAGTTCACTCGATCTCAGACTCCAAGTGCATCTGAAACACGCTCGATCTTATACATCTTGAACGACCGACCGCGGTTGTACGGAGATAGAGGGGTAACCAAGGTGGACAGAGTAACGGGGAGTATATATTCGGCAGACCCCGGAGTAGATAAGCATTATCCCATTTCCATCCCCTCTTATCATACATTGAAAATTCACACTCTATCTTTCCGAGCTTTGGGTTCCACTCGCTCTGTCTGAGATTTCGTGGATCCACACAATTGGGTCAATCCTCACGGCCGGGTAGTATCATATCTTCTCACCTTCCTCCTACGCTCCTTGAGCTTAATGTAGAAGGAACAGAAGGAGAGATTTCCGCAGCATCACCCATCGCATTGCAATCCTGATGCAAGTGTGTACCCAATGAACCCATTCCAACGTATGGTCACAGTTGGTCACAACCCCAGAGTGTTTTTTTTGAAATTGGAGACCAACAGAGCGAGAAGAGACAGCAAAATGTCGATCGGAGGGCGATATGCAACCCGGCAGGTGGTATTGACGCGGGGCGCAGTGTAATCCGCCTCCAGGGTGTCTTTGACTGCGCTAATGGAGCACGTCCACCCTGACGCAGCCATTCCGCCCGGATGGAAATGGTTTTTGGTGATGTATGACACATATGACATGACACTCTTAAATTTTGTTACTATATTTCGTCACTAATATAGCTTTTGCTTTGCCACTGAAAAGTAACTGGCAGATAGAAATCGGAGGTGTTGGCTGTCTTAGCGCCTGAGTTGGATACTAGAACTTTCGGATGGTGCGTTTGACCCTTGCACATGCACAGACGAATTATCAGATCTCCCAATTTGGTTACTAAAATCAAGAAAAAGTGGACATGTAGCAAAATTGGTAAACGAATTACTTTTCACCAGGATTTGATGTCAAAAGGTACTTGTTGGCTCTCAATTCCTGAACCGACTCAGGAGCCATCATCATGTCTTCGTCTTCGACCGAAATCTATATGGTGATTGGCTGGGGACGCCATATGCAACGGTAAAAGTATCAAGGTTCAACCAGTTTCACTCTCAGCAATGGTAACAAATCGGGCTCAGCAGCGGGCCCAAGACGAGGTATACTCGTATTTGACTGCAGCTGCAACAAAGCTAGTCTATTATGAATGTGTCCTGGTCAAGATGTCCCATGCGGCATTCGCGATATTCCGGGGACAATGTCATGACACTCTAGAACTGCTCCAAATGTTGTCAGTGCAGGTGCCGCTGCGACATTATCTGTTTGAGGTTAAACGACTGCCAGAACCCTCAATTCTGATTTGCTGTACTTCGTATCTAGTTCCCGGAAGTAGTCGGCTGCAGCCTCATATCCCAGTTTCGTCAATTCATCACACTTCATTTGCTTCTGGAGAAACCTCTCCATGCGCTGCTGTACCGTTTTGTTGATTGTGCCCATCACCCAGCCTGGTTCGTCACCTTCACTCAGCTTGCCCTGCTCGGTCTCTCCAATAGCATCACCATCCCCATCTTCCCCATCATCGGAACTTGCGAGATCACTCAGACTGCCTCCGATGGCAACCATCATCCCCTGAACAGTCTTTTCCGGCTCTCGGTTTGTCAATCCCGCGTTTTCAGCATTCTTCATATCCTCCTCCTCTTGCTGAACCGCTGTCTCTCCGTCTCCAATGCGCAGTCTTGCCCCCCCGGTTTCTCTCTCAACATAATCCTCAATCCATTTCTCAAACTGATCATTGCTAAAGAAGTGCGTTTCTCGTCGTTTCTTGGCCACAAACTTCTTTTGGATCGCAAGCCGTGCAATGACCCAAGGGCTTGGACTCTTTCTGCCTTCACGCCATGTCTGCCTTTTTGTGCATGATGACATCATTGGGTGGAATGCTGTTTCGATTTGCTGTATTTGCCCGCTGGATGTGGCGAAAAGTTCATTTTCGGAGCATTGGCCATTGTAGTTAGCCTTGACCTTGTTGTTGGGCAAGATGCTGGATGTTGTGAGATATGGACAATATGGAGGCTAGCTGCATCTTTTATGTCAAGGTTGGTACATTCACTCAACTTGAACACAGCAAAATCTGCCTTTTGACTGTCAAAAAAACAGGAATAGTTAGGCTAACCTTACAACATGACTTGATTCTTAGCATCAGTTTCCTGTATTATCCTGGGAATTATTTGAGACACAAATCAGCAGACATCCATTCCCTCAAACAATGTCCTATTGATATATGACAACCATGCAATTGCGGCTGTTGTACACTGCAACGTATCCCTGTTAACTTACACACAACATCGGAGCAACTTATTGGACATCACGGGGTGGTGGGAAACCCCTGCAATGTGCAGCTCTATGCAGCAGGATTGATCTTGTGTATAAGGAACATGTTTGCTGCTACTTGTTCCATTCTGACATAAGGCTAACTATATATTCCTCAGGACTTCCCACTTCTTTTCATTATCATCTTCCTCTCCTATTCCACACCAGCAAATCAGGGATACACAACCACCTCAGCCAGGTGAGGTCGGATCCAAATCAAGCCAAGTGGCTGGCGCGTCAGCAAATATGTCACTCACCGGTGCACAGCAAGAACTCAGACACCATTCAGTCCCCTGCGACACTGCCAATGAAGCCACCAACAATATGACCTAGGATGCGCATTTATAAATTGTCTGTAAGATTGGAAGCAGCACGAATCAGAAGCAGCATGCACTAGGATGTAAGTATATCCTGATGGTTGTAAATGGCAGTCAATCAACCGTATAACGGAGAGCGGGTGTACATACAGAGATACGCGACAAAATTTTCACTGCCCATAACGGGAAACCTCCATGGTCGACTAAGGCATATGACCCCACTGTCCGCGAAATCTAACATCATGATGTTGTCAGCACAAGGAATTCAGCGAACAAATTTCCCGGTAGGCATCCCTACGAGCGGACGAAATGGGATTTAATCACGTTAGCGGTGGCTATGGAAGCATATATCGTTGAGGTAATAGCCAGATCTCATTGTTAGAAGCAGCAACCAATTTCTGCTAGGTTTTCAGCAGGTTTGCAAATATGGCCAGGCAAGGAGGTCGGGTACAGCTGGAACAGTCTGACTTGCGCCTGGCCTGTAATATGGCCAATATGGGCAAAAGAGGGTTTTCACGCACTGCGATAGACGAAACGCAATATCTGATTAAGAAACCTCGTGCTGAGGTCGGAGAAGAGATGAAGCGGAGTGTTGAGTTTCCTGGGCAAGAAAAGTTGAACCCGGTGAGAGAAAGACACCCAGCTGTACTTCGTCAAAGCCACACGGCCGGATGCCTCCCTTGCCAAAATGGCACCGTAAACAATCTGCAGACATGCTGGTGCCAGAAACGTGCAGGTGCACCTCCTCCCAACCGACGCAGACAGCCCACTCCAGAGCCGACATCCCTTCAGCCCGGAACACCACCCGCCCTAACCGGTCACACTTCAGGAGCTCAACGTTTCCAAATCGTAAATTTGCCAGCTGGATATGGATATTCACATACTTCTCTTCCCTGTGCTGAATTTTGACTCTCGATGCATCTGCTCAGGATAGCCACCACAATACACATTTTGCTCCAGATATACTGACTGATAAAGGAACATCGACAGGTTAGTACACTATCTGCTGTGTGGTAATTCTGGTAACATCCATTTTGAAGACCAGAGCAGTCCATTGAGCGAACCTGGCAGTGATGACAAGCATTGACTGAATGGCACGGGATTTTGGACATTATTATTATCCTGAATTTGCAGATACTGTAAAGTATATTTTAAAGGATATATTTATCTGTATTATTAAAGAACAATGCAGTGATCAAGAAGAAAGTAAATGAATACGCTAGATAGGCTGCCAAAACAATGTGAATGATGGTCTACACCAAATGAACTGATTGCATATTGTGAATACACCCGTGGCAAAATGAGCGTCAACCGAGCGTCAACGATTCTTGGTCATGTATCTTGGGTAATTTGGGGGGTGATAGGTTTCAAATAGTCATAAACAAAGTATTGGCTGCCTTTATAGGCAAAAGAGAAAGTGAAACACTCTGTGCCCCATCTTGAAAATGAATATCAATGGAGTGTCAATGATTCTTGGTCATGTATCTTGGGTAATCTGGGGGGTGACAGGTTGCAAATAGTCATAAACAATGTAGTGGCTGCCATTATAGGAATAAGTGAAAGTGAATTGGTCCCTGCCCTATCTTGAAAATGAGCATCAACAGCACGTCAACGATTCTTGGTCATGTATCTTGGGTAATCTGGGGGGCGACAGGTTGCTATTATTCATAAATTAAGTATTGGCTGCCTTTACCGGCAAGAGAGAAAGTCAAATGCTCCCTGCCCCACTTTGAAAATGAGCGTCAACGGAGGGTCAACAATTTTTGGTCTTGCATCTTCAGTGATAAGAGTGGAGCTTGATCAGAAGCATCCATAACGAACGAGATGGCAGCCTTTATAGGCAGATATGGACGGGATATTCCCACCACATTCTCCGGGACAGTAACAACTGATTTCATTTACAGAGCTAGGACAAGGTATTTGTGAGCCTTTTAGCGTACCAAAATAGTCAAAAGCATGTATACAGACACCAACAGCCACATCGCACTGTGATTAACCATGATGGAAGGCCAACAATTGTTGACACTCCGTTGAGGCTCATTTTCATGATGGGGCAGGGAGCGTTTCCATTTCTCTTTTGGGTATACAAGCAACCAATACTTTGTTTATAACAATTTGCAACCTGTTGCCCCTCAGATTACCCAAGATACATGACTAAGAATCGTTGATGCTCCATTGATGGTCATTTTGAATATGTAGTAGGGCATGTGCATCAATTCGATTTGATCATAAAGGTGGCCAATATATCCAAAATACACCGTAACATACCAATCTCAATATTATACAATTAACAGTGGTATATCTGGAGGCGACCATAAATGTGAAACCCGAAACGCAGAACCGGAGATTGGAACCGATGGGTCTAGCGAAACCTGGCGAAAGCAGCAGGTTGACGAGTACTGGTCCAGGTTTGGCCTGCGAGGAGCCAGCAGGTCCGGATTTTGGACCGGTCTCGAACCGAACCGACCCGCAGTTGCGGCCCAAGCCCGGACCGCTGGCAGCTTACCCGGACCCATTGCTAACACTAGGTAACCACCCAGAGGTGCCAGATGAAATGTTGATGGTTATGATTTGGTGGGTGTCAAATGTCAATGATATTGTTTTATCCCCCAAACAACAGCAAAACTTGTATACAGATTTGTGGCACTGGGAGGAGCTGAATGAATTCATCCACAAAAACGGTGGCCAGAAAGAGGCGTACCTTTTAACAATGATTTGCCAGTGCACCACGGATCAGGACAAATTGGATAAAGAGTATATTGGAATATATACACATGGGCAAATGATAATTGAGCCCAAATGAGGCCATATGTCATACAACTGTCACCTTTCAAATACTGTCAAGTTGAAACATGGACAAAATCAGACAATGTTTTTGATAGCAATAACGAGAGCAACACGGAAGGAGTTTGCTGAGCATGTAATTAGACCAGCAAACATAATCCCTGCTAGTCATGTTAATGCTAGATGTGCACAACTGCTAATCATTATACTTCGACTTTGGAAGTCTCTGATGAGGGTGGAAGACAGGAGGTAGCGGAGGATTGTGGGCAAGAGAATGATACTTGCATTAATGTAAGTTCTGATTGAAAGAATAGAGTTGATTGTATTCTATCCATATATATTTGTTCCAATGGATGCTTGACTGTGAAATACCCAACATCAAGAGGAATTTCAGAAGCACCAGAGTATGAGCCCATCTGCCCAGCTTGTATCTGAGCAACTGTTTGCGTTCATCGAGAATGAAAAGAAAACAGATAAACCTACACAAGAGGTTCAGGAGCAAGTGGAAGATGGTAAGGAGGTCCTCGATCAAGATAATACCAGTTTAGTATTGAATACTCTTGTCAGTCTAATCAATAATGAATTTGAACATGAGTGTCTTGCTGAGGCAGTCAGGCTGCTGATTGCCCATCTGATTCACCAATCAAAAGAGGACCAAGTCCCTGGCAACAAGTATACAATTGCAGGCCTGCTCAGAACCAAGATTCTGGCACACCAGGTCTGGGAAATATGGTTCATTGTGTGGAGATGGGATTGGGATTCAGATATGCTAGGAGCACTCATTGCTGACAAAATGGGACCTGGTAAGACTTTCACCTCAGTGGCAGTGGCTACAATATGTAAATTGCTGACTGAGAAGGTTGTTATCACATCACTGCAATCAATTTTGTGGATGAATATGCCAGATGTGTGGGTAAATATGGCAGAAAATGACTATCCAGGGAGTATTGGTGAAGCATCGGAGTGCAATCTGCCACATACAGCGAATTCAGTGCCTAGCCACCATTTAGAGATTCAAACAACTCCACCTTGGGGGGATCCAGAGCTTACATCAGCCCTCAAACCTATCCTGGTGGTCTGAGTGCCCAGAGGGGCAGAGACGTTCAATGATGGCATCGATGTGGTCACATTTAGATCCGATCTCAAACTAACAAACTTGTTGCACGCAGAACAGGTTAGTATCCCCCAGGCGGATCTGAACACCAATATAGAAGAGCCGGAGAACCAATTGAATTTCCCCCTAGGTTCACGTGCTACCTTAACATCCCGAATAAAACCATCAAGCAATGGCCAACTCTCATACCTTTTATGGAGTTTTGGGATTTTTGATGAGTTCCATCAGTACAAGATTAAAAACTGTATGGGCTGGCAAATTGCAATGAAAGCAAGAATTGGATTCAAACTTCAAGTTACAGCAAAGCAAGGGTTTCATTCATTCAATAACTGGTGTTATCACATGATGTGACAGTTTGCATGAGTGCCTGAAGATCCAAATGATGATACAGTGATGGAAAAGCATGGTGCAGATGCATTGTATTCTGCGGTGAAGAGTTTGTTTGATGCTATCTGGAGTGAAGACAAATAAGCTCAGCAGGATGTGGCTCACCAGATGATACAGATTGCAATGCCTTGGATAATAAGGTGGTGATGATGGGAATCAAAACAAGTCAATGAAAAACTTCTCATTCCGATACCAAAGGAGAATCCATATCTCTTGCATCTCGAGTGCCGTGAGGAAGAGCAAGCACAACTGAAGACCCCGGTGCTGAGATACACCTCATGCGGTGCTTCAAAAACATCAAGGGTTCAGAGATAGCAGCTAGCATGTTTTGCATTAGTGTTGTGAGACACTGAGGATTGCAATGACATTTCTGGTCAAAGGAATGATGTATGGTCACTCCAGACTTTGGTCCATTCTCCGAATTCCCAATCGCCAAGAGAGACATTCCTACGCATTCTTACCGACATGACTGCAGAGTATCCCGATCCTGACTGAGATGATGCATCCAGAGAGGTGCTTCTTCCAGAACAAGAGTGCAATGAAAATGCACTCCCCGGTGCACCTCCTCCACAACAGGCAGTGCTATTGTGACTTCTTCCTAGCTAAGTTCGTCATTTGCAGTCATGGCTAACCAATTATTTTGTGGATCATGTGGATATATTCCACAAGTTTGCAGATATGGGTAATAATGAACACACCAAAATGCAGCTCAGATTCCAGGATTCACGAAATGCCACAGTATGTGTAACTACACCCAAAGTGGGCGAGACAGGCATAAATCTTACACCTGCAAATCATACACTAATAATCACTCAGAAGTTCTGGTTGTTGAATGAGCCATGGCAGGCATTTGCAGCAGTCATCCAGCTGTGGCAAAACAGGGTACCTCACCCAAGGATACTGAATACGGGTTCAGGTGGCTATGCTAACCCCGCAAGTGATATAAATGAACACTCTGGAATGGCCCAAATGGGAGACCTGCATAGCTGGATGAGTCCACCGAACATCACGATGATGGTGATTTACAGGATTCTGACGTCTCATGAGGATCACACTCAGCGGCTGACAGAGAATGGAGACACATTGGAGTCTGATGACCCATCATCTTAGATTGTTAGGACGCTTCATCAAGGTACACCTCTGCACACATTGAACCAACACAATCATCTTAACTAATACATATAGTTAAAAAGGTTGTTTGTATGGAACACTATACTATATAAATGAATCCTTTCTCTCAGTGATTTTGAGGTGAATCAAAGTCCTTGATGTTGGAAATGTTGGGTCTTGAATCACAACTGGCTAGAGCGGGATTTTATATGCGTTCTTGATTATTATTGATGACCAATATGAGATAAAGTCAATTGATAAGTTGCATTACAAGTTTCTGGCTGGCCTATATCATGTGTAATGGCTCGAGTCAAACTTTGAGTATGATGCAGCGAAGAGCTTGAAATCATTTGTCAGCTTCAGGTCAGCGGAGAACCCAAACCCTGAGGCCAGGTACATATTTCGAAGTCGATACAAAGAATAAAGCGTAATTCAATCAGTATGAGGTGCACCAGAGAATGCTCGGTATATGGCAAATGTCTCATTATGACAGATTGTGCACCGGTTATTTGCTAATCCCAATTCGTAAAAAGACTGTCTAGGTGATATTTGTGTCAGAATATGAGAAACAGCTCGCTGTGCAGTGGGAAAGCCATGGCTTTTACGAGCACATGATTGAACTGTAGGTGTACTGGAGAGTCCTGGGTGCATATCTTTATGACTTATCGATCACTGCATATTTGCCAATGTTTGTTGGCCATAAAGACAGTCTATGTGATATTGAGAAGAAGTTTCTGCAGTCTGAGCTACAGTTCTGGACTGTCGCTTCGGGTCCGGGTCCACATTGGAACCAAACTGTTGCCAAATTAGCAGTCTCAGTCATCAATATACCCTAACCGGCAATCCGGGTATTGTTTAAGGGAAGTCTCCCAACCCATCTGAATTGGGCGGGTTGTCAGAGGGTTGTCCAGCGGGTCTATCTGTAGATTCATATAATGCTCTTGTTTTGGCTGTTTGACAATAGTATCTAACCAAAATCATGTACTCAACATCCAGGAATCTCTTTTTCCATGTTTTGCATTTTGCGATATCGATTATTTTGGAGTCCGTGGTTTTCCTGTTATATTATGTAGTTTTGCGTATAATGGCAGTCAAGAGTTTGGTTCTGAACTCCAATATCTGCGCGATGCCTACCTTACCCAATATGCAAGACCAAAAATTGTTGACACTCTGCTGATGCTCACTTTCATGACGGAGTAACAAAGATAGCATGGACTGTTTTGCCTGAAAAGGCCAACATTACTACATATATGAATTCCTGCCACAACACAACACTTAGATTGCCCAAGTTGCAAGACCAAAAATTGTTGACACTCCATTGAAGCTCATTTTCAGGATGAGGCAGGGAGTGTGTCACAGTTGTTTTTGCCTCTGAAGGCTGCAAATACATCATTTCTAGGTATCGACAGCCAGGTGCCACTTAGATTACCAAAGATTCAAAGCCAAAAATTGTTCACACTCTGTTGATGCTCATTTCCACAATGGGGCAGTGACCGTGTCTCACCATTTTTTGCCTATAAAGGCTGCCAATACTTCGGTTGTGCATAACAGCGACCAACTCACATTTCAAGTACCTCACTTACAAGACCGAAAATTGTTGACACACCAATGATGCTCATTTCAGACGATAGTAGCAATGAGACCCATAGCATTTTCACACATAACGGCAGCCAATACCGTGATTATGAATAACAACGACCAGATCACGTTGTACTTGCCTGGCTTGCAACACCAAAAATCATTCACGCTGCATTGACGCTCAATTTGTCACAGTTTTATCCACAATATGCTGTCATGTCATTTCGAATATTATATCGTTCATACTGTTTTGGCAGCCTTTCTCTCGTTTTCATGTACTCACTCCTTTATCACTACATTGGTCTTCAATAACACATACATATATACCCTTTGAAACATACTTTAAAGTGTCCGCAAATAGTGGATAATAATGCACTCGGAAATCCCGTTCCTGTTAATCAATGCCCGTATTCACTTCCAAATTTGATAACTAGGCCGCTCTCGTCTGCAAAATGGATGTCAGCACCATTACCGTGCAGCACAGAGTGTACCAACCAGTGGTCGTTGCTTCATCAGTCAGGACAACTGGAATAAAATCTTTATCACACTTGCGATTCTTGGCAAATGCTTCTTGAGAGATAAACTGAGCGTTGGGAAGGGGAGGATGTATGTACACATACCCGGGTGGCACACCTTCGTTTTCAGACATTGCAGCTCCCTCATTGACACCAGGTGGCGCAGGGGGCACAGGTGGCAATCCGGGCAGAGATGGTGTCGGTTTGGGTGGAGGTGCACCGGTGTCTTGGCGCCCCCGACATGTCTGCGGATCCTTTGCCATGCCATTTTGGCAAGGGAGGCAGCCGTCGGTAAGATTTTTATGAACCGTTGCCAGGTGTCTTTCTTTCGCGGCCTTCACCTTTGTTTGCCCTGAAACTGCAAAACCGCGCTTGTTATCTGCTCCAAATTCAGCGTGAGCATTCTTGATGAAGTATTGCATTTCCCCAAATGCGGCGCGAGAAAATCCTCCTTTGGCTATTTGGCGCTATTTGAAGCTAGGCACATGTCAGACTGTTCTGGCTGTACCCGACCTCCTTCATTGCCGAAGTGGCAGAGATTTTGAAGACCTACAAGATATGAATTGTGGCTTCAAAATCTGAGATTAGGTATTCCCTCAACCATATATGCTTCCGTGGCCTCCTTGCAGATTATTACAGCCTGTTTCGTCCACTCACAGGCACACTTATCACAGAATTTGTCCCCGACAATCCCTGAGCTGATAATATCATAATGTATGATGTTGCGGACTGTGCGGACAAATGCCATCTTTGACCACGTGGGGTTTCTCTTACGGGCAGTGATAAGTCAGTTACGTAGCTCTCTACGTACACCAGATGTATAGTATATTGTCAGATGATGTCCATTCAACCCAACGTGGATTCACTCACACCGGATGGCATGCTACTTCTTGTTCAAGCTGCTTCCGGTTTCACATATGATTTTTACATCTGGGTCCAAGGTCATATTTGCAGTGGCTGCATTGGCGGCGTTGCAGAGGACTAACTGGAGTCTTCGTTGCTGCTGTGTCTCAGTGGGTGGCGATTTGGTTTAACCGCGTATCGTTTGACAAGATTTGGAGCCGCTTGCACCTTGCAGAAGTACTTCTAGAGCCGTGACTGACTTTTGTTGAAGAGGAGCAGAAGATGATAGCAAAAACAAGCGGGAAGTTCTGAAGAATATATAGGCGGCTTCAAATCACAATGGTATGAGTAACAGCCAACTCGCCCAATCTACTCGAAACGAATCATGCTGGGAATTGGGGCAGGTTGCAGAAGGTTCCAACGGTCCCACAATGTCCAGTAAGTCAGTCCGATGTTGTCTGTTTGTTCTGCAAGATAAATGGAGGTGAACGACAGCCGAAATCGCATGTTTGATGCATCTAAATGGGACATTTTAAGACGGAAAGGACCTGGGGTGATATTTGTCTGAAGACATCCCCGGGATGATACGTGAAACCTACATCAAAAATCAAGTGATGTTGTACGGTTAGCATTGCTGTTCCTAAAGAAGTGACGGTCAAAACGTAGATTGTGCATACTTCAAGTTGATCATGTGAACCAACCTTCGTCAGCGAAATGTAAAATGGTTTGGAAGTCATAACTCAAAGACTCAGCTATTCTGAACAGCCACACCAATTGTTCCAGAAGCTCCCAGAAGCTCCTGAACAGGCTGAATGCAAAATGATGTGTTTCTCAGGTGCTCTGGGAAGTACTTTCAGGTGCTCCTTGACGCTCCTGAAGTTGCGGAACAGAATGCATGAATATTCTGAAGACTATGAAGTCGTCTTCAGAATGCTATAAAACACTGCTTTTAAGCTGGCGAAATTCCGGAGCTACTGGGACTACCACACTCGTCGCCAAGACCATTCTGTCGCACCTGGAGCCAGACTCTCCAGCGGTGATAATATATCATGTCTATATCGAATAGTACAATTCGATAAAGTATCTCACAGCTACACACCTGATTCAGGCATTCTGATCTAATCAATATACAGTTCAGTAGGTATATCAATCAACATGGTTATATACAAGCCATAAGCTATCGATGCTGCCCGATGCGGCATTCTCCCGCACCAACTGTGCTGGGCGAACTATTGCTCCAATGGGTTCAATATGCATCTTGTTCGTATGTTTGACAACCCCGATGTCCTGGTCAACACAATCAGCCCAACCATGAAGATCGTTGAACTTTGTTGCAATCACCACCGCGTATTCTTGAGGTTGAGGACATAGTACCCATCGTTGGGTCTGTTTGCACCTCTTAGAAAAGGTCGATTTTGATTTGCCGGCTGGCAGGCCCTCCTGAATATGGAGGATCTTATTCGGGGGAGTCCAGATAAAGTATAATACCGGAAAAGAAGCAATTCGTCCTTGGAAGGTGTTATCAAGGTCATTCTCTTCACTTTGCATATACTGGACCCAGATGTTATGAGCTTCAGGCATGATCCCTTGGTTGGCATTGGTATTTTCTACCTTGCAATCAAGTCCCAGACGCTCAACAGATGTAGGGCTGTGAAATAGTTGACGGTAGTGCAACAGCCCATTCTGGAGATCAATAAATATACTGTCAATGAGTACATTCTGATCATATCCGAGCACGAGTCCACAAACTTAGTGTCTGCAGTCCTCTTCAATTTGAGAGCGGAATAGCCGTCCAAAGTTGGGAATTTCGAAATTTTCTGATTCATCTCTGAGTGAGATTGATTTGATACTTCTGCACACTCCGCGGACATGCGTTTCTCTCAAATGATATACCTGCTGTGATACGGGGTGGATAATGGGCTCGTCCTGAATTGTTTGGAGACCTAACAGATGTGCTCTGTGTGTACTTTGTTGTTTATTGGCAGTGGACGGTAGATTCAAAAATATAGCCGAGTCAATATCGTACCAGCCTTGGAGGGCAAGATATCACAGTGTCTCCTCCAGAATGTCAAGACCGGTACACCGGTCATTACGCTTAAGCATCTGTTGAATGTAATTGACTTTGTTGCCAGATCGATAGGCCTCTTTTACATTGGCGATATTCAGCCATTCCGAAATGTCAGAGGTGAAATTGTCACGGGAACCCATTTGGCGATTTGACCCTGATATATGGCTCACTGGATGCATCATGGGATATCGGAAATGTATTACGCCCTGTTCAATAGTCTTCCCGAGCGACTGAATGCTGATTGTCTCCAACCAAGCTTCAAACTGGATCAAGCGAATGCAGAATCCCTTGTTGAAAAGCTTCTGTCCATTCGAGGTGATGCCATAAATTACTTTCTCCAGGTGCATTGTGACGCGCTCCGAATCAGCCAAGCTCAGGGTCGTGGCTTCTTTCTGAGCATTGAATAGGTGGTTCTGAAATTGCAGTTGCTTGTTGGTGGCCATGTTTGCTGCCATGTAAGACTCCTCTTCAGCAGCACTTTTCATTAGTGCAAGTTGTTTGGGGAATATGCTTCTGGGACTGGTTGCCTCGGTCCCGACTTCCTGCAATAGTTGTCACTCATGATGTTGGAATAATTTATCGAAAAGCCTGCATTTGGAAGGTGTTACTTGATGGATTTCACGCTCCAATTGCTCGATTGCCTTGAGACGATCAGCATCTGACCAAGTGGTTGCTGCTTGTCTGGTTCTATTCAGGTGCACCTGAAATTGCCTACATTTTGTTGAGGAAACCTTTTCAGCCGCATACACAAGGGCCTCCATTGCAGCAGAGATTTTCTGAATCTTTGGTTCACGTAACTGATGGGATTCCGTTGCCAACAGGTCATCTACTTCGGCCTTCGGAGACTTCGACATGTTCTGTTCCTGAAAAATTCCATTTTTCTGGTAGAATTGCTTGAGTGCATCGTCTAGAGCTGTGAGGGATAGATCCGAGTGATTTTGTTGGTTGACGAGTAGAGAGAATTCACATAATGCCCGCACTGCACCGATTACCATTTCATTGGAGGCTGTATCCGCCGCAGATTTCCCATCATCCTTGGAGCAGACACGAATTGGAGCGCAATTCACTGCCAGTGATCTGATCAGCCCGCGGATCTCTTTACCTTGCCAGGTGCTGCTTCTCAATGAATCGAATGGTTTGGAGAAGTGCTGGAGGCCTGGACATCGTGAGGCCGTTGTGAATCAATTGACAAATTGATTCTTGTCATTTCTCGCTTTCAGGTATTTGAGCAGCCAGTGCAATAAGTCTTTAACTTAACCCAGGAGCAGCTGATGCAATTGATCAGGCTGCCAAAGGCGATAGACATTGCAGAGAGGGTATTGCCAGAACTGGTTGCGGATTGGGCGGACACCAGGAGTGTGCAGAGAATCACTATATTTCTCCTCCAGCGGATCCGAGTAAATATGCTGGTCTCTTGAGTTATCGAGTGGTCAACAGGTTGAATGCCCCATCGACACAACTTGAAGAGTTTCACACATCGGCCATGAGCCATATGAGACTTGAGCAACCATCACTCGTTACGGATTATCCCCGACCCAGGCAGCCAACAGAGGGTAACATTGTCGCTGCAATCCATCTGCACAATCCCATTTCAAGCCAGGACCAGTGATCTGAAGATGCCTAAGTTGAGACAGCACAGTTCCAACTGCGGAATGCCATGCTTCGTCAATGTTTTTGGCACCTTTTGGGGGACATGGGATCAGTGCGACAAGGATCCCGGCGCGGTTTTTATGTAGCCGGCGGATCACTCATCGAATATTACCACTCGTGAGATACAGCTCCCAGGCATGCTGACTGCCTGAAGAATTGGTCAATGGAGTTGTGTCGGATGCACATATGTCTGGAAGAATGGTCGCACCGGAAGGAAGTTGATCGTGTATTCCCACCACCAGTCGCACGTGTTCACCTCCCTGTAGATTTGACGCCCCTCAGAGTCAGTGAGGCACACTCATTCAAAATCGAGGTGTGCCTATAATGGGAGACGTGCTAGGAGGAACTGAATAGAATTGACGAAATCCTTGTAGTATAATGTTCCTAAGATATGTGGGTCATCTTCAATCCAACTATCATCACCTAGCGCGAAATTAGGGTTCAGAGAAGAGCTTTCGCAGGGCATCTGGTGATTGGAATGTTTCGATTTTCTAGTCGTCCAGTCCACGCCTGAGATGTTGATCTATCCATTTGTTTGTTTGCTGGGTGAACGATTGAGCCAGCTGAAAGTCGTGTGCGGACCGAACTGGATGCCTTGGATTCCATTATTCTAAATACTTTCGATTTTTGTTGTACAATCCAGTTGCTTTGCCATATGCTTTCCCTCCCGCATTTTCCACTCCAACTACCTGCCTACAAGCCTTTGTCTCTGTTGAATCAGGGTTCCAGGTGAGATCTGGCTGCTTAGGGTCTATAGGTTCTTCGTTGAGAGTATCTTCAGGTGGTGGTGTACCCAGTACGATGTCTGTGGGTAGATCATTAAATGACAGTTTGTCGATGGCCATTCAGGAGTACCTACTGTAGTCAAACGATGATGGCTCAGGGTGAGGGAAGCTGGCAGGTGGTAAAATCTCGTTGGGAAATAGCCTTTCATTCATCGATATTGAATGATATTGTTAATAGTGAGCTTCCAGTTGGTTCTGATTGCTTAATTTCTTTCTGCAGATAAAGCATTTAATATGTTTCTGGTGAGTGTCGACCATCTTTGAGAAATGCTCAGTGCTCTGACGAATCTCGTTGATGCTTTAAGAGGTATGGTGTGTTGCTGGTTTTGAGCCTCAAGGATATTTGTTTGAAAGCGAGCTAACTCAGGTTAGCGTATCACTTCCAAAGCTGCATTACACCCCACCAAATGTAGAGGAGGGGTAAAACAAAGTCACCTCACGATCAGTTTTCTTCACAAACTAGGATATTATCTTTCAAATCCCACACAACGATGCTGCACATTATCCACCTCAAATCGTGAGCAGGGAAAGTTTCTTTTATCATCACTGCGATCAACTTTGAATACCATGCATCAGGCGCTACTACTATGATCGGCCTTATCATCTACTACGTCATCGCGGCAGTGTGCAGATTATGTCTATGCTCGAACCTCAAGCAGCGGATAACATCAGCTTAATACAATGAATTGGTAAGTGTCGTAGCTGGCTGTATGCCCACTCAATGATCATCGGGAACTTGAGAGGCTGGTAGGATGTTTTCGTCAGTGACGATCCTTGACCGGTAGGTGGATCCTGAGTAGTGTTAGCAACAGGTCCGGGTAACCCGCCAGCGGTCGGGGTTTGGACCGCAAAAACGGGTCGGTTCGGTTCCAGAACCGTCCAAAAACCTGACCCGCTGACTCTTGGCGGGCCAAACCAGGACCCGTACCCGTCAACCCGCGGTTTTCGCCGGGATTGGCTAGACCCGTCGGTTCCAATCTCCGGCTCTGCGTTTTGGGTTTCATATTTATTGTCGCATTCAGATATGCTACTGTTAATCGTAAAATATTGACATTGGTATGTCACAGTTCATTTTCGACGTATTAGTCGCCTTGATGTGCAAAACAAACATACTCACGCGCCCAACCACATCCTGAAAATGAGCGTCAACAGAGCATCAACAGAGCGTCAACGATATTTGGTCTTGCAATCTGTTTTGCCTATAAAGGCGGCCAATAATTCCTTTATGACTGACTACAACCTATCGGAGGTGTGATTTCCCAGGACGCATGACCAAAAATCGTTGACGCTCCGTTGACGCTCATTCTCATGATGGGGCAGGGAGGGTATTGCAATCTCTTTCGCCTATAAAGGCGGCCAATAATACCTCTATGACTGACTACAACCTATCGGAGGTGTGATTTCCCAGGACGCATGACCAAAAATCGTTGACGCTCCGTGGACGCTCATTTCCATGATGGGGCAGGGAGGGTATTGCAATCTGTTTTGCCTCTAAAGGCGGCCGAAAATACCTCTATGGCTGACTACAACCTATTGGAGGTGTGATTTCCCAGGACGCATGACCAAAAATTGTTGACGCTCCATTGCCGCTCATTTTCATGATGGGGCAGGGAGGGTACTGCAATCTGTTTTGCCAACAAAGGCAGCCAATGATTTCTTTATAACTGACTACAACCTATCGGAGGTGTGATTTCCCAGGACGCATGTCCAAAAATCGTTGACGCTCTGTTGACGCTCATTTTCACGATTGGGCAGGGAGGGTATTGCAATCTGTTTTGCCTATAAAGGCTGTCAATAATTACTTTATGACTGACCAGAACCTATCGGAGGGGTGATTTAGCAGGACGCATGACCAAAAATTGTTGACGCTCCGTTGACGCTCATTTTCATGATGGGGCAGGGAGGGTATTGCAATCTGTTTTGCCTATAAAGGCCGCCAAAGATTTCTCTATGACTGATTACAACCTATTGGAGGTGTGATTTCCCAGGACACATGACCAAAAATCGTTGACGTTCTGTTGACGCTCATTGTGCCATGGCTGTATCCGCAATATGCAATCATTTAATTTGGCACACTCCATCATTCACATTGTTTTGGCTGCCTTTCTGGCGGTTTTATTAACTTTCTTCTTGATCACTACGTTGTTCTTTAATAATA
>Ga0307512_10002229_pt1 | contig 25228 bp, 31 predicted proteins | sample 14_EM_MG_FD_200267 | JGI IMG/M metagenome (GOLD analysis project Ga0307512, IMG submission 200267) | Populus trichocarpa ectomycorrhiza microbial communities from riparian zone in the Pacific Northwest, United States - 14_EM | ecosystem: Host-associated > Plants > Roots > Unclassified | place... | reverse complement strand
GGACTAAAGAGGCCGGCAACGCCCGAACGACCAATCCCGAATATGCTGCAGACGCCGAGCAGGAAAAAGCTTGAGTCTGGTTGGGCCAAGCCGGCAGAGTCGCTGGCCAATGAAAATGAACCAGCAGATCTTGGGAAATTTATTGGTGAGTATCTTCGGAATACTAATGGACTGAGGGATTTTATGGTTGGACAGGAAAGAAATGACGCAAGCTACGATGTTTGGTGCCAACAACAGAGCCAACATATTGCGGCGAGGCAAAATCATACAGATGCGGCGGTGGGGTCCACACGAAAAATTGCTCAAAACATACTTACCATGGTAGAGTTGGAAAGGAAGTATGCAGGAGAGAGAGTGGAAAAACTTGACGATAGGTTGAGTAAGATTGAGAAGAAATTGGCCAAGATCGCACCGGTGAATATGGCTAAGACGATTGAAAATGCATTGAGTGGATGCATGGAGAAAATGATTGATCAGCTGACGGATAGGGTGGTTAAGAGGTTTGAGGAGGCAGCTGAAGAAGATAGAAAAAATGGTGAAATTCAAAGGGGGAAACAGGTAGAAGCCACCCCTGAGAATGATGAAATGAGTGATATGGAGTTTGAGCCAGGGGCGACTTTTTCGGAGGAGGAGAATGCGAAAGTTGCGGCGGTGCTTGAAAGAATAGAGGTGGAGGAACAAGAATTGGAGGCATCTAAGCATGCACCGGTTATTCCACCAGGAGAGAAGAGGCACGAGTTTCCAAGGTTCACCCCGAGTGGACAGGTTACAATTGCGAAAAGACCGGCTGTCGCACGTGTGGTGCCGGAACAAAAGAAAAAGGAGGGGAAAAAACCGGAGGTGAAGGAGACACCAAAGGGACCAAAGGCAGGAGAGAAAAAGAAGCCGGAGGTTAAGAAGCCTGCACAACAACAACCGGCAAAGAGGCCGGAAGAAAAGAAGAAGGAGACGTGGGTGCAGAGAGCAGTAGCACCACCGCCACCAAAGAAGCAACCCGAACAGCGTCAACAGCAACAACAATCGGGACAACAGCAGAAGAAGATGAGGGATGGCTTTGTTGAAATTAAGAGGCAGCAGAAAAAGGATGATATGAAGCCAGTTCCCCCAGGATAAAATTCGATGGAGAAGAGGAGAGTTACCTTTAAGAGGGATAACGGTCTCCCCCTTTCTCGGAAGAAAGATTTGGATATTTCGTCGGAAGTGAATAGAGCACTTTTCGAGGCAAAGGTCCCGCATTTTGTTCGCATGCAGGGAGTTACAAAGAACACCAGCGGATGCCTGTCTACGATCACGACGCCTGCAGCAACGGCTGAAATGTTGATTAGGTACAGGGAAATAGTGATTAAAGCGGCTAGGAAGGTGGACGCAGGAATTGTGGACATCGAAACAAATGAACCCTGGGAGAGAGTGAAAATGCATGGTGTCAATTTTGATAGGTATTTGGGAAAGAAGACCTGAGGTGGACTTGAAAAATTGAGGTAGGAATTGCAGGCTGAGAATGAGGGGGTGGTGTTGCCCCTCGCCATCAACTGGATTGGAGGACCAAAGGATGTGCAGAAGAAGAAGGGAGAAGGAAAGAAAGCATCTTCGGTTGTGTTTGCGGTCAAGGGTAGTAAGATGGCCGAAAAAGTTTTGAAGGGAGGTTTGAGGGTGGCAGGAGTGAAGTATGATGTGGAAAAGTTCATGAATGCCAGACCAGACTCCTTTTGTGGAGTATGCAGCAGATGGGGACATGTTGAAGCGAAGTGGGGATCGTTGAAGATGCCGGCGTGCATGTTGTGCGCGGGGAGACATTTGACAAAGGATCATAAGCGCAACGTGGTAGGTTGCAAAGCTAATGCAGGACAGAACTCCACCCCGAACGTTGATAAGTGCATCAACTGCAAGGGGAACCATATCGCGAAGGCCAACTGTTGTGTTAAGAAACAGGAGGCAATTAAGACGGCGAGAGAGGAACGGCGTACCTGGAAGGAGAGAGAAGGGGAACGCCAAAATGTGACAACCGATCAACAGAAGAATCTGGATCATACAGAGGATGGGGGACTATCGACTGCAGATGCGGAAAAGAAGGCTCAGAATGATGAGCAAATTGAAAAGGAGCCAGAAGTCCAAGTTGTTGCGACACAAGAGATGGAAGGAGAATCTTCTAACGCAGGGACCCAAGAAACCCCCATGAAGTTATGGTGAAATGCGTAATGCATAACTGTGGAAGGGGGTATGAGGCAACTATGATGGCGTTGGAGACAGGAATTGTTTGGTGGGCAGATGTTGTGATGTTGCAAGAACCGTATGTGGAGAGAGAAGGATACAATATCAGTCACCGAGATAAAGAATGGTCAGAGGAGGAAGAACTATGAGCGCAGTACGAAGAGATACACACCTGGAGTTTTCGGAAGTGGATAAAGGGGGAGATGGAGATGTTCAGGTGTTTGATATAAGACACCCGTCGGGTAGAAAGATGAGATTGGTGAATGTGTATGATCAGCTGAGACAGGAGGGGGGAGTGAGAAGTCAAGGCAGACCGGCACAGACAGCAAGATGGAGGGAGATTATGGAGCAGGAAAAGATTCTTTTGGGAGGAGATTGGAATGCTCACAGTGATAGATGGGACCCTCAGTGCCCACCAAAACGAGATGCGAACTTTTTGGAAAATGTTATGGATGAGTACGATTTGATCGACGTAACGGATGGGGAATAAACCCATTCCAATACGAGAAATGGTGAAACTTCGGGATCGCTTATTGATTTCTTTATTACTAAAAGCTCGATGGCTGATAGATTAGAGATTTCAACAGATTTGACAACTACTTCGGATCACACGGTTGTGTGTGCCCAGTTGAGATGGAACGAAGGGGAAGGAGTCAAAGTATTGCGAAAGATTACAGGATGGGATATTGATGGGCTCAAGTCGAAGAAGGAGGAAGAAAATTATAAAAAAGCACAAAAAGAATGGAAGGATAAGAGTTTAAAGAGACCTGTTTTGGATGAGAAGAGCAGCGGAGATGAGTTACAGAGGGAGGCTGAGTGGATACAGCGGAACTTTGTTAATCATCTCAATATGTGCTGCAAAAAAGTTAAGGTGTGTGCAAGATCAAAAAGATGGTGGAATGCGGAAATCGCAGAAAACCGGAAGATTTTGGGATCGATAAAGAGAGCTCGAAAGAAAGGGGAAGCGTCGCAGCAACAAGTTAAGAGGCAGCGAAGTAACCTCCGAAGAATGATCCGACAGGCGAAAACGGAAATGTGGAAGATGTTTTTCACTTCGGCTACAAGAGATCAGGTCTGGCAGGCGTTGAGATATACAAAGCCAGGTGGACAACAAACGACAAAGGCTTTGAGATCCAGGACAGGAGAAGTGGCGGAGTCTTGGGAGGAAAATGCGGAGTTGATAAAAGAAGAAGCATTTCCGAAACCTTTGAAGGGTGTGGAGAGAAAGGCCCAAGGGGAGGGAGGAGAAATGTGGAAAAAGATTACTGATGAAGACATCCGAGAGGCTCTGTTTAATCAGTCAGTTCAAAAGGCACCTGGCCCGGATAGGCTGGGTTTTAAGTCGATATGATTGTTGTGGGAATGGGATTCTCAGCGGATAATTAATATCGTTAAAGTGTCATTTAGGTTAGGAATACACCCACGAGCTTGGAAGGAAGAAAAGGGAGTGTTTATACCGAAGCTGAATAAGCCAGATTATGGAGTCGCCAAGGCATATAGGGTGATAACATTGTTGAATTGTCAGGGAAAAGTTGTTGAGAAGGTGGCAGCCAACGCAATAGCAGATGAGTGTGAGCGAAGGAGGTTACTTCATGACGGGCAGTCTGGATGCAGAAAGAGAAGGTCAGCAATAGATGCGGTTGGAAGGTTGATGAAGGGAGTAGAAGAAGCGTGGGGGAGGGGGAATACCGCGGCAGTGCTGTTGATGGATGTCAAGGGAGCCTTTCCACATGTGGCAAAGGGGAATTTGATAAAAAGAATGGAGGAAATGGGGTTTGAAGCCGACCTAGTGAGGTGGGTGGAGTGCTTTATGGAAGATAGAAAAGTGATAATGTCGATGGACGGGAAGGAGGGACACAGTATGGATGTGGAAATGGGAGTTCCGCAGGGGTCGCCAGTGTCGCCGATACTTTTCGTTATATACCTTTCGGGGTTGTTCGGCCAAGTTGAGGATAAAGAAAAAGAGTGTGGAAGTCAGGGCATATCTTTTGTTGATGATGTGGCATGGGTGGTGGAAGGTGAGGATGTGGGGGAATGCACACAACGACTGGAGTGTTAGGGGTTCTCCCTTTAACAGCGGTTATAATACATGTTATCCCAGCAAGTACGCATGACCACCATTCGGAAGTGGATACCATTGGTCAGTAGCAAAAAAGACACCTACTTGCGCAAGAAGACATGATATTAGTCAGACGGCCTTTAGCGGGGTTACATCTGAACCGTATGCAAATATTTGATAGGAGCAGACTTATCAAGCGGATTAAACTTATATGTATCAATGGAGTAAATGGGCTTCGGCTTATATGTACCATTGGAGTAAATGGGTTTATGATGCAATTATGTTGCCTTAGCCGGAATGTGTAAAAACCATCAGCGGTGCGCATAGTTATATATTGTACCTACTATAACTACTAGAGGGACAACACATCAGGCGACGGAAAGTCAGGTGTGCAGCACGCGATATGCAATATGCGAGTCAGTGGGATCGTCGCACCTTATCTCTCAGAGATAGGGAACAATGCGCGCACTCCCCGGATGTATGATTCGGAAGTCAAATCCTAAGCATGCAGTGCGTGAGGGATTTTTGACATTGGCTGATGATAAGAGGCCAGAAGCGTACACTGCTCATAACTTTTGAGTTAGTATGGATCGCAACCTGAAAGGAAAAGGGTGTCATAAATCTACGTTGGCAGAGTATCGGTTGGTCGCCGAGTGAATCTTTGACGCAATGCCGAATAGCCAAATTGGTACGGTGAGGCATTAATATCTACATGGTATTATTATATTGCGAAAAGCGCTGATTCGGAAGTCATGCGTTCCAACTACTGAACAAACGAAAAGCGAGATGTCTAAGTTGAAGTTATGAATTGGCATAAGTTGCGTTTGATATCTTGCATGATGGTGGCCTCATTTGAGGACAGCGAAACGGAAAAGCTTTGGGACCAATCATGCATGAACACGATAACCATAGGGAACTCGTGGCGGAAATCGGGATGGATATCTCCGAGGACGCTATCAAGCAAAATACGGTTGTCATAGTTGTGGAAGTAGCGGCCAAACTTGAGCAGCGAAAAACTATAAAAAGCTCACATTGTCTCGACAATGAAAAGAACAAGCTCTTGCAGCGAACAGTCAGATACCTACCAGCGGAAGAAGACCTTTATTTATTATTGAGTTTTATGATACCTATACCTATTATTATATACATATAATCTATTATCATTTGTACGGCAGCACCGTACCATTAAGTATCCCTACGAATAAGAAATGACTATAACCTTTGAGAATGAGTCAGACGTCATAGTTTACGCCTTCGAGAAAATCATTTCCCACGCCAGAAGAACTCAGCAAATGTTTGTGGCTCAGTGCATCTGGTGGTTAGCTTCGATTATTGGTCTCAAACAGGGATTAATTAATTACATCGATAATATTCAATCTCGTATTGAAGTATCGGTTACATCTGATAAGACGCCTTGTATTCCAGATACGACTTTGGAGCCATTAGATAAGGAGCAACTGAATAAACGGAAATCTATATCGCCAGTACCTAGGGACATTCAGGAAGAGTCCAGACAGGATCGAGTACTGGAAGAGTGCGAGGAATATCTTAAGGAATCCCGAAGACTGAGAGATATTGTTGCTTTAAAGTCGAAAGGAATAACCCAGACCGGACGGGTTAATCCCACATGAATATCTAAGAAGACTTCGAAGAAGAAGGATAGAATCTATCGAAAGAAAGCAACACAGTCGAAGAATCAGTTGATAGGCATTGACGGAGACGAGATTATAAGACGAAGGAAAGCAGGCGAGTGTCTCCATTGCGCTTGGCCAGCAGATAGGAAAGGGAACCATAGAGCCCAGGATTGCTATCGCCCTATTAAGCTGGATAAGGGAACAGCATATTTCTTCAAGAAGGGAAAGATTCAGAGTCAGAAGAATCAGTACGAATCAGCAAAAGATAGTTCTGCGGAGACTAGTGTGGCAAGCTCCTCCAGTGATGAACTATAGAGAAATAGGATCTAGGGCCTTACCTAAGGGGAAGAATGCCTAGTTTCAGTAATTAGGTTTTGGAAGAGTTTGAGCAATGATTAACGGTTATTAAGGAAGTAGGGAGATTACGCATAGACGTAATATTGCCGATAGTATCTGAACGCCAGATTTATCAAGGATAGTCAGAAATTAACTATACCAGTTATATGTATTGTCAGCTTTGCTTCATACCTCGGATCGACTTATCAGCTATACGGTTTATAGCTTCCGATTCAACAATACATATTTGTCCTTGTTGCGTATACAACTTATACAGACCGCCAGTACCTATTGTCTGGGAATACGCTTGAGGAATTGTTATAGGATCTACGGCAGTGGACCTTAGTGCTTATATGTATTTAACGGAAATACTTGGTTAAAAAGTGACTTAGGGAAAACACCCCCGTAACATGGAGAGATGCGCGACGGAAACAACAGTTTGGGCAAAGAAGAATGCCTCTCAGTTCGACATCGATAAAACGGAAGCGATGTTGTTCACACGACGAAGAAAGAATAAGGAACCGAAGATGAATGCCCGAGTAAGGGTAGGAAATCATGAGGTTCCATATAATAAAAAAGCGACAAGATGGTTAGGGGTATGGCTGGATGATATGCTTACCCTGAAAGATCATACGAAAAAGACCTTAGCAAAAGCAAGGAAGGCGCAGAGTAGGGTGAGATCCTTGATGACGAAGAAAGGATAAAGCTCGGAAGGATGTAAACGAATTCAAGTTGCGGCAGTTCAGGCAGTGGCGTTGTATGGGTCTGAGTTGTGGTGGCAGGGACAAGAAAATCGAGCTCAGGAGGTGCAAAAGTTGTTGAATAAACAAGGCAGAAGGGTAACCGGATGCTTTAGGACAACACCTGAAGGAGCGTTGATGAATGATGCGGGTTTACGACCGGCAAAGGCTCTTCTTAGTAACCAGGTTCAAAGGTATAAGTTGAGACAGATGATGATGCCCGATGCTGAAGGCAGAGGGAAAATGTTAGAAGTACAGGGGAATGTTTTACAAAGGGTGGAGGGGATTGATGAGTTGATCCCGGAGGATAAACCTTTCGAAAGGAGGAGTTATCAAAGGATGACATTACTGAGGGAAAAAAGATGCCTTAAAGGCAAAGTGATAATTCAGGATGAGGAACAACCGATGGCAGAGGCGAAGGCGGAAAGAGATGGACTTGTTCTTTGGACTGATGGAGTGAGAAAAGAAGACGAGTGGGTAGGGTGTGCAGTGGTATGAAAGGAAGAAGGAAAGTGGAATAAGAGGAGGACACACCTAGGCCGACAGAAAGAAGCGTTTGATGCGGAAATGTATGTGATGTCGGAAGCAATGAAGGTTGCGGATGAGATGGCAGAAAGAAATGAGATTACCAGAGTCATGGTTTTTACGGATTCTCAGGCAACTTTAAGACAAATACAATTGAACGAACCAGGCCCAGGACAGGTGCCAGAATTATGAACGATGAACTGGACCGATGCATTAGCCAGAAAAAATATCCAGGTAGAAAACCGGTCAGTACCTGCTCACAAGGGAATTGAAGGCAATGAACAAGCGGATCAACAAGCAACAAAGGTGGCGTATAAGCATTGCGCAAGTTATACCAAAAGGCAAATTCCGCCTCCGTTTCAAGATTATGTTTCTTTCGCTCATATTAGCCGAAGGTTAACGGAAGTGAAATGGGAAGAAAGTAGGGAAGAAATTATGAAGATGGGGAAGAAGTCAAAGCACAGTTACCAGTATGGTTTGGTGAAGAGGGGAGGTAATAGTGCAGTGATGGAAGCCAAAAAGATGATTGCGGCGAGGTTTTATCAGCTGAAATGAGGACATGCACTGATTGCGAAATACCTATTGCAGATCCGAAAAAGAAGAGATATAAAGTGCTGGTGGTGTGGGCATGAATATCAGACAAGAGACCACTTGTTCAAGTAGTGCAAAAGATGGAAACGAGAACAAAAAAGGTTTTGGGTTGATGGGGAAGAAGGGGAAGATGGTTATAAGGGAGTTGAAAAGGTTTTGAAGAAGCCAAAGATTTCATTGCCAATGTCTCTCGTTTTTGCAGAAGAAAATTGTTCGCAGGCACTGATGGATTTTTTATGTTGTACAGATGTCGGTAGAATTAGCGGAGTGGTGGAGGAGGCGGAGAATTCAGATCACGAGGAGTCGAGTGATGGGGGGGTGTAAAAGTTGATGTTGTTTTTGGCGGTTTCTTTTGTTAGAGGGGAAGAGGACTCGCGACTTTGCTTTTGTTTGTTTATGTTATGGAAGAAGCGGGGAGGAAATGTGTACCGGATATGCCACGGCCGCCAGTGGCCGAATGCAATATGATTACAAACAAACAAACAAACGTACTCATTCGCGATGTAGCAGTGAACGCTCGTGATATTTCTCACTTATACTTAATATGATTATGGTTCGCGAACTGTGAAAGGTTTAGGTAGCACAAATAACGAAATTCAGTATCAGCAGTGCGGCGGTGCCGCCGCTGATCCGTTAGATGCACTCTCACATACGAAAAATTCTCAGTTCCCTTCTTTGTGATCAGGTTGTTCATTGTAGCTGCTGCTTCAGTCTCTAGAGTTTATAGATCCTCCAAAAATCTGGTTAATGCACTGAGTCATTTGTGTGGACTCATTCACAAATTCTCACTCGCCACTAGCACTGTCGCTCTGTTGCATAAATAGATATCAGCCTTCGTATGCGGGGAGATGATAGCTCGCATGTGAGACTACAGTTAGAACTGATAAGGGCTGATGGTATTCAGCCGCATATATACATACATGAGTACATACTCATTTGTCCTTGGACTACAGTATATATGCGGCCTCTTCGAAATATGCAATCAAACCTCTCTATCTGTCTACTTTTAACACTGACAACTGCACAAGGGAGCACTGTCACCAGTCTCGAGCTAATGAGACTCTAACGAGATCTCGGTCTAACTGCCGAGTGACAAGAACAATGAGTTAGCACAAGAGGCTTAATTTTCTATCGTACAGAAGTGATTGCCCTCAAAGAGCGATTATACCTTTACACACATGTGGTGGAGTGGCAGAGCGACCAGCGAGTGATAGTTCATGAATGAGTCACATTAGTTGGAACATTAGAAATCACTCTCCAGTGCCTTCAAGTATCTTCGATAATATTAGCAACTATCGGGGAGCTTCGCCACGCTGAGAGATGGTCTTAAGGTGTAATCCATGACCCAGCGCTGTTCTAAGCATCTTATTGCCAGCAGATGGGCCAGGGCCAAGGACAGCTTGATTGCAGGCACACCCAATCGGACTCCAGCTACCCTTCGCCCTAGGCAGCCAAATCCTTCAGCCAGAAAATACCTGCTTTGCAGAAATCAATTAGACAACACTGGCTGTATTTCTGTAGGTTAGATATTAACGGCAATGATGCCGATGGTCTAGGTGCAGACTTGACCATACCAAGCCCTTCCTCTGAGGGGAGTGGCCCCGTAGTGCAGTGGTTTGGTCTTGCCACCAGTATGCTCATTGTTACGGGTTCGAATCCCGGCGCCACTCCTCTACCCGAGCAGACTCCTTGTGTCAAGTTGATGTTGCACCACAAGTTCCCTGTGTCAAACTCACCACAGGTTGAGCATACGAATAATTAGTAATGGGAGTGGGCTTGGTAGGTCAGTGGCCTTAGTGCCCTCCATTGGGTAGCGGGAAGTGGGAGGAAACAACTTTGCCTGAGTCAGAAGTAGGTGTTATGTGAGCTAGTTTGGCCGTAATTTAGCTGATGGATGGACAGGAAGTTTCGGATGGACAGGGATAAAAATGTTAATTAAATGCCATGACCACCAGTGGTCGGCCGGCTTATGGTAACTTAGCTGGGCACCCCTTCGGGGTGAATGCAAAATGATTACAAACAAACAAACAAAGCCCTTCCTCAGACTGGAACCGTCCGGTCTATTGGCATTTCACAGACAACTGGCATCAGACTCACATCACCAATCATCACTCGATATCATGGCATTTCGCATTGTTACGATATGGAAGTTGGGGAGAACCGTGTGCGTATATTCTATGGTACTGAGAAGAGAGAAGGAGAAAGACTCGAGATATATACAGGAGGCATCAGCCCCTGCAGCCGTGACCGTGTATCAGACCTGCAACATCATGTACATCTGTAACACGCATTGTTACATATATACAAGGGTCTGATACAGCTGGCTGTAACCGGGGCTGATGCCTCCTGTATATATCTCGAGTCTCTCTCCTTCTCACTCCCTTTTCTCTGTACCTTAGTATATACACACGGTTCTCCCCAACTTCCATATCGTAACACGCATTGTTACTATGGATGCTTCTGTGACTTCTTGATTGACTTGATTGGTTCTCTCTATCTCGAGGGCCAAAGGCCCGTATATGTACAATCTCCCATATACGTACGCGTATGCTCTATTGACCTGAGACGCATCACCCTGGTCCTGATGCATATCCTGGTACAGCCACCATCTTCATACAAGTCTTCATTCTCATACAAGATATCAGACGGTGCTGAGTGTCGCGATCCAAGTACACATGCAACACGCATCAGATTGTTGCGGCGATATGTCATGGATGATCACTCGTCCGTTAGGCAGCAACAAATGTTGCATGTGTAGCTGCATCGTGAGCCCCAGGTCCGTTTGATATGCAGTTAGTGTATGAAGATATGCCTCAGGAGAGCGGATCGTATCAGTACAGAGCGGCTCATATCAGTGCAAACGGATGAGCAAACGGAGATAGATATGGAGACGAATATGGCTGTGAATATGGGAGTCAAGTCTGTATATATACGGGCCTTCTGGCCTCGAGAGATCAGTCAATCAACAAGTCAAAGAAGCATCCAAAGTAACAAAATTGAAAGTCCCAGAGAAAATTTTGTCCGGCAGTTTTAAGTTCCTTTAGATCACTCTCCAGTCCTTTCCAGCGGCTTGTAGGCCTTTTGGGCAAAATACTAAGTCAACGACTAGAAGCACCAATAACTTCGACGGCTTGCGCCAACATCTTTTCAAATCTTATTTTCGCCCAACGCACAGGAACAGTAAAATGGTGTCGCAAGCAGTGTACACTCCCGGGAGTTTATCTCAGTTGTTTGATTGTTTTTACGACTTTCTACATCCTACTAACTAGATCCACCCACACGGTAAGGCAATGTACACAAAGAAACTCAAAGCCGGTATTGCAGTAAATGAACCTCATAAACCCGCTAAACACCAAACACAACACCTACGCCATTACCCAGAGAATAGTGCAAATTCCCACCGTACCAAAGACAAACGCCAAACCACCTAAACCGAGAATATCACCTGAGCAGCCATTTCAGCGCCGCCAAATCTTCCTGCATCTGCTTCTCGCCTGCCTCCTCTCCCACCCATGCCATCCCGAAATCTACTACTACAAGCGCTCTCTCATACTCCGGGTGGACCAGAATATTGCTTGCAGACAGATCACCATGGCACACACGGCACTCGTGCATTTTTGCCAGCAGCTCCCAGGCGTCTTTCTTCACGTAGCTGTGATCAATACTCGATTCTGCAAGCGTAGAGTACGGTACGTACTCCAACAGCAGATAAAATGCGTCCGGGTCTGAGGTGGTTGTAAAGACGCCGATGCACCCCGGAATGCCGTTGCCCTGAAGATCAAGGAGCGCAGAGTAAGCACGGAGTTCTTGGAGCAGTGCGATGCGGCGGTAGAAACGTTTCGCGACGACCTGGGCGACAGGGGACAGGGGGTGCTGGGTAGATGTGGTGGCGACGAAAACGGTGGGCTTGAAGCGGTGAGTGACCTGGACGTTGAGACAGTCTGTGGAAGAGAAGATGTTATTCTTGGAGATGTTGAGGTGCAGCATCCCAGCGAAGGCGTCCTTGCCGCCGTCGCTGTGGTAGCCGGACTCGGTATCCGTGTTGCAGGCGCCGAGGTGGATGCCCGAGTATTTTTCTGGCTGAGGGAACTCGGGGGAGAGGAGATAGTCGTCGGTGGTGAGCGCTAATGCGTACACTCGGGAAAACATTGTTTCAGAGAAATACATGATTGGATTCCTATTGCGCTGGGTGCGCCCGTCCGTACCAGTATTGAGCGGTGCGCGGGGAGTGGGGAAAAGGGCTTTGTAGTCGCAGGAACGGACCTGTGCGCATTCGGAGCGGTAGACGCGCGCTCCCGGGATGCCAGGCTTGTCTTCGTCTTTGAGGGCGTGATAACCGGAGAATGCGATTAGCTCGCGAATGGTAAACTTGCGGTCCTTGGTTGTGGTAGAGGATGCCGGGCGAGATGGGTTCGACGAGCTGGCCCCGGTTTTGGAAGAACCAAGGAAATTATTTGAGGGAGGGGTTGTTGTAGACATGGATGGGGTGGGTTCGCAGTCACTTGGATTGATCTCGGTACGATATGCCATGGTTTCTCGCCGAAGGTAGTCCGATGAAAGTTTTTCGGTGGAATGTTCTAGCGGGGATGTTGCGTGTGGCGTAGTCTCGATGCCATCCGGAGCCTCTGCACAGACATAGTAGATATCCCCGTCCGGATCACCAAAGTGGGGTGCGCTGAGGTAAAAGAACCATGCCATGCGCTCATCCATCAGAATAATCCTGCGACACCGCAACTCGGCTGAGTATTTCCTTAACTGCTTGGTCATTTTGGTCCAATCAGGCGATATATCTTTCCGTTGGAGTGCTGCCGTGCGACAGTTGTAGACTAGATGCGGGGCCTTGAACTCAATCAAAACAACGGGCTTGTCGTTATTAGCAGATGAGGTCGGGATGTCAGTGCGGCGGGACAGCGCCATATCCGGGACCGATGAACCCGACTCAACGGTAGAAGATGGAAGGCTGATTTCAGAGGGGAATCGCCAGTCGAATGAACGCGTATGTTGATCAGGAAGCATCTCAAGCAGAATCGGACGCACAGGGTCGATGTAGAACGAATTGGCGAAGACTCGTACATCAGCTTCATTGCGCATTGCATGGCCGTAATCGTGGGGAAGGCTTGCTGGTAGTGGATGACCAGTAATGTTGCCGTCAAAATCGACATGCCTACTCATCCGCTCGATGTAGTCATGGAACGCCTGAAGTTCGGCAGGTTGTGAATCGAACGGAATCAACCGGTCCGCGTGGAACTCGGTATAGAGTCGGTTGGTCGAGGCCGACTGCGACGCGTCGCGTGGATTCGGGTCGGGAGGCGGCGGGATTGGCTCGGCTTTCAGGATATCGACGGCGGAGATGCGAGGGATGAGGAGGGTTGACGATGACGTGATGGTGGTTGACATCGTTTTGTATTGAGGTGAAGTCGATGGGGATGGCCGATGATGGTGAATGAACAAGGATCAGTCCGTCGGGCGGTTGTTTCCAAGAGGTGCGGCTCTGCGGAACTTCATGTGGCATTGCGTTGCGATATCAACCCCACCTCGCTTAACTATTGTATATTCTCGGGTCTGGCAGTAAAAGATCGGACACCCCATTCCTAGTAATTAACTTTTGCTGAGACAGGGCGCTAGCCGGGGGGTGAAAATGAGAGTGTAGTCAAATGGTGCTAGTTACTCCCCTTTCTATCAATATGCCGATCGCGTTTTACCCAATACTATATGTGGCGTTCTCAAATATTGCCATTTCTATGTGGCACCTGCTAGAAAAGGAGCGTCATAATCTTCCGCCTTCGTCATTTGCGTTAGACTCGCACGTCATTGCCACATAACGTTTAGAGATAGAACGAGAGTGCTAGAGATTGCAGAATAACAGCTAGACAGTCAGAATACCGAGCGAGTACGCAGCACCCGCGCGTGTGCTCCAATCTATTCTACTTCTTTACTTGTGATTTGTGAAATTCTTTGCTGACCGCTCAAGTGTCCTAACCAAATCTTAATATTAACTCCTGAGCACAGCGAAGTTAACATCCTATCGGCATCAACACCACCACCACGCCTTGTATTTACATGCGAATGACGATCAAAAATGTCTAAATGAAATAGAGGAGTAGGGATATAAGTCAAGCAGTCCCGAAAGTAGACGAAAAAAGACAACCGTTCAATATGGTTCCCTACCAATATCTGAAAAATCACCCGACACCTATGATTTATCCTACTCCGCATTGTGACCAGCACGCTGATGCTCACAGTTCTCCAAGGTCGTACATCATTCCTTTCGGTATGTTCCCAGACGACGGATAACAAACAATTTACGGTCAAAGTGCAGACCGTGGGGTTTTGTGTAGCGGCTCCTGCAAGACCACTAGAGCACAGGATCACACCTAGAGTGGAAATGCAACAGGTCATGTTATCACGATACTGCACTTTCACAGAAGCCAATTTGCGCCAAAAACGGTCGTTGCACGATTCTGTGGGTACACCAAGGTAATCACCCTATTGTCATAGAGCCATTCATTAGTCGACACTCACATATACCCAGAACGGGATGACTTGTGGCAAATCGAGAAAAATGGTTCCCAATACTCATTTGCCGATGCACAGCACCAGATACCAGAAGTGGATATATAGCAGTGGATATTTACGACACACAGTAATAGACTCTCAATCTCTGCAGGAGCACATATATTGATAGTATACACATTTACAGATAACTGGCCTTGAATACTAGAGTACACAGCAGAGAATCCTCAACAGTGCAATGTGCAATATAGCGGTGAATATGCCGTGGTAAATATGCAGCAGCGAATATACAGTGGTGTTAGAGTATATTTAGTAGGGATAGTCGTAAGTATGCAGCAGCAGAAATTGCGAGCTTGCAAAACTATATTTAGGAAGCAGTTCTACGTCATTGGAGCAGGCTAATCTCAAGCACATCGCATTGATCGCAGTGGAAGCGTACTGGAGGTCTGGAAGATATCGCTAACAGTTCACCACGCGCAAATTGGGTTTACTCGCAGGCACCATGTTCTTAAGGCCTCCGATGCTAGTCGTCATTGGACTGTATATGAAATTAGAACAGACGAAACTTAAAAACGTTATGTGTATAAAAATAAAGAAATAGAGTACTCTTTGTTGTTTCGCACTATGAGGATCAGTTCCGCTAAAATGTGGCCGCAGGTGGTTAGGTTGAGAGTGGAAGTGATACTGAGAGGGAGACGCGCCGCTAATACTGACTAGAGAAGTCCTAAACGAGTGACACATTATGAAATGAGCTTCTACACGCTCTAGTTGTTGTTCCGGCGACCTACATTAGAGTGGAAGGTAATTACTGACTTACTTATAAACCGAAAGTACTGGAACCGGGAGTGTCTGATTGATAAAAATAAATTGTTCTACTACTTTGGATGATCGATTGACTTCTTGATTTACTTGCTTCTCTCTCTCGAGTGCAGAAGGCCCGTATATGTACTGTAGTCCAGTATATTAGCCCTTCGTGCATAATCCCAATATGCAACATCACGATGACACATCCATCGAAACATCCTCGATGAAATCAGCATCGCCACCAGCATCCCGGGCAGTCTCATTCCCCGTTATGAACACGGTCGATACCCAATGTACGTATTGTGATGTCCTTGCACAGCTTGTTAGCTCGCCGTAGATGCGACATTGGGAGTGGCAGCGCCGGTTAGCACCGGTTAGAAGCTCATAATGTTGAAGTCTCTACCCTGTAATGTGCCAGGAACTCCCCGACGCATAATCCTCGTCAACGACGAGATATCGCAACCAGTCAATACAAAGCAACTAGCCAGAACGTCGGGAAGGGTGTACCGACTCGCTGAAGTAGCTAACACGGAAAATAGAATAACCACTGCCAATTCCACCTGGCAAAATAGTCCAGCATCTCTTCCGTTACCCAATCGGTAAGAAAGTCACGATGCCTCAAAGCCATCCACTAATCCGAAATAACCAAACAGTAAGCAATAGTGGCACATCAAATGCAAGACACTACCAGCAAAACAGCAAACTGCCACGCTATTCAACGCTACAGTAAAATAACATCAGTAAGATTGAGCAACAGAAGAATAACAGCAATGGAAAATATTTAACAAATACGAAAAACTAGGATTGATGGAGCATGGCAACCATGAAGGAGAATTCGTGGCTATTCTATGGTCTAGGTAGTCCAGGCCCGGCACGCAATTTGTCTACCTTCCGTTTCTCATTGAAACCTCCGCGTCACCATTTCTGCATCATCTAACTTTGTATGCTATCATTTCGTTCGCTAATAGCTGCTATCTCCTTAAGCGCATCTCCATCGCAGTGAGTTCCTATTCAGGATTCCCAACTGTCTGTCCAGACTGGCGTCTTTCGGACCTCAGCACCGCCTCCAGACCGAGTGAACAATTTGGTTGCCTTGGGGCATCTTACAGCGAAGGCTAGAATCCCTAGGGCCTATTCACGGCGACTGTTAGTCCCTAGAGGAGGTTACTGTTGCCGGATGCGCATAATTCCGGCCGGCAATCGGGCCGGCAAACAGGCCGAGTGCACCGTGTGCGCGTTCACACCCAAAACAGGAGGTAAGATGAGAGATTAGACGCTCATTTGGCAGCTTCTAGCCCGGTCAGCACAGCTCCCATATCGTGGATCCGCGTTTTCTAGACTGTTGATCCACTTCTCGAGCTGGTAGGTATATGTGCCCAGTTTTATCCCATCACGCTAACACCTTCCAGCCTTAAGCATCACATGCGAAGACTGTAAGGCCATGCAGGCTTGTAGTCCGGATATTGCAGGGTCGGGCTCAACCAGGACGAGACGGACGGTTGCGAAGCCTGTTCCTACTGTCTGCGCATCAGCAACATACCGTTGCCTGACCTTCTGCATGCTGGAAGTCAATCAATGATGAAAAGTTCCTCACGCGTTCCGGTTTCACAAAAAATCATTCGGCCGGCTCTGGCTATACAATGTTACACGTGTACTTATACCGGAGACATGTACACCAGTAACATACAATCTTCCTTGCCCCCACTGCCTACCAGGCTGGTTACCAAGCACACCCCCCTTCCCCTCTGCTAAAAGGTGCTAGGTATGCATTCCCCACTTTGGATGGAGAGTAGAGTAGATTGTTTCCTTCGCAGGTGGAAAAGAAGTCAGGGTAGTGGAGAAGGCATGAAAACCTCCATAAAGTGTGAGGACTGCTATGAGGCTTTGTGTTTCACACCCAAACAATATTGTTTTTATGAATTTCACCATATGTAGAGTATTTTTATTTATTCTGGGGGCATTTGGCTGGATTGTGGTTTTGTGATGTGTATTTTAAAAGCGGGCCCGTCTATGGGCTCGAACCCGGTTACCGGCAAAAGGATACCCCTGCGCAAATTCTCACTCTTGCCACCAGTCACTTCGCCTGTTGAAAATGCTTGATTGATTCGATCGTTTATCAGCGAAGGCCAGAAGCTTTTCTATATGTAGTCTTCATGTTCATACGTCATGTATGCATGTATGCGCTCTCAGCTGGCCATGTCCAGTTGAAGCCCAATTGACCTCAAACCACAGTATAAACCTTTACCTGCCCAGCGGAGTACCATATGCGCGCATATCTACAAGTCCTACTGAGGATGACGATGATATAAGAATAAATGCAACATCGTCACTCTCCATTCACCTTCTGACCTCCGCGGAGACCGACCGCCCCTATTGTATATAATGCACAGGTTTTACTTCTATATATATCAAGAGACTTCATCAGTACCATTTTATACAAATTTGCGTGTGTTTTTTAAGAGCCCGGGTTGCTTTGAATTCCACAAACCCAAAATCCGCTTCAACCTAATTGTACATAAGTAGCATCGGACGAAAGAGTGTGCGTTTGAGTAGTTACCTGGCTGTCTCGCTTCTAGTGGATGTCTCGCTCCCCGGTGATTTCCGTTACCTGTGCTCATGTCGTCTAGCGCCAACTTCGCCCGTGATGTGGCAGTCATTGGAGGACGCAAGCCACATCACGTGGATAACTTGGCACTCAGCAACACAAGTGAATACTTTTATTACTCTAAATTATCACCGCGGTAGTGGACCGCCGCTCAAAACTTACGCATGCAATCGGCTGGCATTGGGAACTTTTGTTCTGTTCGGTGAGCGTGATGAGTGCAATGTCCAATGTTGGTATCTGCACGCCGCCTTGGTTGGCATCACATGCGATGGCGTTTTCGTCGGAAGGCGTAACCATCGGAAGGCGTATCCGTTGGAAGGCGTATCCGTTAGAAGGCTTAACCGTCGCGTCGCGACATCGTTAGCTTCACCCAATATGGCACGCAATGCTGATACCCCTCCAACGTCGGTTCCTATTCTCGAATACTCTATCGGAGCACCTCTCACTCCACAACCTCATACCAGTCGAATAGTCTATCTGCAAAGTATCCTCAACTTTGGGCATTCTCTAGAAGCGACCAAGGGCGAGATCCCCAAAGCCGATACAATCCTGCTCTCAATTCTGAGTGCTTACTCTCACCGTGTACCAGTACAGAGAAGGCTCTATTGCCAGTGACCTCTTACGCGCTGATACTGTAATCACGTATCTTCGTCTTCTCGCTCTATCATCAGCCCGTCGAGCAAACATCATCCGTCAGGTTCTCGCACCACTCTTCCCACCCAGCCCGACGCGAATTGGGGAGCAAGAAGCTGTTCCTCCGTTATCGGAGATTCTCCCTCGAGCACAAATCGGCTGTATCGACCTCTCATTAGCATTCGCCGGTATTGAGGAATTGACTCTCGCAATGCTCGACTTCTTCTTCGTCCCGTTGTTGGCTGAGGGTGGGAATACTCTAGCACCACCTTCGTCCAACACCCCAAGCTTTCTCACAACACGTTCTCAGTGTAACGACCATGCACCATCACCTTCGCGGCTCGAGTCGTTGCGAGATCTTAGTTTGGAGCGCGAGGGTGCGCTGTGCGTGGTTAATGGTTGGATGGATAAGGGCATTAACAAGCAGCGTGTCTTAGCAGGGTTGAGAAGTTCCACAACATCTAGAATGCACCCATCAGCATACAACAAAGATGCTCTACAATATTGGGATTATACCTAGTGTTCATAAAGATGTGAATGTTAATAGTGCCCTTGACTGGATCCAGAAACATTCTTTCATTTTATAATTAAGTAAGGAAAAAGCCAACGCATTTAGATTAAAGTACACTTCCGAAATAACATAGCCATAGAATACATCAACCATTAATACTTCAACCATACATCCCATTACCAATACCGTAGAACCACCCCCCCCCCCCCCCACCTGAACCTCGTCACCCCCTCCCACCTCTAAACGCAAGGACACCTAAAACTCTTCGGCGTGAAGTTGAACCTGCTCCATCCAGCTCTGTCGACAGGGCTCGTACTGCCTCCACATCCTCTTTCGGAATAGATTGTGCAGCTATAGGACCCGCTCGAGAATCCGGACACGAACGGGCCTCCAATGAGGTTGACACATACATTGTCGCTTTGTGCACCGAGACAATCCTTTTTGCCGGGCTGCTTGCACACTTGCAGTGTGCCGCCATTCCAAGGCCAGATACAAGCGGCATCGATGGTGGCTGGGGCGGCGGCTAGGGCGATGAGGGCGATGGCGGAAAAACGCATGGTGGAGATTGAAATTAAGAGTTAAAGTGATAATGGGGTTGGTTTCGTCGATGACTTGAACTTGCTGAAAGTTTAGGTGTTTGTGACTTGTTTGAAGATGGTAATTCCACATTGTCGGGAGAATTGTCTCCTCTTTATACCTTTTCTGTCATCAAATCATCCTTCTGCTAGAAGGAATCAGTAAAAATAACCGACTTAACCTCGTCTAAACTTATTCAGCCATATGATAAGTACGAGGCGCAGTTGTTTCTGATTTCGTCCACGGATTATGATTCGATGGCTGTAAAATCACCATCAGCTCTCTTAGACTCGTACCTCGGGTCACGATATGATCTTATGAGTCAATTTGAAGCTGATATTCACCTTGAGCTGGGCCAGGTTCGTCCAGTATATATTTTATGCATTTTGGTTCGCTGCTCGGCGATGAATGTAGAAATCACTTGACCTGTTCTACGTCATCTATATCTTAATCTCAGATATGGTGTGCGCAGATGGCAAAGTTATGACTCATGGCATGGAAGATCGCGAGGCTCCTGAGCTTCTTCGAAAAGTGGGTCCACACTGCTCAACGGCTATCTGACCTGTTCCGCAAAAGCTCCAGCACGGTTTGTGGTGCATACCAAGGGATCATATGTATATAGCTAATATATTCTCGACATGCGATGGCTATAGTAGGCAAGATAGAGAGAAATGGAACTGTGCTTAGTTGGCCTAACCTCGAGAAACATCGATTTAGATCACAATGTGACGACGACATTAAGCTTGGCATAATGTAACTTGAACAACGCTAATACTGCATATCCAATAATATGTGTGTCTGCTGTCACTTGTCTCTGCGCCTATTGCGCCAAGGTGAATGCCTGAGGTATAGCCTTGTATGTGGTAACACAGATGTCGCGGACCGTCTCCCGCGTCAGGTATCAGAAGACCGCTGATGTTGCACCGACAGGAATTATACGCATATGTACGCAGCAGCTGATGTCGTGTCACGTGTTCCTACTGTTTTTACTAGTCTGGACGGACCCGGTCTGCAGTTGTGCTCAGTACGGTCGGTCTACCGGAGGAATAGGACCGGACTTGACCACGCAACGGCATTCTTGCACTGGACCATTCCAGTCTAGACCGTCCAAAAATCATATTCTATTGCATAAGCTACAGCGAAGCAGAAATTCTAAGCCACAGCAAAAACTTAATCCATCTCAGCATTATCCCTTCGTCCAAATCCATCCCTAGTTCATTCTCACTCCGTACCCCATGATCTGCTGCCCTGATCAAATCAACCTGCGGAAGTCCAATGTGTAACTTGTCATATGATTTCATACACTCCGCTGCGGCGCTGCCTCAAGGCCATCAATGTGCACTCAATTGCGCCAGTCTATAAACATCAGCTTGCACCGAGAAAATTATGTTTCAACTCCCGCTGTCTACAATGGTATGGAGAAAATATCGAGTGCCATAGAAGATAAGAGGGATAGATTTTGCGCTGAGATCCAGGAGTTGGAAGGATTTGAATCGCAGGGTCTATGGGAGATTGACAATATCGGTCAGATTCATCTGCTAGTTCATAGTTAGCGGTAACTAACCCTAATGCTCATACACTCTATCCTAGTACAAAGCTCATACACATGATACAGAAACAAATGTAACACTCGAATTCTGCATAAATCTATACAGTCTAGACCAGTCATGATTTACAGGGAAGCGGTCTGCCACATCATGATACCAGCCTAGTTCCAGTCTAATTCCCCCTCGGTAAACCCGGACTGTTCCAGTCCAGACTGGTCCATCCGCGGACAGTTGAGAACATTCCGTGTTCCTGATGTATCATCTACTCCACCGGCCAAAGGCTATCAGGTAAATACCAAAGCTTAGCCCGAGAATCACCGTTACACCAAACGCCCATAAACGGCAAGTTGTCACGAGTATAGTGGGTACCACTTATGCTAAAGACGGCTTTGAAAGCGGCGGCTACGGATTGGGCGATCGATCTGATCGCCTCGGAACACTGAATTAGTCCTAAGTGTTGAAACTCGATCAACAAATGTGTAATAGAGTCCCCACATTTGCGTTCAACGGAGCCAAACCATAGCACTGCCTAACGAACAGAGCCGTAAATCATGAAGATAGTATAAAGATGGATACAAATAAGTAGGCTACCGTGCCGATTAAGCCCCGCAAGCTCTCCTGACGAAACCACCTCCAGCATAGGTTGGCGCACGTAGTATTTATTTGTCCCTTTATTTATAACGATACATTTCACTGCCGCCACAAATCTCGCTCTTCTCTGGCGTATACCGTACTACCTCGTATATAACCCATAATCTAGTTTAGGGTTAGAAGTTATATCATGATCTGTCTGTAACATTTTGTGTATTGTAGTTGGGGTGCACGGGTCAACCACCTACTGAGAATGTTATAGTCGGATCTTGCTAGACCTCAACATGAGGGCGGATTATATACGAGGTAATACGATAGTTAGCGAACGAAGTTCCCTACGATATCTTCCAAACCAAAATTTTGACCAGAGATTCACGTTGATCAGGGATGGTAAGCACTAAGCTAGAGTATAACTGTTTGTGATTTCAGCAAGACTTCCGAATGGTTAGTATGACAGTCATTGTAAAGTCAGCGTATTCTATGTCACGATTTATCCCTCGATTCAGTTCTAGCCGTTCGAGTTGAAATATGGGGAGAACCGCATGCGTGTATAGACTTGTATACCGAGAGAAGTGAGAAGGAGAAAGACTCGAGTTATATATGACAGAGAAGTGTGCCCCTTACTACCAGCCCCGCTAGCGGTCAGCTCTATATATACAGACAACAGTTCGTAGTCACAAATTAACCTATATGCAGTCGACCAACCGAGGCGGATACTTAACTCGTGCTCTGCATGTGATGTTAAATTTGTGTACTACCATATAGCTACTATGCCAAAAAACCCCCGCTTATTGATGTGACTGCAGTACCACATTTATACGAGTGCAGCATGACTCTCAGAGTCCAGTGAGTGTAGCGTATTACTAAATTTAACATTCCAATTACTGGGGAATAGCTCAAAATACCACAGTAATGCAAGATACCAGCAAATATGACATTGTAAATGATTGAGTATTTAGTTTAATGGGATAATATTGGTCAATTGAGCAGCATTGAGCATTTGAATAGATGTGGCAGGCATTCCACATTCTTGTTGCAATGATGTGACAGTAATAAACCAGTATACCTACAAATAGCCCTAACATGATGTTATGTTCAGCAAACTACGTACATAGATAGTATAGTGGTTAGTGGGTGTGCAAAACACCCACTGAAACAGGTTCGAATCATACCAGAGAAATTTTTTTACCATATGTCAGTCAGTTGGAGAGGTACCACTGGCGGGAATCAGTCCTGAGGGCAAGCCATCAGGCATGTGCAAGCATGCATAGGCATGCGCAGGCATGTGCGGGTGTGTGCCGGCAAGTGCGAAATGTACACATGTGGAAGTAATGTAGTATTACTCTACTATTTGACCTAATACACATCATTTTGAATATGACAGCAATACAGCATCAATGTGGCATCAATGTACCATCTAATGTGGTCTTCTGTACTACATTAATGTGAAATTGATATTATTGCAAATCCTGAATACCCCACAAGTTCAGCTGATGTATACATTTATAAAGAATTCAACATTAATACTGCATTAACTTGGCATCAATAAACGGGGCTTTTTAGGTACAGTAGCTTTCCGTTGATGCCTGCTAGAGGCTCATAATGTAGTTGATTTCCATATCTATTCAATCAGCGTGCTCAAAAGTGAGTCGCAATGGATAAACATTGCAGAAATTAGTAAGTTATTGTATTAGGCCACTGTGGATTGTCCTCATATAACCTTCGACTTGAAGCTTATAGTGGACTGTGGTACACACTGTCTATTATGATGCGACGAAAGTCTATAACAGACTGCCAAAAATAGGAACATAGTCATGGTGGGCCCTGTTAGACCGAGTCTTTGTAGAGTACATCATCACGTGGCTTTGGGTTAGGGCTGGCAGCTACTATATAGGCTACGTGTCATCTTAGACTTAGACTCAATCAAATCAATCGTCTCGACAGGTTCGTCACAACAGGCCCTGTGTATAATCGTTTATCACTTCAGAATATGGTCGGAACTTCTCTTGTTGCAGTTCAGGGAGTAGTTCGAACCAATTCTTCACACTATTAACTCTCCTGTTTTCCGCAATTACTAACCGCAAGCATAAACCAACTCAACATAGCAAACTTTATTCCCAGATCAACATAAGTGGGCACAGATATACTGAAATTTAAGAAAGCATAAACCCTGCGTATGTGTTAATATACCCACGTGGTTGGGTAGTGTAAATTATTGGAAATCCGCTCCACCCCGCGCCCGAGTCCGCCCGAGGCCGGAACGGCCAATATGGTCTTGTCATCCTGTCTATAGAGAGATCGCTTAGGTAGAGAGAATGATATCGCTCTTGGAATTTCTCACAGCGCCCGCTACCATTTCCAACATTAATAAGATGTGATGAGTGTGTACGCTCAGTACTTTCCCTGCTCGACGACTAAACCAACAACGAATCGGTCATGTACAGCAAATGATGATAACACGGTAAGGGTCTGAAGGTACAATGATATGTTGAGAGCAAAAGAGAAAGAACGAAGAAGCTCAGTTGTCTATCCATCTAAAAAGAGAGAAAACGGCAGGCTTATATACAGACAAAGACCATACTCGGCGAAGCCGAGTATCACAACCGGAGCCCAAAGCCGAGTACCAGTACCGGAGCTAGGCCTGCTCCTCGGCATGGGGCAGGCGAGGCCCATGGGGGCTGCAAGCGACCGGCCTCATGCCCGCAGCCTTAGGCCGATGGGGGCTGTAAGCCCCCGAACGCCACCGAAGCCACCAGGCCAAATCTCACGCCAACATGATAAACCTGTTATGAAAGACACTGCCGGAGGTCGTTTCCATTCAACTCCATAAATCTGCCAACGGGATGAAACGATTCTCGATCACCCCCGATACCGATTGCAATTGCGAAATTCTACCTATTTATGTCTGAGTATACTATCTATCTATAAACTTTCGCTTAGTGTCTCACCACACAGGAGGTTGATATCTGCTTACGCCTGAAAGCTTTAATTGTTTTGTGGTAACGGGTATGTCATAGGGTTCGGGATATCTCGGGGAAGTTGGATGTCTCCTGGGAGAACGGATTATTTTGATATGAGGTTTTTCTAGTCTGTACTTTGTGTATTATTGGTAGCAGGCCAAGCTTAGTGTTATTAATATATTTATCGCAAAAGGTCACTCATTTGCCACCATGCAGGGATCGCGATCAGTGTTCTCAACCGTCCCGTCCGAGATTTCTCCAGGACGGACGGACGGCGCCAAGGCCGTCCATCTCCGTCCTTCCTCAAGACGGACGGAATGTCGGCCGTTATCCGCCGTCATCGGGCGGTTACTGTATATCTTTAGACTAAACCCAATCAAGCCCGATAATGTTAT
>Ga0307512_10002228_pt1 | contig 25235 bp, 27 predicted proteins | sample 14_EM_MG_FD_200267 | JGI IMG/M metagenome (GOLD analysis project Ga0307512, IMG submission 200267) | Populus trichocarpa ectomycorrhiza microbial communities from riparian zone in the Pacific Northwest, United States - 14_EM | ecosystem: Host-associated > Plants > Roots > Unclassified | place... | reverse complement strand
AGTTACGACTTTGAAACAGCTCCGACTCTTGTCTTGTCTTGATCTTCTCGAAACGAATCTCGAGCCTCTTGTCTTGTTTTACGATATCACATTTGTGTTACCAATATCACCTACGCCCGACCCCGCCGGTTACACTAGAACGAGTCTTACAACATTGTACCTGATATTGAATGTGCCTACATCCCTCGACAGGGTGTAGGTATTGTTCCGAACCTAGTTCCGTTTCTTGTTGGGTTTACCTAGCATCAAATTATCGTTGGATACACGTTTGCGACGATTGCGTCGACGAATTACCACGACTTACCGGATTTGACATCCGTCAGTACCCTCATCGATCACCATATTCGAATGCGCCAGTACGACAGTAACTGTACTTCTCGAACAAATTGGTTTGATCTTGCCGGAACCCCTTGCCTTGTTTTTGAACCCGAACCCTTGAACGCTTTTGAAAGTATCGAAGAGATACTTAAAATATCTTTCGAGGAAGAACCCCTCGAAGCTTATTTCTGGGAACAGTCAACTGTCCCCTCCCCGTGGAATACTTATTGGACAGACGCAGTTAGGGAAGGCGGCGGACTCGATATTAACGATCCTGTGTTTGGACCGCATTGGACTCGGTATACAGGAGCACACTCCTGGTTTCCTTGCGACCCCGAACAACCGTGTGATTGCGAAGGCCATAATTGTAACGGAACACATTCGACAATCGGACACGCAGCAGCAGCAGCAACAACAGCAAAAGCTTTTGGGATTCCACTGATTGTTATTGTTCCCCCGACTCCGACCCCCTCCGAGATTGACGCATATAACTGGCACTGGTAGATGTGCTTGATCCGTTGCAATGTCAAGTTCAACGGAACCCCGAGCGGCCCTGGTCTCCATCGAGGATCAGGGCACCATCATGGCACTCATCGACGTAGACAAAGACAACATTGGACACGAACAGCTGCTGGAGGCGTTCGCACAAACACAGGGAGTATTGATGCGGGTGGCACAATACTCCCAGCCAATTCGAGAGGTACAGAGGGTCTGCGAGCACCCCCAGCAGATAATCGACCTACAGCGGCAGGTTACAGACCTGCAATCGAAACAGTTTTTACCCCCGCGATGCGACCATACCGGGATGGAACAACAAATACAGACCTTGAGGACAGAACGGGACGAGGCCTTGAGGAGACCACCGGCTCCAGGGACCAACGAGGATTTACAACAGGAGTTGGACGACATGACCCGGGACGCACGGCAATCTGGAGAGGAAGTCCGCGATTTGAGGACGCAGTTAGCCAATGCGTTGACGTTAGCAGCCAGGGCGGCCCCGGCGGCTCCCCAGGCTCCGGAAGACAGAGGCCAGAAGTTTCCCGACTCCCCGGACTTTTCAGGGTCGGATCGAACTCAGTTGAGAGGCTGGATTGCTCAACTCCGGATGGTCATACGACACAAGCCCGCCAGCTTTCCCGACGAACAGTCGAAGATGCGGTACGCATTCAACCGCCTGAGGGGAATCGCCTTGGGCCAGATCCCGCCACACGTCCGGGAGGACGGAACGATAGGGTTGGAAGACCTACCAGCTTTTATACAACTCCTGGAAGCAGCTTTTGGGGACCCGGACCGAGTGGCCACCGCCGAACCGAAGATGAGGGAGATAAAACAAAAGAACCGTGAGTTCTCACAGTATTATGCTGAGTTTCAAGTCATTGCTGCCGATCTGGATTGGAATCCATCGGCCCTTCGAAATGCTTTGAGAATGGGGCTCTCTGAGGAGATGAAGGACTCCTTTACCTACAGCGACATGCCTGAGGAACTTCCCGCGTTTGTAACGGTTTGCCAGAAACAGGATAACCAGATACGACAACGACGTGCAGAGAAAGCGGCACAAACTAAAGGAAGCGGGATAGGTTTCGCTTCCTCCAGGCCCCCTCCGACTCCGAAGGCCCCTGAAATTGCTCCTGCTGGAACGGTCGCCGGATATACCGGACCAGCGCCAATGGATCTCAGCGCAGGAAAAAGAAGGATTTCGGCAGAGGAAAGGGCAAAGAGGTTTGCGGATGGAAGGTGTTTATACTGTGGTGGGTTTAACCACAGGGCAGCAGAATGTGCGGCAAGAAAGAAGGCTCAGACGTTCAAGGCGGCTGGAGCGGAAGTTAAGGAAGTAGGAACCAAGGATGGTTCCGAGGGATCGGGAAAAGATTAGGTCAACCCAAGCAGGATGGCGCTTTGGTTGACGGAAAAAGTTTTGTTTTAAATGCTTTAAAATGTTTTGGAATTTAGCGATTATCAGTTAGTAAGGTGGAGGTATTGGAAGGTTCAATGGAAGGCAAACATTTAGTTATAACCTGCTCATTGACCGTGAACAACCAAGAGATACCCACGCATGCGCTGATTGATTGCGGAGCTACTGGCATTGCATTTATGGATCAAGATTTTGCTCGCCATCACCAGATACCACTTCAAGAATTGAAGGAAAAGAAACAAGTGGAGGTTATCGACGGAAGACCTATTGAATCCGGAGATATTACGCATATTGCCAAAGTCGGAATGAAAATACAGGAACATAAAGAACAGTTACCCATGTTCATTACAAAATTAGGGCATTATCCAATTGTCCTCGGGATCCCCTGGCTACGGCTACACGATGTAGCTGTGCTTTTTGCATCTAATACAGTTACGTTTGGTTCACAATATTGCACTACGCACTCCCACGATACATCAGTAACGGTTCAAGGAGTTACGGAAGAACCGCCAGAACCAGTATATCAAGTGAAAAATATATTCGAACCAAAAATTCGACCTTTAAGACCGTTTCGAGGGGATATTGCTATGCTTAATGGAACTTTGTTTTTCAGGACTGTCAAGAGAGGAAAACTTACGTTGTTTAAAGCTTCCTTATACGATATTAATAAAGCCATCGAGGCAAAAGACTTGAAGGAACGCCCTCTTGAAGAAATTATCCCCGAACAGTATCATGAATTTCTCCCGCTGTTCAACAAGGTGCTGGCAGATCGGCTACCACCACACCGACCTGGGATTGATCATGAAGTTCGCTTACAAGACGGAGAAACGCCAACGTGGGGACCACTGTATTCAATGTCCAGAGCTGAGTTGATCGTCTTGAAAGAATGGCTGGAGGAGAATATGTCCAAGGGGTTTATTCGACAATCATCTTCGCCTTTTGCAGCTCCAGTGTTGTTTGAAAAGAAACCTGGAGGGGGGCTACGGTTCTGTATCGACTATCGGGATATTAATAGCAAGACAATAAAGAATCGATACCCCCTTCCGTTGATAAAAGAAACGTTAAATCTTTTGGGAAAAGCCCGGATCTATACCAAGTTAGATGTCAGAGGAGCATATAATTTACTTCGAGTTAAGGAAGGGGATGAGCATAAGTTGGCGTTCCGGACGAGGTATGGATTGTATGAACCTACGGTAATGCAGTTTGGCACAACAAATGCACCAGCGGATTTCCAAGGTTATATCAATAACGCCATTAGAGAGGCCCTGGACGATTTTGCTTCCGCATATTTGGATGAAGTTCTAATATATAGTGATTCCGAGGAAGAACATGTCGGCCATGTCAAATGGAATATGCAACGATTACTGGAAGCAGGATTGTATCTGAAGCCAGAAAAATGCGAATTCCATAAGGAAACAGTGAGATATTTGGGATTGATTATATCAACAAAAGGAATCTCAATGGATGAGGACAAGGTTGAGACCGTACGGAATTGGAGTAAGGAAAAGAAGACGGAGAACGGACGGCTAAATAATCTTTTTGAAGTACAACAATTCCTGGGATTTTGCAATTATTATCGACGGTTTATTTCTAAGTATTCTAAGAAAGCAGAACCGCTAACCAGGCTTACGAAGAAAGATGAGCCGTTTGTATGGGGGTCAGAACAACAGCTCGCTTTTGAGACAATGGTAACCGCGTTTACCACAGCACCAGCACTTCGACATTTTGACCATGAGAGAGAAGTGATTATCGAAACAGATGCGTCCGATTATGTGTCAGCAGGGGTGTTGTCGCAGGGAGATGATGAAGGGATATTGCACCCAGTAGCATATTATTCAAAGAAACACTCACCGGCAGAGTGCAATTATGATATATATGATAAAGAGCTAATGGCGATTATCAAGGCACTTGAAGAATGGAGACCTGAGTGTGAGGGTGCCGCATACCCCTAAAAGTTGATAACTGATCATAAAAACCTCGAATATTTTATGACAAAGAAGCTTTTGAATCGCAGACAAGCACGATGGTCTGAGTTTTTAACCCGGTTCGATTATGAGATTGTTTATCGACCTGGGAAATCGAATGGAAAAGCAGATGCTTTGACGAGGAGGCCGGGAGACCTCCCTGAATGGAGGGATGAAAGATTAAAAAATATGGAACAGGTTGTTTTAAAACCGCATAATCTTCCGGAACAGTTGAGGATATCAGCCAATGATATGCCCGAACAGGACGGCCCTTCGATAACTGATCCTATTGCTCAAGCATATAGGGACGACCCGTTACCAAAGAAAATATTAGAGGCTATTAGACAAGGAAGCAGCGTAAAAGATATAACGATAGCAGAATGTACGGATCAGGAGGGGCAGATATTGTATCGAGGAAAGCGGTACGTTCCTGAAGGGGATCAGCTACGATTACAGTTAATACAGGAGCATCATGATACAGCACTGGCGGGACACCCGGGACGCGCAAAGACATTTGACCTTCTGGATAGACAGTATTACTGGAACGATATGCGGAAACAGGTGGACCAGTATGTTCGGAATTGTCATAGCTGCCAACGGTCTAGGACCTCAAGACATGCAACATTCGGAGTGCTTCGACCTTTGCCTGTACCAGAAAAACCATGGGAAGATATTTCGATGGATTTCGTGGTTGGTCTCCCGGAGTGTGAAGGGTTCGATGCAATTTGGGTGGTAGTGGATAGACTTTCGAAAATGCGTCACTTTATCCCCTGCCATACAACAATAGATGCTGTAGGGCTAGCTAAGTTATTTCTTCGAGAGGTCGTACGCCTCCATGGCTTGCCAAAGACTATTGTTTCGGACCGAGGGCCTCGGTTTGCTTCGACTTTCTGGGGACAGATATGCAACAGGTTAGGAATAGATCGACGAATGTCTACAGCATTTCACCCACAGACAGATGGACAGACAGAACGAATGAACGCAGGGATGGAACAGTACCTCCGTGTGTTCGTTAATCATCAACAAGATGATTGGGTGCAGTGGTTACCCCTTGCTGAATTTGCTGCTAATAATGGAGTATCCGAATCGACAAAGTGTACCCCATTCTTCACAGTCCAGGGTGTGGATCCCCGAATGTTGGTTGCCGGAGAACCTACACAGGAACGGGATCAACGACGTTGTGAGGCAGATCAAGTCCAAGCAACAATGCAACAAGTTCATGAACACTTACGGGTTGAAATGAGGCGCAGTCAAGCGGTACAGGAAGAAGGCGCAAATCGAGGACGTGTTCCCGCACCTAATATTCAAGTCGGATCTAAAGTATGGCTGGATGCACGTAATGTAGGAACTACCCGCCCCACTCGACAGCTGCATTGGAAACGCTTGGGACCATTTCTGGTACGAAAGCAAGTTTCCCCGTATGCTTATGAGCTGGAGTTACCGGAGTCAATTCGGTTCCATCGAGTACATCCTGTTTCGCTTTTGGACCCCGTCGTTGAGGATCCGTTGGAGGGACAGGTAGTACTTCCTCCACCTCCTGTTGAGGTTGATGGCGAGGAAGAGTATCAAGTATCGAGCATTGAGGATAGCCGAGTGTATCGAAGTCAATCACAGTATCTTATCCGATGGACGGGTTATGATTCCCTTACTTGGGAACCAGCGAAGTTCGTCGATGGGTTACAGGCTGTGGATGAGTTCCATAAACGGTATCCAGGGAAACCCGGACCATTGGAGAATGATCTCGGAGGACCTCGAACCTAAGGGGGGGATACTGTCACGGCGCAAGAAGGTACAGAGATACTTGGGATAATAGTAGTAAGATACGGAAGGTGTGGAAGGAATTGTGTTACGGAAAGGCGGAGACATTGGAAGACACGGAGGAAGCGGCGAGATGGTGGCGGTATAATGTAGTAAGATAAAGAAGTGGTTTGAGGTGTTGCGACGTGAGGTGAGGTGGCGTGGTTGTTACGATAAGGAACAACGGAGTGGTGTGTAAGATCATGGGATGAGATTCGGATGGTACATCGGAGCATGAGAGATGGTTCGAGGGTGGCAGACGAATTGTATATAAAGAGAGTGTTGATAGTGTTGGAGGATTTCCTTTTCTTCTCTCTTTACTCGTTCTCTTGTATAGCAAAGCAAGTTACGACTTTGAAACAGCTCCGACTCTTGTCTTGTCTTGATCTTCTCGAAACGAATCTCGAGCCTCTTGTCTTGTTTTACGATATCACATTTGTGTTACCAATATCACCTACGCCCGACCCCGCCTGTTACACCCAGAGTGAATGTACAATGTTGTGTAGGTTATCGGGTGCATTTTGGAACGAGAGGCATTGTGTTGTGCAAGTCACGTGATGTTGCGATACTTCAGGATGCTGCTGGTGTGTTTACTCCGAGAGGAACAGATAATCAAGGTGTATGCAGTAGGATGGGATATACATACTCGAGTTCCTGCGATTCGATTCATATTCTGCGTTTTGTTGGTTAATGAACACAACACAGCCCAGCCTTCATCTTGCACAACCACCAAACACCTCATGAATGAGGAGCCATGAGACGAGATTTAGTACTTGTGGTCAGCACAGTTTGCGATGGCGGGCGTTAGTTTGGCATCACATTCTACTGTTACCTCTCAGACCTCGTGTATCTTGGAGCAAACTGAATAGTTTTCAAGTTGACCCAACTGTGCAACCATCCAACATGGCTACCTACGCCCAGCAGTGGAAAAAGCACATGCATATGATGTCATAAGATGGAGAATACGTCATTGTTCGCTTTGCGATGCGTTTAGCTCTGCCAAAGGGGATTTTCTATTGAATATACGGAAGTATCTACATTTCTCTTACTAATATTTGTACTTTCTTAAGTATTCTCCTTACGATAAGATGGTACTTTCTGGATAAGGATAATGTGGCGTGTTAATAACTTTTAATACTTTTGTTATCTTTTATGTATAGGTTGTTTAGAAAGTTCCGGTTAGAGAACAGTTCATTAGACTTGCTCAGACATCGATCGGAATACTACAAATATCTGCACTCGAATGCTCTTCTCAGTATATGCTTGCCTTTCGAACATTTCTTGAAATCGTGAGCTGGGTATTGATAACTGACGAAACATCGTCAGGATCCCCACATGCCTTCCATCCTCTGTCGCTTGAGCGGTGTACCCAAGAAACCAGTTATACTCGCAATACTTCTTCTTCGTATACTTCTGCTGAGATTCCAATAAATCTCTTTGGACTTTCGCTGTTATAATCGAATAGGTTATGAGCCCGGATGAGCGATACTGATTCAAATCCTGAATATCCTGCAGTTACTCAGAATTTGTTCGACGTTCACTCAGTTCCCATCCAATATCACGAAGTACCTGAACCCTCTACAACACCACTCAGATCACTACCTCCTTCGCCTCGCCCAAAAACACCAGTAATGGCACCAGGTGAATCCTCCTCCGGAAAGAATCCTGCTTTCTACTTCTCAACTCGAGTCGATAAGAAAACTCCAGTAAACGTTGAACTCGATAGTATCGGGAAACTTACTGGACAGGATAATTATCGGATATGGAGTGCCTCGATGAACATAGTTCTGAAAGGAATTAAGCCATACAAGGTAGTGGTGGATGGTGTGTCTCCAGCAGACGATGCTGATCAGACAGAAGTAGATGCCTATGACCATCTTAAACATACCATGTCGACCATATTCATACAGGTGGTCTCCCAAGACATTTTGGAGAAAATTGACAAGTTGGACGACCCGCACCTGATGTGGACCTGGCTTCGCGCCGAATATTATAGAGACTCGGCTTTTGCACTTGTCTCCCAGATAATGAATCAGGTCTCCCTTCCTACTCAATAGTCTGGTACAGACTTACCAGCGTTTATATCCAAGTTTGAGTCCCAGTGGCTGCACCTTACGACACTCTCGAAAGCCTCCTCCGATTGGTACTGCAAAACCTTCGCTACGCTTCTTAACGAAGAGAAGGCCACAAGAGATTCTCTGGTGGGTTTTTTGGTTAAACACCATAAAAACGTGATCAATAATCTTACAACAAAAGATAGTTTGTCGTATGCTAATGTTAAGCAACGACTTATGGATATCGACACCTCCGAGATCGAAGATAATTCGGCTCTCTTTCTTTCTACAGATCCGGGTAATAAGAAAACAGGGAAGAAACCATCGAAATCGGGAAACACCAACATTTCCTCCTCCTCCTCCTTCCCAAAAACTTGCACCTGGTGCAAGAAACATAATCCAGGAAAATGTGAAGGACATACCTGGAACGAATGTTTTCGTCTGCAAAAGATGAATAAGGAGAAGAAAGAAAAAGAAGAGAAGGATATAGCCGAAGAGGCAAATGTGACTACCGAGCAGAAGGTAAGAAACAAGTCTTTCTACATTGACACGGCCTGTACCTCACACATGAACCCTTATGCAGAACGACTCCTCAACTACTCGGTTTGTGGCGGATTTGTAATATCCAGTTCACAAAAGAGCATGAAGATCGTGGGCAAGGGAGATGTGGTAATGGACTGTGTTCCGAGAGATGGATCGGTTTCTTCTTTTTGTGTTCGAGGTATTTTGCATGTTCCTGATTTGGCACATCCTTTGATTCCTTGGAGGAAATTATGGGAAAAAGGATATACAGAGTTTGGAGAGGGGGATTATATTTCAATTAACAAGGGAACAAAAGTGTTTTTGAAGCTGCTGTTGACGGAAATTTGTTTAAAATTCCTGAGACATCACATTCGGCCCATATTACTTATGACTTCTGGCATCAGGCACTCGGACATCTAGCACCATCAACACTAAATAAACCGCTACAGTTGTATTCCAATTCTGATATACCAATCACACCCACGAATTATGTCTGCTCCGCCCGCATTGAAAGCAAAATGACTCGGATTCCTTGAGTATCAACATCGAAGAAGGATAGGAAGAAACTTGCTCCTGTTCATTCCGATTTGAGTGGACCCTTTCCGGTTCCGTCGTATTGTAATTCCCTTTATTACACTACTCTAATTGATGATGCTACTAGGGTTGTGTGGGTTTGATTTACGAAACAAGAATCCGAGACAACCAAAATAGCCGAAGACTTTGTTGCAGAAATGGAACTTCAACACCACAAGACTCCTGCCACATTTCGAACAGATAATGGAGGGGAATATGTTACCAAGGACTTGAAAGGGTTCTTTGCATCAAAAGGAATTATACATGAGTTTTCCCCTCTGTATTCCCCCGAGTCAAATGGAGTTGCAGAAAGACTTCATCGTACCATAGGAGAGACAATTAGAGCTATGCTTGAAAGTGCATCGACTTATGATATGAAGTTATGGGCTGAGGCTGTGTTAACCTCAGTATATATAAAAAATCGACAACCTCATTCGGCATTAAAGGATCTAACTCCTTGTCAGGCTTTTTATGGCACTAAGCCATCGATCCAGCACCTTCAACCTTTCGGCAGAGAATGTTATATCCATGTACCATATCATAAACGAACGGACGGAAAACAGTTATCTCCGAGGGCGCAAAGGGCTATTTTTACTGGATACACCAATGTCTCCCATCATTATAGAGTGTTCTTACCTGGTACAAAAAAGACTATAGTATCAGCAGACACCTTCTTCCCGCCTCTTAAGACAGAAGGCGCTACGCCAATGATAAAACATCGAATTGATCAAATTCTCACTCCCCTCCAAAGCAATACCCCATCAACATCCGTTGAGTATACCTATAATAATATGGGTAAAACTTCGGATAATATGAGGCGTCAATGGATGGATAAGAGTCCTCAAGAAGCTAATGATTTGGTCGACAATGGTCATGAGATTGTTGCTCGATTAATGAGAGCGGATTTTTTAGAGTGAAAAAGAGACGGGTATTAAGGCGCTCCCTATTGGGTTTACGATGCCAATAATATGGCCTATCGAGAAGAATTACCCCACCAACCCGAGCAACCTAACCAAAGAATATTGATTGAAGAACTCGACAGAATCGAAGAATTCGACGAATCTATTCAAATTGTTCTTCCTGCAGACCACTTTCTGGAAGAAGAACATCAACAATCCAACCAACGATCTCAACGTTCATTGAGACGTCCTCCTCCTTCTCCTCCACGACCTATGACGCCACCATCAATTCCACTTGGTCAGGTCGTCACTCGTGCTGGAAGAGTTGTTAATCCACCTGAACCCACAGGTTTTGAGGGTTATGCCCCTGAAGCTAGTATGCGGGATGCACCTCCTCGACCTCCCACTCCAGAACCTCAACCTCTGGAAGGAATCGAAGGAAGTCAGTGGGCAAATTTAAGCGTACTAACAGTTGAAGAAACAAAGTCTTACCGACAGGCCAAAGTGTCAGCACAATGGTCAGATTGGAAGAAGGCAATGGATGAAGAACTTCAGTCACTTGAGGAAAATGATGTTTGGGATGTTATCCCGAAACCAGCGGGAAGAAAGATTGTGGCTAGCAGATGGGTATATAAAGCGAAAGGAAAGGCTCAAGGAGAAGGCGAACGATATAAAGCACGCTTAGTTGCCAAAGGATTCTCACAAATCTTAGGCCAGGATTACGATGACATATTCGCCCCCGTGGTTCATTACGATTCTCTTAGACTTTTACTGGCATTATCAGCATGCAAAGGATGGCGACCTCGACAGTTGGACGTCAAGACTGCATTTCTGTATGGGATATTAAAGGAAGAAGTTTATATGGATCTACCGGAAGGCAGCCGATTAGATGGGATGGTGGCAGAGTTAAAGAGGTGTATTTACGGATCGAAGCAATCTCCGAGGGAATGGTACTACCGGTTAGTAGAATACCTAGGACATTTCCGATTTGTTATTACTGCTTGGGATCTCTGTGTTCCCCTTCACGAATCAGGAGATCTCTTTTTAGCTATATATGTGGACGATATTATACTGTTAGGAGCTACTGGAGAGCTAAAAGTGCAAACCATTAATGTATTGAAGACTGAGTTTAAGGTCAACGACATGGGTGAGCTTAATTGGCTTCTAGGAATCCAGATAGACTTTACCGACGATGGGATCACTCTTTCCCAGACAACATTTATTAATAAGATTCTGAACCGTTTTTCGATGCAAGATTGCAAGCCCGTTTTGACGCCTATCGACTCAAACCATCAGTTGAAGGCCATTAATGACGAAGACGAGCGTACCGATGCAACGGCATACCAAGACATAATCGGATCTTTGATGTAGTTAGTTACTGGAACAAGACCCGACCTAGCGTATACAATCACTCACCTCTCTCAATTCAACTTATCTCCCTCCACAAAGCACCTAACGGCAGCCAAACGAGTACTTCGATATCTCCAAGGAACGAAGGATAGACACCTTTTTTATTCATCGAATAATCAACTCAAAATGACTGCTTATACGGATGCATCTTACGGTAATTACTTAGACACGAGACGAAGCTTTCCGGGATATATATTTCAACATGGAAACGCTACTATCTCCTGGAGATATCGGAAACAGCGGTCCGTTGCTACCTCTACCTGCGAGGCTGAGTATATGCCACTTGCAATGACGACAAAACATCATCTCTGGTTGAAGCGCGGGACTCAGGAGTAATTGAAACAGGATATTCCTATGGCTCTCTTTTGTGACAGCAATGCTGCTATAGATGTGGCATATAATCCAAAACTTAACGACCGATCAAAACATATTGATATTGCATATCACTTTACTCGAGTACAAATCGAACAAGGAAATGTGTCTGTTATGTATGTACCTTCGGAAGACAATTTGGCAGATATATGCACAAAGGGAACGACGACATATGTTAATGACCACTTATGTTCAACAATAGTTGGATCAAAGTGAGAAGAGGTATTGAAAATACGGAAGTATCTACATTTCTCTTACTAATATTTGTACTTTCTTAAGTATTCTCCTTACGATAAGATGGTACTTTATGGATAAGGATAATGTGGTGTGTTAATAACTTTTAATACATTTGTTATCGTTTATGTTTAGGTTGTTTAGAAAGTTCCAGTTAGAACTTGTCTAGAACCTTCGTTTTGGTTCCGTTGGAAGAGGGATTTATCAGCGCTTATCTTGAAAGAACGCGCCTAGATTGTTCTGTTATATTCTTTATGGTTCTTAAGTATTTATGTACAGTTGCAGAGTTTTTCTCTTCCTGTTTTGATTATTGATCCGCGACCGTGGTCATGGACAATCACCCGTTTATTATTGTATATATAGATACTGTTGCTCCGGTTAGAGAACAGTTCTTTAGACTTGCTCAGACATCGATCAGAATACTACAAGTATTTCCTCTCGAATTCACTTCTCAGTATATGCTTGCCTTTGGAATATTTCTTGAAATCGTTATACTCGCAATACTTCTTCGTGGTATACTTCTTCTGCCATTCTAATAAATCTCTTAGGACTTTCACTGTTATAATCGAATATTTTCCACTGGGAAGGTGAAGATATACACAATTGTTGGTTCGAAGTATTGTGCCAAGAACGAGTGCAATACGATGATAATCGTGCCAAGAAGTCATAAGCACCCTTCAAGTGGTTCAAATAGACCTTCAGACGTTGCTGTAACAGTGAATATCAATGCTGAGTGTAGTCTGGGTTTAATCTGAAGGCAGTTAACCCCATGATTGAATACGTTTGAAGGGATCTCGGCCCCGAGTATTATCACGGTTTAGAGTCCGGCGCGGTCTACACTGTAGCTCCCTGTATTGTCGAACTCATGCAGGGTTGCTCAAATAGGAGTCTACCTCGCCTGCTGTTGCATACGCATGCAGAGAAAATTATTCCTGCAATCTCAAGGTCAAACATCCGTATGGGACGATGCCTTCCCAAAGCCTTCACCCCGTCACACTGTCGGCCGTACGAAATGTTCGAAGTCTTGCTAATCGTCGGAATCAACAAAAGCATGGGTCTTCGGGGAATTCTTAACTTCCCTCTGCTAGGAGACGCATCTCCATACTGGCTGGCGCGAGGGATTCCTCTCATGGAGGGAGTTCCATAGCCTCTACAATCGAAGGTCAGAACTCCACCCCCTCATCTTCCCTGAACAATTCTGACATTGCAGATATCACCCAATGCCAGTCTTCCACTCTGTCCGCTACACAGCGATGGTCAATAAATACTGTAACTGCCACGCCGGGTACCAGCAGTCGTAACACAGTAGCACCTAGCTGGACCACACAGCCAGACTCAACACTTCACGTTGTATCCAATCCCGCATCCGGCATTGGTAGCACTCCCACTCCCCTCGGCAGTGTTGAAAACCTGCCTACCCCCATCCCTAATCCAGAAGCCCGCGCTATCATTACAAATCCACCGCGAACACGAGCTACAGAACGGAATCAGAGACAAAGGCCGTGGCATTTGCAAACACAGGTGGTGTTTACACCTCAGTCAGTGGTCTCCAGCAGTTGCAGCATCCATCAACTTGGTCTCTCGGACATGACGTGTCTTGTGTTTGCAACGGGCACTCTCCTTGAGCTCTGCAGGTGGATCAGACGGCGGTTCATGAATGCAAGCGACTAGGAGACGGTAAGTTATTCAATGCGACGCGTTGCGAAAGCATTAGCTGAACCCCCACACTGGTTGATACTAGAGATGTACTGGAACAAACCCAATGCAGCAAATTGACATTTGGTTCATAGCATTTTAGGCACGCACAAAGGAGATCTTGAATAAGGTATGCTGAAGCAACGGCCGACATTGAATATTACACGCTGAAACCGGTACCTGGTTCGTGCACAAGTTGATCAGGGTGAATCCCATTCCATTCAATCTGCAAGGGACACTATAGCAGAGCTATACGATCTCCACCGCTTTTAATCCGACGCTGAGCTTTTGGAATTGACCGATTCCCTTGTGGCAGGCAATAAGTATCATTTCACTTGAGCAGAGCGTGTTGAATGTGGTGTATGCGGTCCAAATCTAATGCAGAGAGTGAGGAAAGCTGATGACAAATGGCCAGCGTCCACTTTACTTCCTGGCGGAAGCTATCCCCGGGTGTATCTACAGCAAATTTTATCATCGGGCGAATAACCGCGGTAAGTATGGTGATGGAGTTCATCATTCCCTGATTGAATGCAAGGACGGTCGAATACCCTCGCCACTGATCATGTTTACCTGCACTGCGTTGCGCCATGCTATCCTGGAGTGGCAAAGGAACAAAGGCGTTCATTCGAAAGCTTCAAAGTCAAAGCTGAAAGCGGACAGACCTGATCGCTCGAACTACTTCAATCACAAGGATGATGGTGGTAAGAACACATCCTGCTGTGCCGCAACGAGTCGCCAGTTGTTAACCTCGCCTGGTGTTGCAGACACATAGACAGTTATGATGAAGACCTGGAACACATTACCGGAGAGCTAACATCACAGGGTGCATAACAACACTCTTGCTACAGTCAACCGTCAGATCCAACAGGCGGAGAACCCAATGCCTGCCGTGGTGATCAGCATGGAAGCAGCACATGTTGACAATGCTATTCATCTTGATTATTTTGTCTCCGAAGTGGCGCTTGAGGAGCCTGATCTCGCAAGCACTTACCCACACATCCCGATTGACAACAAATGCACGGATGACGAACTTCATTTCCGGATGCGAGTGGGCAGCGCGGATTACGAAGATTAATGGGATTGAAGGGAATTGGACAAAGCCATCCCCACAGCCAGCCGGCGACGACGGCCCGCGACTGACCTTGAGGGCTTCGACCGGGTAACCAGTGGTATCGGCAGATATGAGGGCGAAGATGCCGATGATGTGGATGAGGATGAGGAGGAAGTAAATTGCAAGCCGATAATGCATCAATGCAGAATGTTGAGGATCGAGGGCATCGTCGGTTTGACTTGGGAACCGGTGATATCGACGGGTATGAGATGGAGCATGGCGACGATTCAGATACGGATGCGAAAGAATAAGCATCACAAGCCAATGATGGATCAACGCAGAATGTGGAGGACTGATGGCATACTGGGTGTGACTAGTGTTAGCAACGGTTCCAAACCGCTAGAACGGTTCCGGGTTAGGGTTGGAACCGGAATCGAACCGTTGCAACGGGTCTTACCACACGAAAAACCGGGACCGTTGCTTTTGGGCCGGTTTCCACCTGAAAACCCAGCCATGGCAAGCCCGGGATTTTCCCTCTAATTAAGTATTTGAGTTCTGATCGTATCGTGACATGATGAGTACGTACATTGTGTCGTTTCGGCTGCTCTTTCACCTCCTGCATTCAGATTTGCAATCGGACCAATATTCGTTGAGTCGCAATCAAAAACCCGCGAATTTCCCTACAAATTTGCACTTATTTTACAGCCACTCAACGAATATCAATCGGATCGCACATCTGAATACTGGAGGTGAAAGAGCTCACAAAACTGCACAATCTAGGTATTTATCATGTCACGATACGATCAGAACTCAGATACTCAATTTGGAGCCAAAGTGGCGGGAACCGTAAAATGAAACCGCCGTCAGGGATCAACCCGGCCAAATAAACCCGGGTTTATGTCCGGTCCAAGTAACAAACCTGCCAAGCCAAAGTGGTTCAGGTTGCTGGGCGGCTCCTGACTCGGACGAGGGCCTTCGATTCGGTTCCAACCCGGACCGAAGCCGGTCAACCCAGAACCGTTGCTAATACTAGGTGTGACCTGGGAACCAGTGATGTCGAGGGGTTCAAGGGCGAGGGTGGCGACGATGCGGATGCTGATGAGGAGGAATAAGCATTGCAACCCGATGATGGATCAACACAGATGTGGAGGACTGAGGGTATAGGACTAAAGAGTGTGAAGAGTGGACTGTATATTTCAGACATGTAAAATATGATAATGGCAAAGCAAATGCAACGGCAAGCGATGTATCTGAAGCGAATACTGTATTGCAACATGTGACAAAATCTCAAAGTTAAACATAGATGCGGCAAGTGCGGCATCCGATATATAGCAATAGCGGAGAGGTAAAATGTCGCTCTCAGCCGAAGAAAGACATGAACATCGCCAGGCATTGTGTAAATGGCTACAGTACGACTGCGACCCCTCCGAAGAGTGTAACACAAATGTTGTTCCGATGGTGCATACCCCGGCTGCAAAGTCATGGAGGCAACGATGCAATGTGACCCGTCGCCTGGGCAAGACGAAGTGTGTAGTTCTCCGTCAGAGAGTACGAGGTTCCGTCAGAGCCGTTAGAGCCATCTGGAACACCCGGGTGTTTCAGAAGGAGACTAGGGATGATGGTGATCTTCGACTCAGCGTCAGACAGAAAACACGGACCAATCCGACTGGGCTAGCAACCTATGATATGGCCATGACCGGGGTTTGGAGAATTTCTTACTCCTCATGAATTAGCTTCAAACGATGTTCGGAGATAATGATAGGCACCTCAATTCAACAACATAAGTCATGCAGGGGTAGCAGCAACTACGAAACAAATCAGTCCGAGTTTATGCCAACTGTTCGAAAGCACTTTCGAGGAGAGCCGGCTGTATTCTTATAATGCAGGAAGTGGCCCTATATGACACGGCATGGGCGGGCCTGCGGCACTGACTTTGGACAACAGTCACCCACTTGTTTGCCAGCGGCAAAGACAGGTTCGACACACTCGACCAACTCTTCGACTCTGGGGTGGCGTCGGAGTTCAAACCGATGGACAAAAAGCCCCAGTGACGGCATTAGACAAGGCAACCAGGGAGTCTCGGAATGGCGGTGAGAAGATACGTAATTTTCTTGCAACCATCTCAGAAACTGGAGAAAACACTTCCGCTAATTCGAATAATTCCAATATTACCAGTGTTTCACAATCGGGCAAGTCCAACAAGTTCTGTGGAGGCAGGCGTGACAACTTAGCACCAGAGCCGTGGTTTTCAAAGGAAGTCTACAATAGCGGAAGGGCAAGCCGGCAATGCACCCGCTGGGGCAGCGCAGACCTCAAAACCTAACTTTGTACGGAATACTGCAAGCAGAGCCCACCTGAACAGAACGCCAGCAATAAGAGCGGCTATGACGGCAAACAAATCCAGAGCCAACAGTCATTTGACATGCAGCAGCAAACAATCTAGTCTACCTCTTTCGCTATCTAACTCGACAGGAGAGGCTGGATGATTTGGTGTTAGGATTGGAGAACTTGGGAAACCGAGCCTTATATGCAACTTTGGATGAGATACAACCGCACGAAATCGCCTTGAAAACAAGCGTCATTCTGGAAGGTTGGGCTCTGATGTCAAGCCAATATGGAGGCGGCGCAGAGTGACCGGATTCGGCGCATATCATCCATGAAGTACTTGTACAAAACGTACACAGTAACATGCAGCAAGTCTGAGCACTGATCGACCGCGGTGCAATGACCGTCATCATATCACCGAGCCTACTGAAGACACTTGAATTGCCCCACGAACCAGCAATCACATCTACCCATGGTCACGAAGGCCAGGTCGTGATGTCTGCAAAGGAGAGCCAAGAGGCAAGTCTCGTGGTTCAGTATTTTGAACACCTTAAACTGGTTGATGAATGGGAGGTTTCAGTCGTCCCAATGAAGGCATACGACCCATTCTTGGCCTTGCCATGGTTCATGGCGAGGAACCCTGGAATTGACCGGAGCACAGGTCGATTGAGATTCCTACCAACGCGAAATGGATCCCAACAGGCAAAGAATCGAGAGGAAGATCATTCAACCCCTCTGCCGGAACGTGGTGAGGAAAACACCAACGATGTGCCACCCCTGGATATTCAATTCCTCAAGCCTACCGCATTCGGTCACCATATAGCTATCGAGGTCATGGTCGAGGGATGTGCCATACGACTTGGAGAATGGGAATCGTTCCTGGGACTCGCATCTCTGAATGGCATCACAGAAGGTTAGAGAAACCCCTGGATGCTGAATGTGCGAGCAGGAACAGTGGGAGTAGTTGCGGCAGAAGAGTTTCACTGTGATGGTGCTTGAACGACTGCTACCATCTCGCCGAAACACATAGGGAGAAACTGCACACTGGGGGTGGTCTATTGCGACGAACTGTCTGATCCAGCTATCCTCAGTCCCCTACCCATCTCCACTCTGCCAAAGCATGCTACAATGCAAACCAGGCTAGTGAGAATAGGAATAGACACAGATAACGTGGAGATGGTAACAACAGATAATGGGGGTCGCATCCCAGCACAATATCAAGAATTCGTGGAGGTTTTCAGCAAGGAAAAGGTCGAAAAACTCTCACTGAACAGGCCAATTGACCACGCAATGGACATTGGACCCAAGTACAAACTATCATCCCGGCGGATCTACAATCTCTCAGAGTTCGAATTGAAGACCCTCAAGGCCTACATCGAAACTAACCTGGTAGACGGCATCATTGAACGGTCATCATCCGTGGCCGCGGCTCGGATCCTGTTTGCAATGACAGAAGACGGACGACTACGGATGTGTGTCGACTATCGAGCGCTCACTCTAGGTATGGTAATCAATTGATAACCCGTGCCTCTGATCTCAGAACAATTCAATCGAGTGCGCGAAGCTTGGGTCTCCACTAAACTGGATCTCCGGAACACCTACCACCTCAACCAAATCAAAGAAGGCGATGAGTTCAAGACTGCATTCTGAATCGGCTATGGTAAGTTTGAATACCGAATCATGCCCTTCATATTGAAAAAAGCAGCGGAAATGTTCCAGGCTTACATTGACAATCGTCTATGGCCTTATATTGACCACTTCACTGTGTGTTATCTTGACTATATACTAATCTACTCCACCAATGAGCAGGAGCACGAAGACCATGTCCGGAAAGTGCTGCAACACCTGATGGCATTCGTGCTCTATTGCAAAGCCAAAAGGTGCCAATTCAGAGTTCGGAAAGTCTGATTCCTGTAATTTGCCATCGATTCGGAGGGAATTGGCTTCGAGTCAGACCGCATATCCATGATCGGAGATTGGCCGACTCCAGAATCAGTTGGGGATGGGGAAGCACACCTCAAGTTCACAAACTTCTATCAGAGATTCAATCGGCAATTTGCAAAGGTGACGGCCTCCTTATCAAACTTGCAAAAGACAGAAGGCTGAAGGAAGTGGTAATGGACTCGGGATGCCGAACTCGCATATCGAAAGCTCTAAATGGCCTTGACCACCGCACCAATCCTCCAACATCTCAGCCGATAAAGACTGATCATTCTGCAGACGGATGCGAGCAGCATACCAAACCCCCGCGTTCTTAACGAGTATGACGGATACTGGATTCTTTGCCCGGTCAATATCTACTCTCGAAAAGGCTCTCCCGCCAAAGAGTACCACGACTCCCATGATCCGGAGCTCTTCGCATTTGTCGAGACAAAGAAACAATGGAGACACTATCTTGAGGGTACCAATCACAAGGTTCTAATCCCGCACGACCACACGAATCTTGAGTACTCCCGATACTCGAAAGTGTTATCCCAAGGACAGGCCAAGTGGGTGGAAATCCTATCCTCTTACAACTCTGTCATTGAACACTTGGAAGAAAAGCAAAACCCGGCCGATGATCCATCAAGAACCCCTGACTATGAGATACTCTACGAGTGACCGACCGCGCGACTACTGGCAACCTTGGCAACCACCAACACTGAATGGTACAATGACCTCCATGATGAAATCAATACAGACAAGGCTATCAATTTCTTGGCTGCCGACGTGAAACCCAGGACTGTTGGCACTCCAATTGTCAACATTCATGACCTTCTAAGAATGGATGAACTGGACGAAGAACCGAGCAACAAATGGAATGTCACCGCCGGAGTTTCCAACTGCAAAGGGAGCATGTATGTACCAAGGGATGACCGGCTGTGCAACGAAGTCATAAGCCTTTTACACAACACCCAAGAGTCAGGCCATTCCGGAGCTCTCAAAACCACCCTGTTGGTATCGCAGGATTTCCAACGACCCACTATGGACGCCACCATTTACAAATTCATCGCCAGGTGCGAATTATGCCACCGAATCAACGCAACATGGCATGCCCATGAGGGCACAAACATGCCCCTACCACAACTGTAACCACCTTGGGCTGGAGTGACAATCGACTATGTCACTGACCTCCCTGAGTCAACCGCCTCCGGGTATATGGAAATCTTAGTAATCATTGATCGATTGATAACATTCGCAATCTACCTCCTCTGCAGAAACGATATCGACCAACTAGAGCTGGCATGAATGTTTTTCGAACACTTGATCTGCAAACAAGGCATAACAGATAGTATTGTTATGGATCACAGAAAGGAGTTCAACAGCCGATTCGGGAATCCAGTTCGCTCTCACCTAAGTATTAACCCCAGGCTGTTGACTGCATTCAATCCACAGACTGATGGCTACACGGAATGGCAAAGGCAGACCATGGTGCAGTACTTACTGGCTTTTTGCAACTACGAGCAGAACAAGTGGGTAGAACTGTTACCTTTGGCAGAGTTATCTTACCCCAATTCAGTCCATCACTAAACGTGGATGACGCCATTCTGGGCCAACTCCCACTACCACCTGCCAATGCAGTTCAAATCACCTAAAGCCCCATTAAATATGAGGTCGGAAATAGTGGCGGACCCAACGGTATCTGGAAGGGATGTTTCTCACCTCCTTCTCCGGGAGAGCTTCTTGGAAATCCAGGTACAGTAATACAAATATGCTAGCGGAAAGGACTTCACCTTCGAAGTCAGGAACACAGTGTGACTTTTGACTTCTCACTTCCAAATGACTAGACCGTCGAAGAAGCTCGACTACAAGCCCATTGGACCGTATACAGTAAGTAAGATAATCAATGAGAATACTTCCAAACTAGACCTGCCGAAAACAATGCGGATTCACAATGTCTTCCATGTGTCTTCGCACGAGCGGGCAGCCGCTCGAGAACCTCGAGAATGCACCTTCACGAACTGACGAGTTCCACTGAGACCCTACGAACCCGCTGTGGAGATGAAGGAAGTCGGATCCTGGATGTGGAGGAATTGATGGAATGGAGATATGGAGACTTAGGTGATTTGGGCATTTCATTCTTTCTATGTCATTTTGTTGGGATCTGTTACAGTACAAATGGCGTCGGGACAGGTTTTACCACATCTGGAAATCCAGTCACTTGGCGGTGGAGTTTCCCCGTGCACCAAAACGTCTCCCTTGACGGTACTGCTCAATCTTGCGACTGATGAGACCGTATGAACTTGTATGGAGGTTGTTTCCTTTGTTCTACCTGTACTTAGCAGCCCGGGATTTCTGCCCTAACAGAGGGAGATAATGTAACGGCGCTGTCAGTATGCATAGTTAGGGTTGCCGGGTGGTCACGTGAGGTGTGCAGCTCCTGGTGACCTCCATCCTTATATAGACAACCCAACGGAGACTTTGCTCGGTACCAAATATTTCACCACCTGCATCAACACTTGATCCTAGTTGCGCCCATGTGCAACTGTATGCCATACTATATCCTTGTACTGCCAAGCACCAGTGTACACACCCTTACAACTCGTTATTACGCTGTATATGCCTGGACACAGGTAGACACCGTCTGACTATGCACACCAGAAGAACATCGAACACTTCGGCGATTTTGTTGTTCAACTGGGAGAGCAATGTTCCACCCACATAGCTATGTAACGGCAGGTGGTTAGTGTTCCTGCGAGTGGCACGTGACGTGTCCAGGGCCGGGTAACAGCCAGTCAATATAGTCGTCTCGCGACGAGACTTAGATCTCTAGCGACAATCTTACCTTACACTTATACATATACTGTCACTTGACTACACATTTGCAACCGTATCCACCAAATTACCATCTATATCGGTAGGCAGCCAGAGGCTGCCGTACGCACACTTATACTATTATCACTTTTTCAGTAAACTGATGCATTTCGCTCACAGGATACGCTGATGACAACCTTACTCCTTTTACGACGCATCACTACCACTCGACAATCGGACGATGAGAGTCAACTACACACACGTTCAGAGATCTACCAATCATAACGATGATCATATGGACGAGTCTACCCCAAATTGAGTCAATTGGCAAATGCAGAGATGACTTTGGAAGCCGCATCGCCACTGACACGCGTCAGTGGTCAAGATGAACAATTCCCACTCACCAAGAGTCTAAACACATCGAACGAGAGAAATCGCATACAATCAAATGAAATACTTATAGCAGAGACTGCAATTCAGCACCGACTTCGGAGAAGCTGCAACTACAAGATCACGTTTCCCCTTAATGCGTCAATTCAAGGTGGAAGTCCAACAAAATCAAGAGACAATATACGAGTCAACTTTGTTACATATTCTACGATCAAGTTCACTTACGATTAACGGATGAGACGAGAGAGCACTTTCTGGGGAGAGCCAGCCCAGTCAAAGCTCCTGACCTACGGCAGAGAAGAAGATGAGGGGAAGAAGAAAGGGAAAAGTTAGTCCACTGTCGAAGTTCATTTCCGGCGGAAAATCATTTCACGAGTACAGCGCACCTACAGTGGAAACATTCACGGTGCGGAATACCGACTATTGTTACAAATACTGCCTACAGAAGCACATGAATTAGATGGTCAATTCCGATCACCAATTCCGACCTATTCGGATGACCAAGTCGGATGACATCCAATACCCTATCGGCAGAGGCGTGGTTATACCCCATCCTGCCATGCAACAGTCAATCGTGCTTTGTACTGGCAGATATGAGAACACCAAATTTCATATATCAAGAAATACGATCACAGGATCGGGAACTGAGCATGATCACATTCGACCTCAGACAAGAGTCCACCCTCGGACAAGTGTCCACCCTCGGGCAACAGTCCATCCTCCACAGTTTGAGGCTTATGCACCCGGAGTTTTTATTGGTCCAGCTTGTATCGGCCGAGAATCTGCGATCAATGGCTGTATGCCTCAATGACCGTCTGGCCAACGCATTCCTGATATATATACTATTACAACCCGTCACATCCCATTGCGGATGGACAGACCTGGGATCCCAAGTAGGGGGCTGGATGGCCCGGATGAACTTATGCGGGAGAGGGACGATTATCATGTCAGTGCTGTTGCGTGCATCGACACTCTCTCAGAAACCCGGGATGGGGAAGGAGCAACTCCGGAGGCAGATCTCATTAGTACTCTGCATTTGGAATTACAGTGAATCAAAAGTGCTGAAGGCCGATCCCATCCGTACTCTGCAGTTGGAGCGTAACGCGGCGAGGACTGAAGAGTTTCTGAGGTACTATACCGGGAGCACCGCAGATATGACGACGTATCCTGCAGGCTTGGCGTCATAGCACACGCCCTTTGACTGGGAGTTTTGACTAGGATGGCTGAGAGCTACGGGAGAGCAGTCTCACAAAGTTGAATACCCTCGTACGCTGGACGAGCGAACAGGAGCAGCGGCGGTAGTTGTGGCAGAAGAGTTACACAATGATGGTGCTTGAATGACTGCTACCGGCACGCCGAGTCATGAAGGGAGTGATTGGACAGCGGGGCCTGGAAATATTGTGGCGAACCGTTCAGATCCGGCCTCCTGGATTTACTCTTAACCGCTTCCATCCTCTTCTGCATTACCAATTGAGCTAACACAAGTAGATGGAGCAGGAAATTGCAATGGCACCGATGGCGCTGCAGGAGGCCTTACCAAACAGAGACCTCCCGGTCATCGCAAGAAAGGAGTAGAGACAACTGCAGATACCACTGACACAATCTTGGCAGCGAGACGCACCTGAGGCATTGCAGAGGCTTGGAAAGGCACCGCGGCACAGAGACTTTCGCAAATGCATGCATGCCACCGATGATATCGGTCATGCAATAGGTGATCATTATAAACCGACAAAGAGCCATGCCCGAGGCCACTGAATACGAGTACAAATTGCATGTCCCACAAATGACTGACTTAAATGACATCAGTCTACTGTGTGAGGGCAATACACGAGGTTATGTGGAGTTCCACCGTTCCCATGATCCCTTTCATTAGATGACAAGTTCCAACACTAGTAGTTGAGTGCAGAAGATATACAGGGACACAGATACGGGATGTACTGGCGGCATAACTCCACTTAGTACACTCCCGAGCACTATGTGCAGATACCTAACTACAACATCAGCAAAAAACATTTCTGTCCGTGTGGAATGGCTCCGTCAGAGTGGACGCGCTCCGTCAGAGCCATCAGAGACACCCCAGTGGGGGATTACTCCGCACCTGGCGTCAATACCATGCGTCGCATACCATATCGCCCTCCGATCGCCATTTCACCATTTCCACTTGCTCTGCCGGTCTTTACGAAATACACACTCTATCTTTCCCATCTTGTGATCCCACTCCCTCTTTCTACGATTTCGTGGATCTACGCAATTGTGTGGATCCTCGCGGCCGGGTAGTATCATATCTTCTCACCCTCATCCTACGCTCCTTGAGCCAGGTTGACTCCTGATCATGGCATGGAGAGATAGAGAGGGATGAGTTTACTTCGTGTTGTGAGGTGATGGTAGAGGAGATGGGACAAATCAGGATGAGAAATTGGGACTTGAGAGAATTTCGTGTGCGAGTAAATTTATCATCCCTGATACGCCAGGTATGGGTTCTGGTCCGGCGTGTACTAACATCGATATGAGGTCTTCCCAACCCAATCGGGCAAGTCGTACCCCAGATTTCTCATATCCGCTCGTATCATCCACATCGTTCTTATCTACATCCCCCATCTCTCTGTTTCTTATCCACATCTCAACCATCATCGCAGAACACAAAGTTAAGTCATCCCTCTCTATCTCTCCATGACATGATCATGAGTTGACACCGAGTACAGCATACACCGAGTACAGCATTCACTGAGCAAAGCACACAAAGATTGTTTGTCTTCCCTTCATTCTCATGATTACTCACTCGATCGCAGCCTCCAAGTACATCGTTAATGAGCGACGGCGGGTGCACAAAGATACAGGGGTAACGGAGGTGGACTGAACGATGGGGAGTATGTATTAGCTATATAGATACATAGATACATAGATGAGAATACAAACTGAATGCATAAGTTTTGAAAATTGTTGAACGATAAGTAGCAGTTATGATTCATCATTGCCAGGCGTTGT
>Ga0307512_10002227_pt1 | contig 25237 bp, 31 predicted proteins | sample 14_EM_MG_FD_200267 | JGI IMG/M metagenome (GOLD analysis project Ga0307512, IMG submission 200267) | Populus trichocarpa ectomycorrhiza microbial communities from riparian zone in the Pacific Northwest, United States - 14_EM | ecosystem: Host-associated > Plants > Roots > Unclassified | place... | reverse complement strand
ACCTTTGTGCCAAAGTTGGCTGACACCCCCACTCTGCAGCTTTCCCATTCAGTTATCTTGAGTCATCCTTTGTTGACTCAATCAAATTTATTTTTGGACAGTTTCCTCCAGATTGGCTCAAGCATTTCGAAGGTGCCCTCGTACCCCTTGTAGCATACAATTTTCTAGACGGGCGTATTGCCACCCTTTGCAGCCAATTACATTTTACTACTAATGGTATCTTTGTCATCGAAAGGAACACTTGTATGGAAGATCTCTTACATATACAACCCAGACTTGCCACTTTTGTCTGTACCCTGCAAGTCCCTACTAACCCTTTCGCACACATTACACCTCCTCTCCTAGAAATACCTTTGTAACTTGTTTAAGTAAGTTTACAAAGGTTTGGTGTAAATATTCAAAGGGTTATCAAATCTCCTTTAGTGGCAGATTCAATCCGCAAAGAATTCATTAGAGAACTTGCCCTCAATCTTGTTGACTTAAGGCAGCAAGTTCAACTTATATATTGGAGTGAACAACACTTCATTACCCAAGAATTACTTGACTTAATTCCCTTTGGAGAAATATTAAGCGATATCCACTTTTATTCCTATGTTGACTACTCCTTGGACGAATTAGTCAGCAAAGCCAATTCAACCTTACTTTATTGGAGATTATCAGAAATTACTCAATACAACGGAACCCCTGTGAACCAATTAAGCCTATTCTATGACGAAACCTTCCTTTGGCATTATAGCGTGCCATTATACTGGGAAGAAATCCATTTGCAAATTCAATTGGGGCACAGAGTTAGATTTCTATCCTGATTTCTCTTGTTGCAAACCAAAATTGAAGTGGAGTTCAACGAAATTCGACTCCAGACAAACTTTAATGATGATTTCCAATTTGTCTACACCAACAGTAACACCTACCAATACAAATTTGCCAATCTTAGGTGGCAACCCATCCACACCATCCTTTCATTCCCTCTCATCAACCCACCTACCTTTTTACTCCCAATTATGGTACCTAATGCCCTCAGAAGAGAGACCAAGTACCAGGCCTATCTTAACCAGGTTCAGGGCCTTCCCAACAACATCCACATCCAGGACCACTACTGGGACAGTGTTGACTCCACCCCAGCCAATACCCTTGCAACCACCTATGTTAACACCCCAAGTACTGGTTCAGATACTGATTACTGGACTCCCACCAACTTTCAGTTTGCATCTCCAACCCTGGAATCCGGATCTACCAACTCCACCCGTCTGTGCATTTGTGGCACTGACATTTGTTATTGTGATACCCAGCAGCCAGGAACACCCCCAACGCCCACTGGTATTTCTCTCTGGAACCCAAAGTACAGTAATCAACCTATAAACGGCTTGCATTACAATCAGACCCTGCAAACTGGCACCCTGTCAGCGATCAGCCCCAGCTTGAGACTGCCAGAGATCCAATTCTTCCCAAGATACCTCCCAGTTCGTACCTTCTAATGAGAGAACTACTCAAAGAGGAAATCCCAACGAAAGAGGACAACCCTTAAGGAGAACTACCCCTTTTGTAACCCGTCCCATTCTGGAACAAAGACAAACTCCCAGACCTTCCACTTCTATTCCTGCTCCACCTGTTTATCCAACTGTAATTCCCCTGTCCCAAGTAGAACCTACCCCCAGTTACCACATATATCCTCCACCTCTGGTTCTTCCATCTCTTTTGGATAATTACCAAGAAGCCTCTCTACCTCCTACCCCATTTGAAACTCCTGCACCATTAGAATCAGTTGTCTCCGGAGGATCTGAAATAATTGGAAGAACTTTTCAATCATTTTTACCAGGACATAAATACCTAGCTAATACAATTCCAACTCAGAGCAGGAAAGAATTAGACACTTTTTGTACTCACTGTTGGTACTTGTTACAAGGACGACAAGAACATCACATAGAACATTTATTATTGGAATTAACTGACCTCTGCCCTGACCCTATTATCTTCTCAGGATATTTGTGGAAATACCATACTTCTGTGAATAACAACAGTATTTTAGAAGACTATCAAATGATCCAATGAACAGAAACTCATCCACAAACCACTTGTTTAAACAAAGCTTATACCATATTCTATGGTTGGCACGATAACAGTTATACCATGTCTCTTGCATGATCTTTTGGGAAAAAGTTCTTCTCAAATATCCCACAAAACTCAAAGCAACCAAAGAAGACACTGAAAGTTTACCTATAGTTTTCCACAATTGGTTTGTTGCCAATGATCAAGAAGAAAAAGTCATCTTTGCCCAACTACTTGACAAGTATGTGTGGAATGTTCCAACCAGCAAATCTTGGACAGATTACCAGACCAACAAAGAAATCACACTAGAAACTTTAACCAACTTAGTCCTATATTTTCACCAAGTTACTGATTTTGACTTATATACAGGAAAAGCGAAATTCAATAACAAAGATGTTATCTGGACACCCATCCATCAGTGGAAATATCGTAACAATAGGACAGTATATTTCAACAAAACACTGACCAAAGGAACAAACCCTGAACTCAGTTCCGATGAAAGTTCCAATAAATCAAACCCAGACAAAGATACAGCTTAAGTCGAAGATCTCCTTAGATGAGCTGAAACCACTGTTACGTCAGCAATCCGGAAACTCTCCAGTTGAGCAGGAACTCCAGAACCAACAGATTCGCCCTTACCTAAAGCAAGTCCGCTTCTTGGAAAGTCCAAACTTTCAACCACAGAAGTCAGTCAGACTGCTACACCCCCCATATCAAAGGGAAAAGCACCTGCCCCACTACACACAAGAACTAGTGCCTCCAGTTCTTCTCTGCGACCCACACAAACCACATTATTATCCTCCACAACCAAGCCACTGGCACCATCACCTAGAAACCCCAAAGGAACAACACTGCTGGTTAAATCTAATCCACCAGCATCAACTTCGAAACTACCACTGCAACCCCCAGGAGGAAATCCCCCAGTACCACCACCCGCAGCACCAATGGTACAAGCAAACCCACCACCACACATCCTTGGAACAGCTCCAGAACCTTTTTCTGGAAAAGGAGATACTGCAATTACCTTCTGGAACTCCCTTGAGAACTACTTCATGGTCAATGCCAACGTCTTCAATACCAACCAGAAGAAGGTATCGTCGGCCCTAACCTACTTCAAACAAGGAACCCAAGCAGGAGATTGGGCTAGTGACCATATCGCTACAGCACTTGCAGCAAACCCTATTGCTTACAGAATGTGGAACGCCTTTAAGGATGCTTTCAAAGACCAGTTCATTCCCCCAGAAATGCAAAATGAAGCAATCCAGAATATACATAACACACCACAGAGAAACCGGGAGTTTGGTGAATGGTACCAAGAATGGAGCAAATATGCCAGAAGAGCCAACATAGATGACACTACTAAAATGTACGCATTCCAAAGAGCTTTGGATACCGCTCTCCACAACAAATTACTCCAAATATCCCCGATGCCAAATATGTTGGCCAGACTAGTGGAGAAAGCCAGGGAATTTGATAAGAATTGGCATACCTTTGCTGGCCCTACTAGAGGATTCCGATGACAGAATCCATGCATTTGGGAAATCTCGGAAGAAGAATCTAAGATCAATGCCTTCCCACAACCCTCTCCTTTCGGACAGAACTGAGGACAAGGACACGGATACAGATGTGGAAGAGGCTGTGGTTGTGAAAGACTCACCCTGGAAGAACGCAAATACCATATTGACAACAAACTTTGTCTCTACTGTGGCAAACCCAGACACATCGCTATCAATTGTACCGAATTACCAAATTATTGACCTGGTTCCAGCTTTCGACCACAAAGCAGTGGACCTTCTGTCTGATAGATCGATTCCATTCCAGAAGAAGGGATGGAGAAACTTTCTCTTGAAGATAACAGCGAAATTAATATCGCTTCCATCAACCAATTTGAACCATTGGTCAAACTCAATTTAGATGAAAATCTGTCTTTTCTTGGAACTCTCTAGAAGCATCACCTAAGAGAGTTGTATCAATACCCTGTTGTACTACTAGCAGAATTGGAAGTCTCCAATCATCTAAGATTCCCAATGTACCACCAGATATGATTCAAAATATAAGACATCCTTCTATGCAAATAGATGTTCAAATCGTGTACAACAGGAAAGAAATCAATGCTGAGGCTATCCTAGACAGTAGAGCAGAAGGCATCTACTGTAATACAAACTTTATCAAGAAATATGGTCTCCCAACCTATGACATAGAGCTCCCCATATATCCAAGAAATGTTGATGGAACATTGAACAAACAAGGAGCTATACGCCATGCTGCCATACTGCAAATGGGGATTGGCACTAGACATTGGGAAAATATTGAAGTTGCCATTACAAATACTGGATGACACAAGATACTCCTGGGAACAGATTGGCTAAAGGCGCATAATCCCAGTATAGATTGGAGTACAAACCACTGTCTGGGACAAGTATACGAAATTGTGCAAAGAGTGTGGCATAAAGGTGGTCAGGAAATGTAAATCCTGTACAAAGTCACAAACTTGCAAAGATACAGAGTGTCATATCATGCTTGCAGAGGCAGCAGGGCAGGGGGATGCCCCTTCTGTAGAGGATGTGATTGGTGCAGACTCTGAGATGCTCCCCACTTCAGATGACAACGTGGACAAGTGGTGCTGCATGCAGTGTGTTCTCTCATTGCAAGAGGACTTCTGAACAGAGAAACCCCTCATTCAGTTGATCATTGAAGACACAGGCCATATTTGCTTGTTTCTTCTGTGATTTCATTGTGAATTAAATCCTATTGAGATGCTCTGGGGCTATGGAAAACATTGTATATGCACATCTCTTGAACCTATAGCATATGCTTTACCCTAGCTTTCAGGATATCGCAACCTAGCAGATGGAAGATTCGTGACTGCAAAGGTCCTTGTACCACAGTGCCTTGATGAGCGCAAGCTCATTACAGTCAGGAAATTCTTCTGGAAGTGTTGGAGATATCTTGATGCTTACAGGGAAGGACTCAATGCACACCAGGCTGCTTTGGCTAACAAAATGTACAAGTCTCCTCAGAAAATTGGTCTTCCAAGTAATGTTACCCCTTCTGTGGGTGCAAGCGATGCCTGAAATGAGATATATTTGTCATGCACACAAGTATCCACAGAAATCGTCCATGGTTTGTCTATAGCATGCATATGCAAATATGTGGGGTAGTGGGTAGATAACAGCTTACAGCCCAGTATGTACCAGTTAAAAAATATGCCTTGAGGCCCTACATATGTAGCATGTGAATGTTCCCCCTGCCTGCACACCCCCCAACCAGTGATAATAGCATTGATCTATTGTGAATGATCCAAATAACTTATTTCAGGCATTTTTTGGGCACGCACAGTGCAGGAATGCCTATTTTGGCGATTTTGTTTCAAAATCTGGTCAGAAATATGGGCGCTTAACATTAAAAAAAAACTAATGAATAAGATCTATTCTACTTTTAAATGCAATCGTAATGCAGGTGGTTTGAAGTCATTTGATGGAGTTTTGAGGGAGGAGATACAAAAATAAAAATTGTGCTTGGTCAGGTGTCGGAAATGTCTGCCTTGAACTGTAGTACCTGGAGGTGTCAGCCCAAGTACTACTGTAGGTCAAGGCTTGAGTGCCTTACTTAGATTTGTGCATGCACTTGCTTACACTTCACTTGCATGTGCTGGCAGTACATCATTGCCAAGAAGACCTTCTTACCAACTTACAATCTGACTCCCAAAGGCCTGTGCACCTTACCCACAAGCACGTAGCCACACCTGTGCTAGTGCACCTGCAGGTGTTATGCACCTCTGCAAGCACAACCTGCAGCTAGCTGGGAGCTGCCACAGAACTGCAGCAACACTACCTAGAACATAACACTTCTGCTACAGTGGTAGGCTCCACTGCACATTCTCTGACTTGTGCAGACCAATCCATGGCAGACCCACTTGCATATCCGCTCTCAGGCATAGCACAGGGGCTTGCATTTTCACCTCTTTCTGCTGCTCCACCCAGGTATATAGCAAATGGCACACAGAGCAAATCAACACAGTTTACCTGGAGCATTCCACATGGACATACTTAGCACTGATTTTGACAGACAGTAGCACATTTGTTCAGTTAAGAACCTTATCCACTTATTATATACCATAGATAGTTTGTTTTTGTGCCCTTAGTTCTCATGTCTGACTTGCATGTGTTCTGAGGTGAGCACCAGTATTCTCAATATATATCATAGTTCTTGTGTCTGACTTGCATGTGTTCTGAGGCCAACGCATGCCCAGAACTCACCCTTTAGTACTTGTTTGCTTTCTACAAGGTATGCATTTGTGCCACCTTCCACCACTGTTCCATGGTTCACCAACAGTGGATGTAGTGCTTTTGTAACATACCCCACAAATTCCAGAAGGTTGTATAACAATGTCCCACTCTAATTTCAAGGAACTCCTAGGCTCCACTACTGCTGCACACATTATAATGTATATATCCCTATCTGAGCAATGCCATTATAATGCACTTGCCCCACATTATAACCCCCCCTCCCAGAAACCCAGAGCCAGCAAACAGCTACTCTCCTGCATGTGCCCTGCCCCCAGTAGCCTCCAGTGATGCAAGTTTGCCATTGCTCATTGTCACTGACAGTGAGCACACCCTATCCTGCCATCGCTGCCATTTCCATCCTCAACTTGTGGCACTGTGCCGTGACTTCCTCTGCTGTTGAGCTGGGCAGTGGTGGCAAGTTCCAAGGCTTGCACATGGTCCTTGATGATGGCATCAATGGTGTGTGCACATGCGATGTACTGCTTGCATATGGCAATAACAAGGTTGTGTAGTTTGAGGAAAGGTAAGAGCGTGGGCATTCACATAGGCAGGTTGTCACAGACTGCCTCCCTCTTACCTAATCTTTCCTTTCCTTTTTCATACCAGACTCTGGACCACTCTTCTTCTTGCTTACCTAACTTACCTATGGAACATTCTCGCATTTTCTAGAGACTTCCATAAGGTTCTATAACCTTCCATCTTCTTCCATCACTTTCCATAGCTTTCTATTGTCTTCTACAATGTTCTAGTAGCTTCCATGGCCTCCTGTATATATACTGTACCTCTTAGCATAGAACAAGTCCTTAAGCTCATTCTATTCATGCAATACAGGCTATTGTATCAACTTCTCTTTGGAATGTGTGCAGCTTCTCTCTGAAAGAACCATCTCTGCAATAGTCAACTTAGTCGCTATTCACCTTCTCCTCTATACATCTTCAAGGTTACATGTTGTGCCTCACTTGATTCCAAAGTTGCGTTGACTTGTGTAATCTTCACTCACCCCCAGATAAGTCATGTGATGTATCATGTGATCTTCTTTGACCCTTCAACAAGTCACGTGACATTTCACATGACCAATCCCAACACCCAACTCCCGACACCCACCTTTCCTCTTTGGTTTGCTGACATGCTTACCAGATTAGGCCAACTTCCTAATTGGATTGCCTGCCCGCTTTCCTCTTTGGGAATTACCCCTGTCGGAAACTCCAGAACTTAAATGACTGAAAGACATGGTAACCTGACCATGACATTAGAATGAGCTTCTCGTTTCTACATATAGACAAGATGTCTTCAACCCCTAGAGACTTGACTGGAAAGAAGAGCTGATCCAGAGATTGGCGCATTTGCTACTTACCTGAATCCAATGACACCTCCCCCAAAGCCTTAGCTGTTCTCAAATGCCCATTCAATACAATCTCTAAACCCAAGGACAGTATACCCGCTGAATTTACAGAAAAAGTTTAACACCTGCTTGGAAGTCAAGAGACTGGAGCACCCTACACTGGCTATTATATGAGACTTAATAATGCATTGGTCTTGGTAAGCAATGTCTATGGAGTATGGTTCGAAGTATGTGTCTGAGGAAACAAATTCAAATGCTTTCAACTGGCTTGAAGCGAACTTGGACTTAAGAACCACCCTCTCCCTGGAATCAACTTCGAATTACTTGAACAAAGTGGAGTTCCCACTTGACCACCTACCCAACTACCATCACGTATTGAAACTCGACCCATAGAAAGAGAAGGATTCTTCACCTCAGAGCAACTTGCTACTGCCATAACTTCTGCTCCACAAGAACAACCCCAAAGAGCCCCTACTCCTTTCAACAATCCAAGCAGTGACAAAGATAAACCTAGAGAAAGGGAACCTTTTGGATCCTCTAAAGTATGATCTTCACATACCACCTGTGGTAAAACCCCACATTGACTATGAGGAACAGGAGATGATCCCTTCACCTTTGAAAATCTTGTTGATGATAAAGATAAGGACGACAAAGGACGTCGCCTTGAGGGTATCCACCCAGACAAGTACAATGGAGATCGCTCCCAAACTACTTGATTCCTTAACACCTTTAACTGATTCATGCTTATGAACTACAAAGCCAACATCGCCAAAGACCCAATCATGCAAAGCATTTACTTCCTCTCTCTCCTTGAAGGACCCAAATGCAAAGGATGGGTCGATAGCGCTGATAAATGGCTTCAACTAGTTGTACAAGATCCAAGCATGATCCCTTGCTGATCTAATATCTGGATAGAACTCAAGAAAATGTTCAAAGAGGCCTTTTCCAACTATGCGGAATGCAAGAGAGCCCAAGATGAACTGAAGAAGCTCAAGATGAAAGGTGACAACCTTGATAAATACCTTGCTGCCTTTGAAACCTTAGGACAACATGGTGAACTTGACCCGAATAACCCCTCTAATTTGCAAACCTTTGCCCTGTGACTTCCACGATTGCTAGCTGACACTTGTATCAAGATGGAAAATCCTGAAAGCTATGAACAATGGAGAGCTGCAGTCCAATGTCAACAAAAGATCTATTTAAAGACTAAAGCACTCCATTCAGAATATGGCACTCCCAATAGCAATTGTACCCAAGGACAAGGACAGAGACAGACCTCTGGATGGGTCTGGTGCTGCCCTGGAGGCAACAATTCAAGTGCCAACAACCAAAACTGGTGCAGACCAGGAAATCATGCATAACCCCCTCAACCACATCTTCCTCCTTGAGATGATAACACCATGGATACATCTGCTGTTATCTGCAAAGCCACAAACAACAAAGAACGTAAGGAGTACTGCAAAATAGGCTGATGCTTCAAATGTGGAAAGCAAGGCCACCTTGTCTGCGATTGCCCCAATAAGAAGGCATGTGCTTGTACAACTCATACCATCCAAATTGAAGATGACAACAAATCAGTTGTCTCTGACTCCCCTCCCACAACTACATCTCTTGCTACGCAAGTAGCACGTTTATCCAAGGAAGACCACTGCACCTTTATGGATGAAATGCACTCCCTTGGAGAAGATATGGATTTTCAGGCCACCTGAGTATAACAGCTCTTGCTTGGGCAGTCCTAAATAATTCTGGTTCTATGTACATAGCTCAAAAACATGCAATACAAGTCCCCTTTCAGCTACAAACCAGAAGAAAACGAGTTGATCGAAAAGCACTTCTAGACAGTGGTGCAACTGAATGCTTTATTCATCCTTGCACCATCAAGCAACTTAAATTGACTACGTGAACATTAGCAAAAGCAAGAAAGGTTCAAAACATTGACGGAACCTCCAACAAAGCTGGACAAATCCTGGAAGCAGTAGACTTAACAGTCAATAACAATGGAGAACAAGCCCTTCATGCCTTCTATGTTGCCAACATTGGACAAGATGATTTTATTCTTGGCTACCCCTTCCTAGAAGCCTCAAACCCAGACATAGACTGGTGTAATGGTCACATAGATGGCTTTACCACAATTTCTACAGCTAAAGCTAACAGCTGGCGACCCATTCTCAAAGGCATGAGACAATTGGAAACTACACCTGTCTGGGTACAATCCATTCCTGGATGGGAAGAAGGCGACAAAGTCTGGCTTCAGACAAGAATCGCCAAAACTACAGTTGCCTTACAGCTAGCTCAAGACGCCACTGACAAAAAGAAACATACCTGGCAAGAAATCGTTCCTGAATAGTATTACCGTCATGGAAAAGTCTTTTCTGAAGAAGCGCTGGAACAATTCCCAGCTTGTTGACCTTGGGACCATGTGATTGAATTGAAAGACGATGCCCCTACATCAATCAATTGTAGAGTCTACCCCCTATCTCCTAAAGAAAAGGAAGAACAACATAAATTCTTGTCCCAAAATCTACGCCTACAAAGAATCCATCACTCTAAATCCCCTTATGCTAGTGGATTCTTCCATATTCAAAAAGAAAGATGGCAAATCTCATCCAGTCCAAGATTATCGCAATCTCAACAAATGGATGATCCCAAACAAATATCCATTGCCATTAATCTTGGAACTCATCTATGACCTGGCAGAAAAGTGTTTATTTTCCAAGTTTGACATTTGATGGGGCTACAACAATATTCACATTAAAGAAGGTGACGAATACAAAGCCGCCTTCAAGACCAGCAAAGGATTATTTGAACCAACAGTCATGTTCTTTGGATTAACCAATTCCCCCACCATCTTCCAAACAATGATGGATGACATCTTTTAAGAAGAAGTCGCTCAAGGATGGCTCTGTATCTATATGGACGACATGATCATTGCCACAGAGGATGATGAAATACTCCATGAACTCCACGTTAACCACATTCTGGATAAACTTGAGAAATTTGACCTATTCCTCAAGCCAGAAAAGTGCAAATTCCACCAATGCGAAGTTGAATATCTTGGAGTACTCATTGGCAATGGAACTGTCAAGATGGACCCCGTCAAAGTTCAAGGAATTGCTGATTGGCCAATGCCTCAAACTGTCAAAGATGTACAAAGCTTCCTAGAATTCTGCAATTTTTACAGAGCATTCATTAAGAATTTCTCTGACATTGCACATCCTTTGAATGATCTCACATGCAAAAATAAGCAATTCATTTGGACAGATGAATGCAACAATGCCTTCCTAGAACTCAAAAGAATTTGCAGCAGTTACCCAGTACTTTGCATCCCAGATTGGACCAAACAATTCGTTATGGAAACTGACGCATCTGGCTATGCTCTTGGAGTGGTCATTGCTCAGGAATTTGAGGACAGTATCCACCCTATTGCCTTCCACTCCAGAAGTCTTCTTCCTGTGGAAAAGAACTATGATGCACACAACAAAGAACTTGCTGGTGTAATCTTTGGATTCAAATGTGGCCGCCCATTATTTCTAGGGGCCACACATGCAATCCACATTCATACTGACCATAAAAACTTACAGTACTTCCGCGATCCACACAAAATCACTGGCCAACAAGCTAGGTGGATAGGATTCTTGCAGGACTTTGACTACACCCTCAAATACATTCCTGGATCAACAAACACCATGGCTGATTTGTTGTTGCAAAGAAAAGACCTTAACAAGGGGGTGGATACTACTGAACCACATGTCCTTCTCCCTGACCATCTCTTTGCTCCAACACATGCCAACAAAATTTTCCTTGAAGATAACCCAGACCTCTGATGTGACATCCTTCAAACCCTTCACAACTCCCCCATAGCAGGACACCCTGGCATTTCAAACACTTGGGAACTTGTATATGAACAATACGAAGGCCCCAGACTCAGAGAATTTGTGGAACAATACATTAAAGGATGTGCATGCTGTCAAGAATCCAAAACTAACGTACATCAATCAAAAGCACCCCTACAATGTTTCGACACACCTGTTGTCACTGACTGCCTCCTTTCTTACCTAATCCTCCATTTCCCTTTTTGTACCTTGCTCCAGATTGCCTTCTCCTTTGCTTACATAACTTACCTATAGAACATTCTCGCGTTTTCCAGAGACTTCCATAAGGTTCCATAACTTTCCATCCCTTTCTGTCATCTTCCATGACCTTCCACCCCTTTCTACAATGTTCCAGTAGCTTCCATGACCCTCATATATATATACTGTACCTTTAGCATAGAATGAGTTCTCTAAGCTCGTTCTATTTGTGCAATACAGGCTATTGTACCTTCTTGAACGTGTGCAGCTTCCTCTCTGAAAGAATCTCTCTTGTGATAGTTAACTTGGTTGCTATTCACTTTTCATCTCTAAACATCTTTGAGGTTATGTGTTGTACCTTGCTTGATTCCAAGTCATGTCTCGACTTGTGTAATCTTCACTCACTCTCAGACAAGTCATGTGACGTATCACATGATCTTCTTTGACCTTTCAACAAGTCACGTGACATCTTACATAACTGATCCTGACACCCAACTCCTGACGCCCGCCTTTCCTCTTTGATTCACCAACACGATTACTGGATTAGGATGACTTCCTAATTGAGACATTGGGTCGACTTCCTATTTGGGAAACACCCCTATCTGAAAACCCCAGAACTCAAACAACTGAAAGACATAGTACCTGACCATGACACCTGTTGAAGAAGGTCCTTTCCAATATGTGTCAATAGACCTAATTACAGACCTCCCCAAGTCACAAGGCTTTGATTCCATTCTTATGATCATTGATCAAGGCTGTTCCAAAGCAGCTAAATTCATTCCATGCATGAAAACAATCGATGGAACAGGTGTAGCCCTTGAGTATCTGAAACACCTCATACCTTAGTTTGGACTTTCCAAAAGAATTATCTTGGACCAAGATCCCCAATTCACCTCTGCATTTGTGAAAGAAATGTGCAAGGCACTTGGAATCCAACAAAGTCTTTCCACAGCCTTCCACCCTTGTACTGATAGACAGACAGAACATATGAATGCTTGGATTGAACAATATTTGAGACCTTGGACATCTGGAAAACCCTCTGCCTGGAGTCAACTACTACCTGTTGCCAAATTCGCTCACAACTCCTAGAAACACAACATAGCGCACAGGACTCCACATGAACTTCTGATTGGAATAAAACCATAGGTGATTCTGAAACATCTAGAATTACTGACTCCAGCTGCAGAAGCTTGTTTATGCCTCCTAGATAAAGCAAGGCAATTGGCCCAGAAACTTCTACAACATGTACAAAGCTGCAAGGACAACAAGAAACTAACAGAGATTAAAGAAGGTGACCAAGTTTGGCTTGAAGGCCACAACTTATCTATCACTGGCAATTGCAAACTTTCCCCAAAGCGATATGGACTGTCACAGACTACCTTCTTCTTATCTAATCCCCTTTTTCCCTTTCTGTATCTGACTCCGGACCACTCTTATTCTCACTTACCTAATTTACCTATGGAACATTCTTGTGTTTTCTAGAGACTTCCATAAGGTTCCATGACTTTCCATTCCCTTCTATCGCTTTCCATGACCTTCTGTTGTCTTCTGTAATGTTCCAGTAGCTTCCATGACTGCATGTATATATGCTGTACTCTTTAGCATAGAACAAGTCTTTAAGCTTGTTCTATTCATGCAATACAGGCTATTGTCACTTCCTTGAATGCAAGCAGCTTCTCTCTGAGAGAATCACTCTGTGATAGTTGACTTTGTTGCTATTCACCTTCTTATCTCTAAATGTCTTTGAGGTCACATGTTGTGCCTTGCTTGATTCCAAGTTGCATCGACTTGTGTAATCTTTACTTGCTTTCAGATAAGTCATGTGACTAATCCCGACACCAACTTCTGACACCTGCCTTTCCTCTTTGGTTTGCCAACATGCTAACCGGATTAGGCCGACTTCCTAATCAGATCACCCACCCGCTTTCCTATTTTGGAATTACCCCTGTCAGAAACTCCAGAACTTGAATGACTGAAAGACATGGTGACCTGACCATGACATTAGAATGAGCTTCTTGTTTTTACTAGACAAAGATGTCTTTGACCCCCAGAGACTCAACCAGAAAGAAAAGCTGATCTAGAGATTGGCGCATTTGCTACCTACCTGAATCTGATGACACCTCCCCCAAAGCCTTGGCAGTTCTCAAATGCCCATTTAACATGATCCCAGAACCTAAAGACAGTGTACCTGCTGAATTTACAGAAAAAGTCAAACACTTGCTTGGAAGTCAAGAAACTGGAGCACCCTATACTGGCTACTATGTGAGACTCAATAATGCATTGGTCTTGGTAAGCAACATCTATGGAGTATGGTTTGAAGTATGTGTCTGAGGAAACAAATTTGAATGCTTTCAACTGGCTCGAAGCAAACTTGGACTCAAAAACCACCCTCTCCCCAGAATCAACTTCGAACTACTCAAACAGAGTGGAGTTCCCACTCAACCACCTACTCGACCACCATCTTGCATCGAAACCTGACTGCAGGAAGCTGGTAGTGGATTCTTGTCTTCAGAACAACTTGCTGCCGCAATAGAATCCTCTTCCAAAGAAACAATAAAATGACCCCTTACTCCATTTGACAACCCTAGCAGTGATGAAGATGATGACAGAGTACAATGCAGAGACAAGGACCCTTTTGGATCCTTTGCAGTATGATCTTCTCATACAGCACGTGACAAGCCTCCCCGTCAACCTTGCAGTACTGGAGATGACCCCTTCTTCCTTGCAGATCTCCCAGAAGATAAGGAAGACAAGGCACACCGCCTTGAGGGTATCCACCCAGATAAATACAATGGAGAATGCACACAAACCACTAGATTCCTGAACATGTTTAATCAGTTCATGTTAATAAACTATAAAGCTGACATAGCCAAAGACCCTGTCATGTGAAGTCTTTACTTTCTCTCACTCCTAGAAGGACCAAAATGCAAAGGATGGATTGACATGGCTGACAAATGGCTTCAACTAGTCATCAATGATCCAAGCATGATCCCTTGTCAATCCAACATTTGGTTAGAACTTGAGAAGAAATTTACAGAGGCCTTTTCCAACTATGCAGAACACAAAAGAGCCCAAGATGAGCTGAAGAAGCTTAAAATGAAAGGCAACAACCTTGATAAATACCTTGCCACCTTTGAAACCTTGGGACAACACAGTGAACTTGACCCAAATGACTCTTCCAACTTGCAAACCTTTGCCCTAGGACTTCCACAATCACTGGCCAATGCTTGTATCAAGATGGAAAATCCTGAAAGCTATGAACAATGGAGAGCTGCAGTCCAGGGTCAACAGAAAATCTATCTGAAAACCAAGGCACTCCATTTGGAATACAGCACTCTCAGCAGTAATCGCACCAAGGACAAGAACAAAGGCAGACCTCTGGATGGGTCTGGCACTGTCCCAGAGGCAACAACTCAGGTTCCAACAACCAGAACTGGTGCGGACCAGGAAATCCCACACAACCTCCCCGACTATGTCTCCCCCCCTGAGATGATAATGCCATGGATATATCTGCCATTATCCGTAAAGCTACAAACGACAAAGAATGCAAGAAGTATCGCAAGACAGGCTGATGCTTTGAATGCAGAAAGCAAGGCCACCTTGTCCACAATTGCCCCAATAAAAAGACACGTGCTTGTACAACTTGCACTGTCCAAATCAAAGATGACAACAAGTCAGTCATCTCTGACTCCCCTCCCACAACTATGTCTCTCGCTGTGTGAGTAGCATGTTTATCTGAGGAAGACCACTGTGCCTTTATGGATGAAATGTGCTCCCTGGGAGAAGATATGGATTTTCAGGCTGCCTGAGTATAATGGCTCTTGCTCAGGCAGTCCTAAATAATTCTGGTTCTATGTACATAGCTCGAAAACATGCAATACAAGTCCCCTTTTAGCTATGAACCAGAAGGAAACAAGTTGATTGAAAAGCACTTCTAGACAGTGGTGCAACTGAATGCTTTATCCACCCTTGCTCTGTTAAACAACTCAAATTAACCACACAAATGTTAGCAAAGGCAAGAAAGGTCCAAAATGTAGACAGAACCTCCAATAAAGCCAGACAAATCCTAGAAGCAGTAGACTTAACAGTCAACAATAATGGAGAACAAGCCCTTCATGCCTTTTACGTTGCTGACATTGGACAAGATGATTTTATTCTTGGCTACCCCTTTTTAGAAGCCTCAAACCCAAATATAGACTGGTGTAATGGTTGCATAGATGGCTTTACCACAATTTCTATGACTAAAGCTAATGACTGGCGACCTATTCTCAAAGGTACTAGACAACTAGAAATTACGCCTATCTGGGTGCAATCCATTCCTGGATGGGAAGAAGGCAACGAAGTCTGGCTTTAGACAAGAATTGCCAAAACTACAGTCACCTCCCAGCTAGCCCAAGATGCTGCCAATAAAAAGAAATGCACTTGGCAAGAAATCGTTCCTGAATGGTACCATCGTCATGGAAAAGTCTTCTCAGAAGATGCATCGGAACGATTTCCTGCAAGTCAACCTTGGGATCACACCATAGAACTTAGAGAAGACACTCCTACATCAATCAATTGTAGAGTCTACCCCTTATCTCCCAAAGAAAAAGAAGAACAATGCAAATTCTTATCCCAAAACCTACACCTACAAAGAATTCGTTGCTCCAAGTTCCCTTATGCCAGTAGATTCTTCCTTATTTGAAAGAAAGATGGCAAGTTTCGCCCAGTCCAAGATTACCGCAACCTCAACAAATGGACAATCCCAAACAAATACCTGTTGCCACTAATTTCAGAGCTCATTTACGACTTGGCAGAATAGCATTTGTTCTCCAAATTCAATATTCAATGGGGTTACAACAACATTTGCATTAAAGAAGGTGATGAATACAAAGCTGCCTTCAAGACCAGCGAAGGACTTTTTGAACTGACAGTCATGTTCTTTGGACTTACCAATTCCCCAGCCACCTTTCAAATGATGATAGACAACATCTTTCAAGAAGAAGTCGCTCAAGGATGGCTTCATATCTACATGGACAACATGATCATTGCCACAGAAGATGATGAAGTGCTCCATGAACTCTGCATAAATCACATCCTAGATAAACTTGAGAAATTCGATCTATTCCTCAAACCAGAGAAATGCAAATTCCACCAATGCAAAGTTGAATACCTTGGAGTACTTATTGGCAATGGAACTGTCAAGATGGACCCCGTTAAAGTTCAAGGGATTGCTGACTGGCCAACTCCTCTAACCGTCAAAGATATGCAAAGTTTCCTAGGATTTTGCAATTTCTACAGAGCATTCATCAAGAACTTCTCTGATATTGCATGTTCTCTAAATGATCTCATGCGCAAAAACAAACAGTTCATATGGACAGATGAATGCAACCATGCCTTTTTAGAACTTAAAAGAATTTGCAGCAGCTACCCAGTACTTCACACCCCAGACTGGACCAAACAGTTTGTTATGGAGACTGACGCATCTGGCTATGCCTTAGGAGTGGTCATTGCTCAGGAGTTTGAAGATGGTATTCACCCTATTGCCTTCCACTCTAGGAGTCTTCTACCTACGGAAAAGAACTACGACACACATGACAAAGAACTTGCTGGTGTAATCTTCAGATTCAAGTGTGGCTGACCATTGTTTCTAGGGGCTACGCATGCTATTCATGTTCATACTGACCATAAAAACTTACAGTACTTCCGCAACCCACATAAAATCACTGGTCGACAAGCAAGGTGGATAGAATTCCTACAAGACTTCAACTACACTCTCAAACACATTCCTGGGTCAACAAACACCATGGCTGATTTGTTGTCACAAAGAAAAGACCTTAACAAGGGGGTGGATACTACTGAACCATGTATCCTCCTTCCCAATCACCTCTTTGCTCCAACACATGCCAACAAAAATTTTCTTGAAGACAACCCAGACCTTTGACACAACATCCTTCAAACCCTTCACAATTCTCCTGTAGCAGGACATCCTGGCATTTCGAACACTTGGGAACTTGTACATGAACAATATGAAGGCCCCAGACTTAGAGAATTTGTGGAACAATATGTTAAAGGATGCACACACTGCCAGGAATCCAAAACCAATGTACATTGATCAAAAGCACCCCTACAACGTTTTGATACACCTGTTGAAGAAGGCCCTTTCCAATATGTGTCTATGGATCTGATTACAGACCTCCCCAAGTCACAAGGCTTTGATTCCATTCTTATGATCGTTGATCAAGGCTGTTCCAAAGCAGCTAAATTCATTCCATGCATGAAAACAATCAACAGAACAGGTATAGCCCTTGAGTATCTGAAACACCTTGTACCTTGGTTCGGACTTCCCAAAAGAATCACCTTGGACCACAATCTCCAATTCACCTCTGTTGAGGACAGAGTCCATGACATCACACATTCAAAGAATCCCAAGCCCAAGTCCTCCCAAACCTGCCCCTAAGCCAGAGTATAGTCATGTGGTTGAATCCACTCTCCAACCATGTGACCCTGGGAAACCATCACATGACCTGTCACATGTTCAATCATGTGACACCTCAACACCTTTGAGATCATGTGATATATGAGCATGTGATCCTGGGACAGTATCACATGACCTACCAAGGGATTGGTCATCAACACAATCACAAGTCACACCACAATCACCTAATCATATGCACTTCAGACACATGCCTAGTCTGTTGATCAGCATGTGGAAGACTGTGGGAACGATCAATGAATCAACGAATCAACAAACAAGTTACAAGACCTTGGGGCGCAGCAATGACGCTCACCCATTACCTGTATTTGTACCTGCCCTAAAGTATGGGCCACCCATTTGAGTATGTATGCCTACCCTAAACATATATGTACAGACCACCCTGTATTAGTATATAAGACCTGTGAAATTGAGCAAACAGTCCTCAGACTGTTCTCTTGTCTACCCCCCACAACTCAGCCTTCACAAGTCATCTACTTGTCTCAAAGCCTTACCTCTGTCTTACCCCTTGCTTCAATTACCTCCACATATCAAAGTCTTCATCATTACCACTACTTGTTATAACAGTAGTGAGTCTCGACATTAGAACAGTCTCTATAGTGGAGCTAATTGTTTAATAAGTGTCTTTTAACACTTCTGAGTCCACTGTCATTGCCTCCCCCACCCTTTCCCAAATCTCTGTCACATCCTGGTCAGCCCTTGATAATGTTTATCAGCAGAACGTTGCTGCCGCTGCCACTGCAGTCCTTGAGGTTCTCTAGTTGAACTTCAACACTTGGAATTATCCAAGCCCCAGCGCCAACACCTTCCAATCCCCACCACCTGTCATCCCTGTCCCACATTCCCCATCCCCTGAGCTTGTCTGGCCCACTCTTGACAACATCGAAGACTATCCTTTCCTCAACATCCCCAATAGTCCCACCTATATTGTCACCAGCGCCCCCATCTCCCCAGCCCCAGTTCATAGTCTTGCTGTCCTCACCCACGTCACCACCTACAAGCCCCAGTACCATGAGGACAAGAAGGAAAACCTCCTCCCTGCGCCCACCCAAGACTCATTTGTCCACAAGCACCTTGGATACAATCCTCAAGAGCACATTACCACTGAGGACATCCTGGCCGCCCCCCTTCCACAAGTGCAAGTTACCGCCCCTGTCGCCACCATTCCGTCTCCTGCCCCCAACTTGCATACACCCACTGGAGAGGCTCTTCTACCCCTACTCTAGCAGCCTCTTGTAGCTGACCTCTTTCCCAATCTCTTCGCCGCTCCCACCTGCACCTTTGTTGTTGATTGCCACCTGCACCAGTACACAGTTGTCTATGACCGCGGAGAAAAGTTCTGGGTCCCACAAGAAGAATTCATTGCCAGGGACTTCCTTTGTAACATCCCCCATATCCCTGACCTCGAAACCCACCCCATCTCCTTTATCACCCCATTCTGCACTGACGTCTTCCACAATGTCTGGGTAAATACCAGTGCCGTCCTACCTCCCATTAACCTTTGCGCTAAGGTTGGGCACCACCCCCATTCTGCTTCCTTCCCATTTGGATATTTAGAGTCATCTTTTATTGACTCCATTAAGTTTCTTTTTGGACAGTTTCCTCCCAATTGGCTAGAATATTTCAAAGGTTTACTAGTGTCTTTAGTAGCATATGACTTCCTCAACAGACGTATAGCTACTTTGTGCGGACGCTTACATTTCACTCCTAACGGCATTTTCATTATTGATAGGAACACTCATACAGAAGACTTATTACATATGCAACCCAGACTTGCTGCATTTGTTTGTACTCCCTGTGTCCCTACTAACCCATTTGCTTTGTATTATGCCACCTCCAGTAGGAACACCTTTGTAACTTGTATAAGTAAGTTACAAAGATAACTGGTGTAATATAAATAAAGGGTTATCAACTTCCTTTTAGTGGCACAAGCAATTCGTGACAAATTTATAAGAGAAAACTTCCAAAATCTTGTCAATCTAAGAACACAAGTTCAACTTACGTATTGGAGTGAACAACACTTCATTACCAAAGCATTATTCGACAAGTTACCCTTTGGGGAAATCCTAAGTCACACTTGGTTTTACTCCTATATCGATTATACCCTTGATGAATTATTAGGAGCAGCCAATAATACCTTGCTTTATTGGAGATTATCAGACATTACCCAATTTGACAGTACCCCTGTTACCGAATTAAGCCTCTTCTACAACGACACCTTCCTTTGGCACTATAGCGCGCCATCATACTGGGAAGAAATCAGATTGCAAATCCATTCTGGGAGAAGAGTTAGATTTCTATCCCAATTTTGTTTGTCGCAAACTGAAATTGAAGTGGAGTTTAATGAAATTCAACTCCAGACAATTGCAGAAGATGAATTCCAGTTCATCTACACAGATAGCAAAAGCTACCAATACAAATTCGCCAACCTCACATGGGAAACCACTATCAACAATTTCGAACTCCCCCTCATTAACCCCTGCTTATTCACCCTACCCATTACGCAACCTAACACCCAGGGAAGAGAGACCAAGTACCAGGCCTGCCTTGAACAGATATGGTCCCTTCCAAACAATATCCAGATCCAGGATTACTACTGGGACAGTGTTGACTCCACTACCCAAGCCAGTACCCCAGGATCCAATACAGATACCAATTACTGGACCCCAAGGACTGCTCAGTTTGCTTCCCCAGCCATATCTATCTACAGCCCCAACAACTGCCCTTGTTCTTGTGGAATTGACATTTGTTATTGTAATAGTCATCAACCCGGAACTCCCCCAACCCCATCCAGCATTACCCTCTGGAAACCTAGACTCCTCAGTTGACCCATAAACAGCATGCATTACAACCAGACGTTGCAAACTGGTGCCCTGGCAACGATTAGCCCCGGCTCGAGACCACCAGAGATCCAATTCTTCCTGTGATACCTCCCAGTTTGTACCTTCTAACGAAAGAGCTCCTGAAAGGGGAAATCCACCCGAAAGAGGACGACCATTGAGAAGAATTCATCCCTTTATAACCTATCCCATCAAAGTACAAAGACAAACTCCCAGACCAGCCACTCCTGACCTGGCTCCACCCGTCTATCCTACTATCTTTCCCCCACCCCATAAAGAACCCACTACCAGTTACCACATATATCCCCCAGCTCCAGTTATCCCATCCCTTCCGGAAAATTACCAAGATGCCTCTCTACCTCCTACTCCATTTGTACATCCCGCTCCACTTGAATCCATTATCTCAGGAGGATCTGAATTAATTGGAAGAACCTTCCAATCATTTTTACCTGAGCACAAATACCTAGCTACTACAGTTCTGACTCAAAGCAAAAAAGAATTAAACACTTTTCATAGTCACTGTTGGTATTTGTTACAAGGACAACAAGAATGTTACATAGAACACTTATTATCAGAATTAACCAATCTCACCCCAGATCCTATTGTCTTTACAGGATATTTGTGGAAATACCATACCTCTGTAAATAACAATGGTATCTTAGAAGACTACCAAATTATCAACAGAACAGATAGTCGCCCACAAACAGCTCAATTGAATAGAGCGTATACTGTATTTTATGGTTGGCACAATAATAGTTACACCATATCCCTTGCATGACCTTTTGGGACACAATCTACAACAAATACCCCACCAAACTCCACCCCACCACAGAAGAAGTTGAAACTCTCCCAATAGCCCTCCTTAATTGGTTTGTAGCCAATGACCAAGGAGAAAGAGTTTGATTCACCCAACTACATGATGATTGTATCTGGAATGTAAAACCAGAACAACCATGGGTTTATTTCAAAAGCAATCTACCAGTAGAAAAAGAAACTATCCTTGGACTCATCCCATACATACACCAGGTTACTGAATTTGACTTTTACACTGGAGAAGCCAAATATAATAACAAAGATGTTCGCTGGGCCCCTGGTCTATGACAGTGGAAATATCATAACAATAGGACAGTACATTTCAACAAAACTCCAACCAAAGGAACAAACTCTGCACTTAACTCCAACAACGAAGAATCTGATAGTAAAGACTCAGAACAGGACAAAGATACAGCTCAAGTCAAAGATCTCCTTAGACAAGCTGAAACTACTGTTACATCAGCAATCCAGAAACTCTCTAGTCAAGCAGGAACTCCAGACCCAACAGATTTGCCCTTGCCTAAAGCAAGTCTGCTTCTTGGAAAGTCCAAACTTTCAACCACAGAAGTCAGTCAGACTACTTGTCACAGTCAGGTCACTGTGTCTTTCAGTCATTTGAGTTCTGGAGTTTTCAGATAGGGGTATTTCCCAAATAGAAAGTCGACCCGATGTCTTAATTAGGAAGGCGTCCTAACTGGGTAATTGTGTCGGTGATCCAAAGAGGAAAGGTCAGTGTTGGGCATCAGGCGTCAGGATTAATCATATGAGATGTCACATGATTTAGTCAAAGGGTCGAAGAAGATCATGTGATACGTCACGTGACTTATCTGGGAGCGAGTGAAGATTACACAAGTCAGACATGACTTGGAATCGAGCAAGATACAACATGTGATCTTGAAGATGTTTAGAGATGAGAGGCGAATAGTGACAAAGTCGACTATTGCAGAGAGGGTCTTTCAGAGAGAAGCTACATGCATTCAAGGAAGTGACAATAACCTGTATTGCATGAATAGAACAAGCTTAAGGACTTGTTCTATGCTAAAGGGTACAGTATATATACATGGGGTCATAGAAGCTACTGGAACGTAGTGGAAAGCTATGGAAGGCAATAGAAGAGAATGGAAGCTAATGGAACCTTATAGAAGTCTCTAGAAAATGTGAGATCATTCTATAGGTAAGTTAGGTAAGTGAAAGGGGAGGCGGCCTGGAGTCAGGTACAAAAAAGGGGAGGAAAATATTAGGTAAGGGGAGGTAGTCCGTGACATTACCCCCTTGTTAACGTCCTTTAGATGTCAATGTCATTGTCAATGGCAGCACAGTAGCCACATTCGAAGTTGGGGTGAGAGGGGTAGACTTTGCAATCTTCAAACTCATTGCAAAAGTCGTAAGGGCGGAGACAGTCAGTGCCATCATGACCACAATGGGAACAGTGACAGCAATATCTGAGGCAGTGACAGTCTTCGATGTTGTGGCCTGTCCTTCCACACCAGTTGCACATCTTGCCATTGTCCTTGCCCCATGCATGAATAGCCCGATCGCGAATGGCAACTTGGGCCCGACAACCTCTTTTGCCCTTGAAGTAGGGGGCCTTGTGCATGTCGCGATCAATGCGACGGCAGATGCGGGCTATGGCATTAGCGGAGGCAAGACAGTCCAAACTCCAGTACATAGCTAGTCGTTCAGTTTGAAGGGACTCCTTCAAGGCCCCAATGCATTGGGTGATTTGACAAGCTTTGACATGGTGAGTGCGGAAGTATTGGACTTTGCCTTGCAGTGTGGCGTCATCCTCAGTTTTCAAAGCCCAATCCACTAGGTTGGTAAACTGTGCTCCTTGGGTTAGTAGGAGTTTGTCCTTTGGAGAGATGGCCATGTGGTGTTGTCTGACGGGACGGGCATGAAGGGGGCAAGAGTGGACAGTGCAACCGCATCCATTGGTGGCGAGGAGCTCGGGAAAGGTGGTGTGGAGGTCGTAGGAAATGAAGGGGGCAATGACGTCCTCGTCACCGTCAGGAATGACAAAAAAGTGACGCGTACCAACGGCATTGAAGTTGTCCTTCCATCCTGGGCCAGGAAGTACACCTGGTTGAGGGCTGGTGGGACTGGGAGTACGTCCCTCTGCATCAGCATCCATTGTCTTGGCCGTTAGTACATTGGCTTTGGCCTACTGGTATAGGACTACAGCCATAGGAGAAATGGGGGAAGGGGAACGAGATGGGACTTCCTCAATGAATGCAGGAATAACGGGCAAGGTATATGTAGAGTTAGCGGCGGAGGTGACAGGTGGTGTCACCAAGATGCTGTCATGGAAATGAGGGGGAGGAACAGGAAGTGGCTTGGGGCTAGAAGTGGGGGGATTGTCTGGGTAGTCGGGGTCGACATAGTTTTCCAATTTAGTACCAGGGTATCCTGAATTGGGAGAGGCATGAATGCCTTTGTAGTCGTCAACGTCGTTAAGCATCATACTAAGGTGAGCCATCATAAGCATGTCAGGGGTGAGAATAGAAGTAGGAATGGGAGGGGACCTGTCGATAGGAAGGAGGGAGTGGACTGTGGGGAATTGGCAGCGGACTTCTTCTTCCTCAATATTAAGGAGGCGAGCAATGTGCTCAATCATTTGTTTGTGGGGAAAAGCTAGGTCGCTGCTAGTAGGACTGTCTGGAGGGGGAGAGGTAACGATGTAGGGAGTGTTGCCAGCACTGTTGGCAGGAGAGGAGGAGCGAGACGGGATGAAAATAGGAGAGGATGAGCGAGACATTGTTGGGATGGTTGGGCAGTCGTGGGGTGTGTGAAAGGCAAAGAGCTGGTTTGTATGATCGACACAAAGGGGGCAGTAGATTGGAGGAGCTTTTGCAAAGTATTGGAGAGCCAGTGTGAAGTGGGGATAAGAATCGTTTGAGGGATTTTAGTGGTCTCTTTATACTGCAAGTCGTCCAGCCGTAGCGGAGTTTGTTAGCATAAAATCTGCCAATGCATCTGGGGTGTGTAAGTCCTTGTGATCAATCCAGGAGTTGTCGGAGTGTGGATAGCCCTTCCAGTGCACAAGGTATTGAAGTTTTCGTCTTCTGCCATAATGCTGTGCACCTAGAATGTTCTCGATTTCATATTCTTCTTCATTATCGATGATTGGCAGTGGTTGTATAAAGGGGGTGCCATATTGCTCCATCTCCTTATATGGAAGGAGAAGGTCCATGTGAAACATGTTGTGAATTTTCATCGATGGGGGGAGTGCAAGTCACATAGCCACGGGACTAATCTTTTGTGAAACTTTGAAGGGTCCATATCGTTTTGGGGAAAGTTTGCGATTGCTGGCGATAGTGAGGTTGCGACCTTCAAGCCAGACTTGGTCACCTTCTTTAATCTCC
>Ga0307512_10002226_pt1 | contig 25249 bp, 24 predicted proteins | sample 14_EM_MG_FD_200267 | JGI IMG/M metagenome (GOLD analysis project Ga0307512, IMG submission 200267) | Populus trichocarpa ectomycorrhiza microbial communities from riparian zone in the Pacific Northwest, United States - 14_EM | ecosystem: Host-associated > Plants > Roots > Unclassified | place... | reverse complement strand
GCGGGCCCGCTCGACGGTGAACCCGTAGCGGTCCAGCCCGTCGATCAGCGGCCCGGCGATCGAATCGTCGTCCTCCACCAGCAGGATACGCATAACGGCGTAAACACCCCATCCATGTCGATCTTCCGGACCCGGGCCCGGAAACCTGCCGGCCGCCTCAACGAGGCACGCCTACCAGTACGGATGAGGCGCCCCGGGTCGTTGAAAACCCTGGCGAAGTCCTGGCGGTGCGCTGCCCGTCGGCTGGCCGGGCCCTCGACATCCGGCCGGGATAGTCGACGGCGTGACCGGGGCGGCCGGTCGCGACGCGGAGATTGGGGTCTGCCGATGAACACCACGAGCATGGTGACCGGCCGGGGCACTCGGCCGGGCGAGGCGGCGCCGGCCATGCGGGTGGCCGTCTACTGCCCCCGCCCGGTCCCGTCGCTGATCCGTTCGCTCGGGACCTCGGTGCGGGTGCGCATGGTGCACCGGCCCCAGGAGGTGCGCGCCTCGGACGACCTGGTCGTCGTGGTCGCCGGCGCCGGCACGTTCCTGCGGGGCCTGACGGAGGCGCTCGGCCGGCTGACCCCGCCGGTGCTCGTGGTGGGCCGCCCCGAAGAGGCGAAACCCGGACCACGTGCGTACGCGGAGCCGTTGACCCCGCGCGAGTGCGACATCATGACGCTGCTCGCCGCCGGCCGCAGCATCCGGGAGATCGCCGAGGCGCTCGCGATCGGCGGCAAGACCGTCCGCAACAACCTGAGCAACATCTATCGCAAGCTCGGGGTCCGCCGCCAAACCGAGGCGTTGATCCACTGGCTGTCCGCCGGCGACCCCATCATCACGCGGCTCAGTCCTTGAGGCCCGCGTTCAGGTCGGCGCTCATCACGTACTTCTGGAAGATCAGGTAGATGGCCAACAGCGGCACCATGGACATCACCGACGCGCCGAGCAGGACCGACCAGTTGACGTTCTGCGCGCCGACGATGCTCGCGACCCCGATCTGCAGGGTGAACTGCTTCGGGTCGTTCAGGATGATCAGCGGCCAGAGGAACTCGTTCCAGCGCCACTGGAAGGAGAAGATCGCCAGGGTCATGATGATCGGCCGGGACAGCGGGATCATGATCCGGACGAAGGTCGACAACTCGCCGGAGCCGTCGATGCGGGCCGCTTCCAGCAGGTCGTTCGGCACAGTCACGAAGAACTGCCGGAACATGAACGTGCCCGTCGCGGTGATGACCGCGGGCGCCACCACGCCGCTGAGGCTGTTGTAGAGACCAAGGTTGCGCACCACGAGGAACAGCGGCGCGAGGATGGTCTCGGACGGCAGCATCGTGGTGGCCAGGATGCAGACCGCGAAGGCCTTAAGCCACCAGTTGTTGTACTTCGCCAGGGCGTAGCCGGTGGCGGCGCTCACCACGATGGTGAGAAGGGTCGCCGCGATCGCGACGATCAGCGTGTTCACGAAATAGCGGGCGAAGTCGAACTGCGTCCAGGCCTGGGTGTAGCCGGAGACGGTCCAGTGCTTCGGGAAGAGCGTCAGCGGGTAGGTGAACAGGTCGCCGGCGGGCTTGAACGAGCTCAGCACAAACCAGAGGGCCGGAACGGCGTACACGACGACCAGCAGCCACATGATCGAGCTCGCGCCGATCGCCTTCGGTACGTCACCGGTCCTGCCGCGGGGGCGACGGAGCTCGGGGGGTCGGCGGGTGGCGGTCATGTCAGGACTCCTTGCGGCGGTTGGCCAGCAGCTGCACCACGGCGATGATCATGAGAATCAGCAGCAGGATGAAGGACGCCGCGCTCGCGTACCCGATGTGGCCGCGCCGGAAGCCGGTCAGGTAGATGTACTGGACGATCAGGTTGTTCTCGGAGCCGGGTCCGCCGTCGTTGAGCGCCTTGATCAGCCCGTACTCCTTCATGGTGTGCAGGGTGCTCAGCAGCACCACGATGAAGGAGGTCGGCGCGATGGCCGGCAGGGTGATGCGGCGAAACTTCTGCCACGCGCTGGCGCCGTCCAGGTCGGCGGCCTCGTAGTAGGAGACCGGCACGTTCTTCAGGGCGGCGACGAACAGCAGCATGTTGAACGCGGTGTTGGCCCAGGTTGCCGCGAGGACCACGACCATCAGGGACAGGTTGGCGTTCGACTGCCACGGCACCGCCTTGCCGCCCAGTTCGGTGATGACGAAGTTGACCAGCCCGACGTTCTCCCCGAACAGCCAGCGCCAGATGACTCCGGCGATGATCGGGGAGATCAGCCACGGCAGGAAGAAGACCACCCGGGCCACCGTCTTGCCTTTGGCGTACGGGCTGACCAGCAGGTAGGCGACGCCCAGCGAGGTGATGAAGGTCAGCGGGACGACGGCACCCGTGTAGATCACCGTGCGCCACAGCGCCGCGTAGAACGCCGAGTCGCCGAAAAGCTTCTGGTAGTTGTCCAACCCCACGTACGGCGCTGTGCCCACGCCGGTGTAGCTGGTGAAGGAGTAGTTCAGGCCGATGACGACGGGCCAGACGAAGAAGAGCAGGAAGAGCGCGAGGTTCACCGAGATCAGCAGCAGCGGCGCAGCGGTGTAGCGGTTGTAGCGCTTGCGCGGCCACCACCGCGGTTTCGCCCGTGCCGGTGCCGCGTCGTCGGGGACGCTCGGCGACTCGGCGGACTGCCGGACGCTGTCGACCATGGTGCTCTCCTCTTGTTCCCCAGCGAGGTGGGCCCGCCGGCGCCGGCGGGCCCACGCGTCATGGTGCTAGCTGATCTGCTGGTTGAGTCCCGAAACGATGTTGTCGACCGTCTTCTGGACGTCCTGCTGGCCGTTGATGAACTTGGCCATCTCGGCCTTGGTCGGGTCCTCCGAGATCGACTTGCCATCCAGGAGGAGCTTCGTCCCGGCTGCCTGCCCCGAGGCGGAGATGGGGTCGGCCAGCTCCATCTCCTTGCCGTAGAGCGCGAACGCGTCCAGCGCGGCCTGCTTCTTGAACGGGTACGTCAGCGTCAGGCCCTTTTCGATCGGCAGGTAGCCGTTCGTCTGGGCGAGCTTGGTGTAGTTGTCCCGCTGGAAGATGAAGTCGACCCACTTCTTGGCGGCCGCGGCCTTGTCACCGTTGTTGAAGGCGACCACCTTGCCGCCGAGGTTGATGTCGGTGGCGTGCACCGGCTGGGCCGGGGTCGGCACACTGGCCCAGTCGAAGTTCGTGATGCCGTCGGCGAAGTCGGCGACCTGCCAGACGCCCGAGTAGTAGGCGACCACCTGACCGCTCTTGAACAGCGCGTTCGGGTCGGCGCCCGAGGTCCACACCGACTTGGGCATGGTCACGTCGTTGTTCAGCTTCGCGAAGTCGCTCAGCGCCTGCACGGTGGTGGCGTCCGGCGCCGCGTACTTGTTGTCCGCCCCGAGCTGGAAGCCCTTGCCGCCGTGGGTGTAGACCCAGGCCCGGATGCGAGCCGGCGAGTTGTCGTAGACCAGGTCGTACTTGGCCTTGGTCGCGGTGCGGACCTGGTCGGCCGCGGCGAGGAACTGGTCCCAGGTCCAGGTCTTGCTCGGGTCGGTCGGGTAGGCTACCTTGGCCTTGTCAAATAGACTCTTGTTGATGAATAGGCCCGCCGCCGTCACGTCCGACGGGATGGTGAGCACCTTGCCGTCCTGGACGGTGATCAGGTCTTTGTTGATGTTGTTGGTGGTGTTGTTCGCGGTGCTGGCCAGGTCCTGGAGCTGGTTGACCCAGATCGTGTCCAGCGACGGCACACTGGCGGTGTCCGGCAGCGAGTTCGCCTGCGCCGCCTGGCGCAGCTTGTCCTGGTATCCGTCGTAGGGCACGTTCACGATCTCGACGGAGATGCCCTCCTTGGCCTGGAACTCCTTGGCCAGGTCGGTGTAGCCCTGGTCCTGGGCCGACGTGGAGTACCAGAACGTGATGCTCTTGACGTCCGAGCCCCCGTCGTCGGAGCCCGAACCGCAGGCGGTGAGGGCGAGGGTCGCTATGACTCCCGCCGACAGCCACCGCCAACGCGCTAATCCCCTGCGGACTGTCGCGGAAGTCGCCATACCTGTCTCCTTGTAGATCGTCACCTCGTGGCGACGCACGATAGTTGGAAAGCGCTTACCACGTCAACGAAGGTGACCACAGCGCAATGTCGGCCGCCGGTGTGCCCGATTTGACGCGAGTTCGACGGGCCGCGCCGGTTACGCGCGCAGCACCGTGCCGTCACCCGGCGTGTCGGTGCTGATCCGCATCCGGATCCGGGCCGGCGCCTTGCCGGCGAGGTACAGAAGCTCCCCGGCGACGGCGTCCGTGCCGCCCAGGAACCGGTACTCCTCGCCGGGCTCGTAGGCCGGATCCGCGTCGGCGGCCGGCAGCGGTCCGCCCCGGCCGTCCGACGCCTCGACCACGGTCACGGTCAGTGCATCGCCGCCGACCTGATAGCGGGCGGCGGCCGGGGCGGTCGCGTCGAGCTGCCACCGCTGCGCGCCGAGCGGTCGGGCGCCGGTCATCCGTCCGCCGGGCCGGAACGCCAGTTCGAGCGCCCAGTCCACGCCGGCTCCGGAAACGTCGACGGTCAGCTCGGCGCCCGCCGACGTGAGGCCGACCTCGATCGTGGTGCTCAGCGTGACGTCGTCGCTCGTACGCCGGCCGAAGTCCATCGCGGCGCTGAACCGGCCCTCGTCGCCGACCCGGTACCGCCCGTCCGGGTCGAGGTCGGCCGGCGCCAGCGGCTGGTAGTACGCCGCGCGCACGGTTTCGGTCAGGGTCACCGTGGTTTCCCCGGCCGGCCCCGGCGCCGCGCTCAGGCCGTCGCCGCGGAACGGCCCCAGGCCGAAGAAGGTGCGCGAGAGACGGGCGCTTTCCAGTACGGCCGCGCCGGCGAACAGGCGCAGGAACGTGGGGGAGTTGGCCAGCCCGGAGCGGATCCGGCCGTGCCGAGGATAGTCCGAGCCGCCGAAGACGACCGTCGTGGCGGCCGGGTGGTGCGCCACGAGCAGCCCGGCTGCGCCGAAGATCCGCTCGCGCGGTCGCTTCGGCTCGACCGGCGCCGGCAGCGGCAGCGCGATGCCGGGGTCCAGCAGGATCCGGGTGGCCGCCTCCGCGGGCGAGCTGATTCCCTGGGCCAGCGCGAGCCCGGCGGCCCACGCCAGATCGCCGCGCTCGCGGGACAGCGCCAGCCGCCGCAACGGCAGCAGGTACGCGATCAACGGCAGCGGCCGGTGCTGGTCCTGCCGGCGGGACAGCACCGTCTCCACGGATCCGTCCGGCAGCAGCAGGTCGAGCGTGGCGTCGAGGTTTCGTTCCACGGCGTCGACGAGCTCCGGGCGCTCGAAGACATCGGCGATGGTGAGCAGCGACGGGTTGGACACGTGCGCGGCGTAGTTGGCGCTGCGCTCGGAATAGAGGCCATCGTCGTCGATGTCGATCCCCTCGGCCAGCCATTGGCCGACCCGGGCCGCCAGCGCCGGCTGGGGCCGGAGCTGGTGCAGCCGGGCGAGGGCCGCCGAGAGCTCCCAGCGGTGGTTGGGCGTGTGGACGCCGCCGCTGGTCAAGGCCGGGGTGGCGGCCTCGAGCAGCTGCTCGAGCAGCTCGGTGAGCCGTGCCTCCGGCGCTGCGGCGCCCCGCAGCAGCTGGAGCGCGTCGGCGAGATCGTTGATGCTGAACGCGGAGTCGGGCGGGGAGTCGACGTTGTCCCCGCCCGCGAACAGCCCGCTCGGACCCTGCAGCTCCCGCAGCCGGCCGGCGAGGCGGACGGCGTGCTCGAGCAGGCCGGCGGGGCCGTCCGGATCGCGCCACGCCGCCACCAGCGCCTTGATCCGCTCGGCGAGCTGGCGATGCTGCAGGTGCTGCCAGTCGTCGCCGCCGGCCTCGGCGACGATCGAACGGACCTGCCCGGCCAGGGCGGCGCGCACCTGGGCGACGAACGCCGCGTCGACCCGCGCCGTCACGGGGCGCACCGGACGGCGGTGCCGTGTCGCGGTCTCGGCCGTCTCGCCATGGCGCATCCCTCTGCTCGTACGCACGAAAAACGATCTTTCGCCACCCTAGCCGGAGCGCCGCGGTCGATTTGTCTCAGGCGCCCTCCGCTCGGGGGTCGTGCCGGGCGCCGCGGCGGTTGCGGTAGCCGGGGACCATCAGCTCGGTCAACTCGGTCACCGAGGTGTCGGCGGTCGGCCGGTCGAAGGTGATCCGGCCCTGTTGCAGGACGTTGACCCGGTCGCAGACCTGCAGCGCCTGGGCGTAGTTGTGGGCGATGATGACGATGGCCATGTCCCCGCGGGCCTTCAGGTCGCTGACCAGATCGAGGATGATCGTCGCCTCCTTGGCGCCCATCGCCGCGAGCGGCTCGTCCAGCAGCAGGATGCGCGCGTCGGAGTAGACGGACCGGGCCACCGCGACCGCCTGGCGCTGCCCGCCGGACAGCTTCGCCGCGTCGACGGTCACGTCCGGGATGTCCACGCCCATGTCGCGCAGGTGCTCGGTGGCCAGCCGGCGCATCAGCCGGTTGTTCAGCAGCGGCCCGATCCGGCGTTCCCGGTTGAGGAACATGTTGTGATAGACGCTCAGCTCGTTGATCAGGGCCAGGTCCTGGTAGACGGTGTCGATGCCCAGCGAGCGCGCGTGGTCGACGCTGCGCAGCGTGACCTCGGTGCCGTCGACGAGCAGCCGGCCCGCGTCCGGCCGGTGAAACCCGCAGATGACGTTGATGAGTGTGGACTTCCCGGCGCCGTTGTCGCCGAGCAGGCCGAGCACCTCGCCGCGATCGACCCGCAGGTTCACGTCCCGCAGCACGGTCAGTGCACCGAACCGTTTCTCCACGCCCTCGACCCGGAGCGCTTCGGCAGCCACTAGTTCCCTCCCCTGCGGCGGAGCCGGGACAGGTACTGGTTGGCGATCATCGAGAACAGGATGGCGGCGCCCTGGATGAGGAAGAACGGGTTCGCGCTGACGCCGATCAGGTTGAAACCGTTCTGCAGCACGGCGAGCACGAACATGCCGATCAGCGCGCCCGCCACCGTGCCCGAGCCGCCGGCCAGCGCGGTGCCGCCGATCACGGCGGCGGCGATCGCGGTGAACGTGATCCGGGTGCCGCCGCCGATGTTCGGGTCGATCGAGTTGATCCGGAACGCTTCCATCAGGCCCGCGAGGGCACCGAGCACGCTGACGAGCATGAAGTTGCCGACCTTGATCCGGTTGACCCGGATGCCCGCCTCGGTGGCGCCGTGCAGGTTGCCGCCGACCGAGATGGTGTGCAGGCCCCACCGGGTCCGGGTCAGGACGATGTGGAACGTGGCCACGATCGCCAGGCACCAGATCAGCGTGGCCCAGTCCGCGCCGCCCAGCCAGGCCTGCAATCTGCCCTTGGCCGCCTCGGGCACGGCCACCGGATAGGCGTGCGAGGTGGTCAGCAGGATGCCGTAGAGCAGATAGAACATGCCGAGCGTGGTGACGAACGACGGCACCCGCAGCCGGGTGGTGATCAGCCCGTTCGCCAGCCCGATCAGCGCGGAGATCGCGAGCGCCAGCACGACGGCCGGGACCGCCGCGACGCCGTAGAGGTCGATCGCGTAATGCATCAGATACGGCGCCAGCGCCGCCACCATCCCCACGGAGATGTCGATCTCCCCGCTGACCAGCAGGAAGACGATGCCCACCGCGACGATGGCCGTGGGCGCGGTGGCCTGGGCGATGTTGCGCAGGTTGTCGGTGGTCAGGAAGATCGGCGTGGCGACTTGGAAGTACACCACCAGGCCGATCGCCACCACCAGCACGCTCGCCTCCCGGCGGCGCAGGAAGGCGTCCCGGGCGCGCCGCAGCAGCGCGCCCGGTGGCTGGCGTGCACCGGTCCGGACGGTGACGTCGCTCATCAACGGCCTCATGCGTGCGGGATGGGCCCGGAACGGTCGACCAGCTTCGGCGCGGTGTCCGAGCCCTCGTACCGCGTCTTGGATCCCTGGTACGGGTCCACGTTGTCCTTGGTGACGAAAAGCAGCCCGGTGTTGGTCTGGGTCGGGAAGAGCAGCCCGCCGCTGAGCTTGTACAGATACAGCGCGAACACCGGCAGGAATCCTTGCAGGTAGGGCTGCTGGTCGATGGTGTAGTCGAGGTCGCCGCTCTTGATCGCGGCGAGCGTCTCGGGCACGAGGTCGAAGCCGCCGGCCACCTTGAGCCCCTTGTCCCGCAGCTTGTACTTGGCGACCGTCTGGCCGACGCTCTGCGTGGACCCGGCGTCCACCGCCAGCAGGCCGGCCAGATTCTGATGGCCCTGCACGTAGGCGTCGATGATGGAGAGTCCCTGCGTGATGTCGGCGTTGGTGGCCACCGCCGTGCAGGTCACCGGCTTTCCGGAGTCCTTGAAGGCCTGCTGGGCGCCGTCGATGCGGGGCTGGATGTTGAGCTGGCCCGGGGTCGCGATGAAGGCGGCCACATCGCCGGAGGCGACCTGGGTGAGCGCCCGCCGGCCCAGCTCGTAGCCGGACTCGTAGAGGCCCTGGCCGATGTACGCGAGCCGGTTGGTGCCCGGGTCGTCGCGGGCGCCGTCGGCGTTGAACGACACGACCGGGATGCCGGCGTCCAGCGCTTTGTCGACCGGCGCCCGGAACGCCGCCTTGTCCACGACCGCGAGGGCGATGCCGTCGGCCTTGGCGCTGACGGCGGTGTTCGTGGCGTCGACCATCTCGGCGACCACCGAGTTGACCGAGCCGGTCCATTGATATTGGACACCGAGCAGCTTGCAAGCGTCCTCGGCGCCGTACTGGGTGGGGGTGAAGAACGGGTTGGTCGTCACGTGACAGACGAAGACGTACTTCCAGGAGGGCGTCTTCGGGAAGTTGCCGATCGCGCCGGCGGCCGAGGCGGTCGGCTTGTCGGTGCAGCCGGCGATCAGGGCGGATGCGGCGAGCGACGCGCTCGCCAGTCCGGTGCCGCGTAGTAACCGGCGCCGGGTCAAGCGGTTCAGCGGGAGGGTGTCGAGTGCCTGTTCGACCGCGGGATGGAGGTGGTTCATCGGGAGCCTCCTTCGGTGGCGGAGGCCGTCGGCAGGTCGTGGTGATGGCGAGTGCGCGGTCTTCCGCCGCTGGTCGCCTCAACGTAGGCACATCGTCGCTCCGCGTCAACAGGCGGCCGGTGCTCAGTATGAAAACGATTGAGTGCAATCGTATGCGCAACCGTGTAGCGTGCCGCTTTACCCGGAGGCCGAAGTTGTCGTCCGCATCGTCAGGTCATCCGGGTTCCCCGGAAATGAGGAGGCGTGAGATGAGAACCCGTTCCTGGCGGGCCGTCCTAGCCGCCACGACCGCTCTGGTGTTCGTCGGGGCTTGCAGCTCCGGCGGCGACGACGACCAGGCGGCGGATGAGCCCGTCGCACCCGCCACGACGTCCTGCGCCAGCACCGGCGACTTGACCATGTGGGAGCGCTCGGGCGGCAACAAGCAGATGGTGGACATGCTCGTCGCGGCGTGGAACACCAAGAACCCCACATGCAAGATCAACCTTACCTACATCCCGCACACCGAGATGGTCGGCAAGATCGCCCAGGGCATCGCCTCGGGCGAGGTGCCCGACCTGATGGGCATGGACCTCATCTACGCGCCCCAGTTCGAAAAGGCGCAGCAACTCGTCAACCTCACCGACCGGATCCGCGACTGGCCGGAGCTCAAGACCGCGAGCAAGGGCCACATGACCGTGGCGACCTTCGAGGACAAGCTCTACGGCGTGCCGCTCTACGCCGACGTGTCGGCCCTGTTCTACAACAAGGATCTCTTCACCCGGGCCGGCCTGGATCCGGCGAAGCCACCGACGAGCCTCGCCGAGCTGCGGGCGTACGCCGACAAGATCACCGCCCTGGGCGGCGACATCAAGGGCTACTACCTGCCCGGGAACTGCGCCGGCTGCAACATCTTCACCGTCGGGCCGCTGATGTGGGCGTCCGGGGCGAAGATCGAGGCGACCGGTCCGGGCGACGAGCCGCTCACCGGCGACGGCGTCAAGCAGGTGCTGCAGTTCGAGCGGGACATGGTGAAGTCCGGCAACGTGCACGAGGGCGACCGGGCCGAGAACGGCGAGACGTTCCACTTGCAGTTCGGCTCGGGCAAGGTCGGCATGATGGGCACCGGCAACTTCAACATCACGCTGGCCCGCCAGCAGAATCCGAAGATGAAGTTCGGCATCGCCCTGCTGCCGGGCACGGCGCCGAACTCGTCCGCCTCGTTCATCGGCGGCGACCTGGTCGTGGTGCCGAAGGGCAGCAAGCGGGTGGCCGACGCGGTCAACTTCATGAAGTTCCTGCTCTCCGACGAGGTGCAGGTCGAGGTGTACGCCAAGGCGCTCAACCTCACCACCCGCGAGGACATGGTGGACAACAAGTACTTCGAGGCGGAGCCGCTCGTGCAGGACGTGGCCAAGGCCCTCACGGTCGGGCGTACGCCGTACACGACGACCTTCTTCGAACAGATCAACTCTCCGCAGGGTCCGTGGCTGCAGATGCTGCAACGGGCGTACTACACCGACGACAACCTCGACACCGTGATCGCCGACGCCAAGAAGGCGATGAAGGACGTGGCCAGTCAGGGCTAGCCCGCCGGGTCCGGCGCTCCCTTGTGGAGCGCCGGGCCGGCGGCACCGGGGGTAGGGGAGCGGGATCGTCATGTACCGGGGCTGGAGACGCCGATGGCTCGGGCTGTTGTATCTGAGTCCGGCACTGCTGTTCGTGCTCGCCTTCACGGTGCTGCCGTTGGCGCAGATGGGCTGGATGTCGCTGCACAACTGGTCGCTGATCACCCCGCCGACGTGGGTGGGGCTGGACAACTACACCCGGGCGTTGCACGACCACCAGTTCTGGGTGTCGTTCGGGTTCACGCTCAAGTACACGCTGATCATCACGCCGATCCTGATCGTCGGCGGCTATCTGCTCGCGTTGCTCACCTCGGGCAACAGCCCGCTGCGCCGGGTCACGCGGACCGTGCTGTTCACCCCGGTCGTGATCGGGCTCGGCGTCTCCAGCCTGCTCTGGTACTGGTTGTTCAGCACGGACTTCGGGCTGATCAACGCGCTGCTGCAGGACACCGGCGTGATCAGCGAGCCGGTCGTCTGGCTGGGCGTCGACGCCGACCGGTCCACGTACGCGATCATCGTGTCGGTGGTCTGGAAGGTGATCGGCTTCGGCATGGTGCTGTTCATCGGCGCCATCCAGGCCATTCCGACCGAGGTCACCGAGGCGAGCGTGGTCGACGGCGCCGGCTTCTGGCAGCGGGTCGGCCGGATCATCCTGCCGCTGACGCTGCGCACCGTGCTGCTGGTGACGCTGCTCAGCGTGGTCGGATCGCTGCTGGCCTTCGACCAGTTCTACATCATGACCGCGGGCCAGCCGCAGAACCAGACGTCGACCTCGGTGTTCTTCGTGTACCTGAATTCGTTCCCCTATCTCAAGCTCGGCTACGGCGCGGCGCTGTCGATGGTGCTGGCGCTGACGATCCTCGCCTTCACGGTGGTCCAGTTGCTGCTCACCCGGCGGAGCCACGGATGAGTCAAGTGACGAGAGTGGCGGGCAAGGCCGCACCGGGGTTGGACCGGACGGTGGAACCCGCCGGGCGCACCCGCCGGCGGGGATATCTGATCGGTGCCGTGTGCGTGGTGCTGTGCACGGTGATGCTCCTGCCGCTGATCGCCTCCTTGCTGGCCTCGGTCAAGCCGACCGCCGAGGCCGCCGCGACGCCGCCGACCTACCTGCCGGACGCGGTGAGCCTGGACAGCTACCAGCGGCTGTGGAATTACCAGCAGGGGCTGCCGACGTACCTGTTCAACAGCTTCGGCACGGCCCTGCTGACGATCGCCTTCACCTTGCTGCTCACCGTTCCGGCGGCGTACGCGCTGGCCCGGTTTCCGGTGCCGGCCAAGGAACTCGTCTTCGTCGTCCTGCTGCTCGCCCTGATCGTGCCGTACCAGGCCCTGCTGACGCCGATGTTCCTGACCTTCGCCAAGGTGGGCCTCACCAACTCGCTGACCGGCCTGGCCATCGTGCACACCGCGATCCAGTTGCCGTTCAGCGTCTACGTGCTGCGCAACAGCTTCGCGGCGGTGCCCCGCGAGCTGGAGGAGGCGGCCATCGTCGACGGCGCGAACTCGTACCAGACGCTCCGGAAGGTCTTCCTGCCCGGCGCGTTCCCGGCCGTCGTGACGGTGGCGCTGTTCGCCTTCATCATGTCGTGGAACGAGTTCCTCGGCGCCCTGGTGATGATGAGCAACGGCTCGAAGTTCACCCTGCCGCTGGTCCTCGCGGCCGCCCGCACGGAGACCAGCCTCGGCGGCACCGACTGGGGAATGCTGCAGGCCGGCATCACGATCTCGATCGTTCCCTGCGTGGCCGTCTATCTGTTGTTGCAGCGCTACTACGTGTCGGGCCTGATGAGCGGAGCGGTGAAGTGATCCTGAGCGATGTCACGGGCGCCTGCTGTGTGCGGCCGTCGTCGACGGCCAAGTCCCGGTTGCGGCCCTTCGACGCGGCCCGGATCTCCGTCCACGATGGATTCTGGGCGGACCGGTCGGCGGCAAACCGTGCACTTACGATCCCACACGGCTTCTCCCAACTGCGCCGGGCCGGGACGTTGGACAACCTCCGGCTGGCCGCCGGCGCCGAGGGGACATATCGGGCCAGCGCCGATTCGGGCGGCGCCCTGCTGCCGTTCCTCGACTCGGATGTCTACAAGTGGCTCGAGGCGGTCGGCTGGGAGCTGGGGCGCGCGGACGATCCCGGCCTGCGGGCGGCGGCGGACGAGGCGATCGGCGTGGTGGCGCGGGCGCAACGTGCGGACGGCTATCTGAACAGTTACGTGTCGGTCGTGCGGGACGGGCAGCCGTATCAGGATCTGGCCTGGGGACACGAGTTCTACTGCGTCGGCCACCTCCTGCAGGCCGCCGTCGCGTGGCACCGCGCGCTCGGCGACGACCGGCTGCTGACGATCGCGGTACGCGCGGTCGACCACATCGACCGCGAGTTCGGCGCGGGCGGCCGGGACGGGATCGACGGGCACCCGGGCATCGAGATGGCGCTGGTCGAGCTGGCCCGGACCACCGGCGAGCGCCGCCACCTGCTGTTGGCTGCCCGGATGCTCGACCTGCGCGGCCGCGGCTCGCTGGGCGACGGCCGGTTCGGGCCGGCGTACTGGCAGGACCACGAGAGCGTCCGGGACGCCACCGAGGTGGCGGGGCACAGCGTGCGGCAGATGTACCTCGACTGCGGTGCGGTCGACGTGGCGGTCGAGCTCGGCGACGACGAACTGCTCGCGGCGGTCCGGCGGCGCTGGGACGACCTGGTGCGCACCCGGCGGTACCTGACCGGCGGCCTGGGCAGCCGGCACCGCGACGAGGCGTTCGGTGACGCGTACGAGTTGCCGCCGGACCGGGCGTACGCGGAGACCTGCGCGAGCATCGCCAGCGTGATGCTGGCCTGGCGCCTGTTGCTGGCGACCGGCGAACCCGGCTATGCCGACGCGATCGAGCGGGCGGTCTACAACGGGGTGCTGTCCGGGCTTTCGCGGTCGGGCACGGAGTTCTTCTACGTCAACCCGCTGCAGCGGCGGACCCACCGTACGGTCGAGCCCGCCGGGCATGGGCGGCGGATGCCGTGGCAGGCCTGCGCGTGTTGCCCGCCCAACCTGATGCGGTTGCTCAGCTCGTGGCAGCAGTATCTGGCGACCGGTGACGACGCTGGCATCCAGGTGCATCAGTACGCCTCGGCGGAGATCCGTACGCGGGTCGGCGGGCAAGAGGTGGAGGTGGCGATCCGCACCGGGTATCCGTGGGACGGACGCGTCGCCATGCGGATCGGCCGGACGCCGGTGCGGCCGTGGACGCTGTCGCTGCGCGTACCGGAATGGTGCGGGTCGGCGATGTTGTCGGTCGCGGGCGAGGAGCCGGTGCCGGTGGTGGCCGGTGTGGTCGATCGGCTGCGCGCCTGGCGGCCGGGCGATGAGGTGGTGCTCGACCTGGATCTGCCGGTTCGCGGGATCGAACCGGATCCCCGGGTCGATGCCGTCCGCGGATGTGTGGCCCTTGAGCGCGGCCCGTTGGTGTACTGCGTCGAGTCGGCGGATCTGCCGGACGGGGTCGTGCTGGAGGACCTGCGGTGGGATCCGTCGCGGGCGGCGGGGGTGTCGGCCCGGCCGGAGCTGGGGGACGGGGTGGTGGGGGTGGACGTGCCGGTCGCGGGGTCGGCGGGCGGCACGGTGCCCGCGATTCCCTACTACGCCTGGGCGAATCGCGGCGCCGGCGGCATGCGGGTCTGGCTGCCGCGTTGATCCGGACGGCCGCGCCGGTTTCACCGTCGGCGGCGGGCGGGGGGAGCGCTGAGGCTGCGGTCTCGGCGTTAGGGGGAGTTGGGGTCGCGGTCCCGGCGCTGGGGGGCGCTGGGGCCGCGATCTCAACACTGAGGGGCGCCGAGGCCGGCGCTGGGGTCGTGGTTTCAGCGTCGGCGGCGGGCGGGGCGGGCGGTGGATTCGCGGACGATCAGGTCCGGCGCGAAGATCTCGAGGCTCGGCTCGTGGGTGGCGGCCGGATCCTGGGCCAGCCGGACCGCCAGGTTGATCGCGTAGTTGACCAGCTTGGCGGTCGGCATCCGCAATGTGGTCAGCGCGGGCACCGTGTGGCCGGAGATCAGGATGTTGTCGAAGCCGACGACCGACAGCCGCTCCGGCACCGTGGCGCCGAGGCTGTGCGCCGCGTGCAGCACCCCGACGGCGATCATGTCGGTCGAGGTCGCCACCGCGGTCGGCGGATCGGGCAGGGCCAACAGCCGGCGTACGGCAGCGTCGCCACCGGCCATCGTGTTGGGACAGCGCTCGACGTATCCCTCCGGCGCGCCGCCGAACCGCTCACCCATGAACTCGAGGTAAGCGGCCTCCCGGACCCAGAAGTCGCCGGGCAGCTCGGCGCTGACGAACGCGATCCGGCGATGGCCCAGAGCGGCCAGGTGCTCGAGGCCCGCCCGGATGCCGGCCCGGTCGTCGGTGTCGGCGGTCGGGAACTCGAGCGGGCTCGTGCCCTGCCAGAGCGCCACCACCGGCACCCGCGAGCTGCGCAGGTCGTCCAGCAGCTGCGGATGGACCCGCACGTCGCCGAGCAGCACGATGGCGTCGGTGTGCCGGGTCTCGAGGACCGAGGTCAGCGGGATAGCCTCGTCGAGGCTGGGGTGCACATGCCCGAGGACGACGTTGTAGCCGTGCGCCATCGACTCCTTGACCAGGGCCTCGACCGCCTCGGCGAAGAACGGGTCGCTGAAGTCCCGGACCACGGCGCCGATCAGGTTGGTGGACGCCCCGCGCAGCCCGCGGGCCAGCGGGTTGGGGCGGTAGGCGAGCTGGCGCGATGCCTCGATGACTCGCTCGCGGGTCTCCGGCGCGATCGGCACCCGGGTCTCGGCGCCGCTGAGCACCCGCGAGACGGTGCTCTGCGACACGGAAGCGGCGGCGGCGATGTCCCGCATCGTCGCCACCCGGCGACGCGGGCTCGCTGGGGCGGCAGCCGCCGGCTGGCCGGCCGGCTTGTCGTCGGGCGGTGGGGTGTCGCCGGTCGGGACGGCCGGGTCATCGGGCACCGGGCGGCGCCGCCGAGACTGCGACATGCGTCCACACTACTACGCAGTTGCGGTCATACGATTGCATGCATCGCTCCGGCTGGTCCCTGGGCCAGTGGCCCCGGCCGGTGCCATCGTCCGAAGAATTGTCCGGGAAATACCGGTGGCGGCTGCGGGAAAACAGCCCGCAGCCGCCCCGATGATCGGCGGAAATAGCTCGACAATGCGCACCGGGAAATCGGCGCGCGCCGTTCGCCCGACCGGTTAGCGGGTCGGTCCGGCCCAGACGGTCGGCCCGGCCCAGCGGGTCGGTCCCGCCCAGATCGTCGGCCCGGCCCAGCGGGTCGGTCCAGCCCAGGCGGGTGTGCTGTCGGTGATCTTCATGGCCGCTCCCCTCGTGACAGGACTTTCGTCCCTCGGCTGACGGCGACGTTACTCAGCGCGGCAGCGCAGGGGAATGGCCGGGAACTGTTAAGGAATTGACAGTGACGCCGCCGCGGATCAGGAGCATCATTCGGGGAAATCCGCCAGGCCACGGGGGCTCAGATGGCGCATTCACTGATTCGTACACATCCGGATTTTGGCCGATACTGGGCGGCGCGGCTGGTGTCGTACGCCGGCGATCAGATCGCCCGCACGGCCTTGCTGATCGCGGTCTTCGACCGGCACGGCGGGGCCGCGCTCGGGCTGCTGCTGATCGCGGGCACCGCGCCCCGGCTGCTCGGTCCCGCACTCGGCGCGCTCGCCGACCGCTTCGACCAGCGCCGGATCATCGTCGTCTGCGACATCGCCCAGGCGCTGCTCTACCTCGCCATCGCGGCGCTCGCGCCACCGCTGCCCGTGCTGCTGGCGCTGATCGCCGCGGCCGCGACGGCCGCGACCGCGTTCACCCCGGCGGGCCGCAGCCTGCTTCCGCGGCTGGTCGGCCGGGACCGGTTGGGCGCGGCCAACGCCCAGCTCGCGGTCGGCGTCAACATCGGCTTCGCGGCGGGTCCGGCGCTCGGCGGCCTGCTGCTGGCCGGCCTGGGCCTGACCGCGACGCTGCTGGTGGACGCGGTGACGTTCGTGGCGTCGGCGGTGCTGGTGGCCGGGGTGCGCACGCTGTCCCGCGCGACGGCGACGCCGGGCCGCCCGTTCGCGACGATCCTGCGCGAGGGCTTGACCACGGTCCGCGGCAACCCGGTGGTCCGCGCGGTGTCGACGGGCTTCCTGGTGATGGTGGCGTTCGCGGCGCTGGACAACGTGGCGCTGGTCCCGTTCGGCCGCGACGACCTGGGCGCGAGCGCGTTCGAGATCGGCTTGCTCGGCTCCCTGTACGGAATCGGCATGGTCCTCGGCCCGATGGCGATCGCCCGGGCCCGGATGGACCTGGTCCTGTACGCGGCCTTCGGGGCTCTCGGCCTCGGCACCCTGCTGACCGGGATCAGCCCGGTGATCGCCCTGGCCCTGGCCGGGCAGGCGCTGGCCGGGGCGGGCGCGGGCTGGCACAACGTAGCGGCCGACACGCTGATCCAGCAGAACGTGCCGGCCGACCGCCTGGGCACAGTCTTCGGGACGGTCTACATGTTCCCGTACGCGGCCGAGGTGATCGCCTACGCGGTGGGCACCTCACTGCTGACGGCGGCAGGCCCGCGCGGGGTCCTGTACATCTCGGGCCTGGGCATCCTCGCCACCCTGGCAATGGTCGCCCCGATGCTGTCCCGAGCCCGCCGCCCCGGACCAATAGCCCCCGAACTCACTCCCGAACGCACTCCGAGTCTGACCACGGGAGCCTGACCCATCGGCGGCTCTCTCCCGGCGGCTCGTTCCAGTGCCAGTGCCAGGGCTCGTGCCCCGTGCCCGGTGCCCCGTGCCGTGCTTGCTCGTGCCAGTGACCGTACCGTCGCAACGCCTGCCCGGGCGTCGTGGGGCCTGCCGTCCGAGTAGCCTCGCTGGTCTACGTACAGCTGACCGTCGGGGAAATGGTTGGCGCCCTGGCCCAGTGCACAGCCAGCCTGGTCTTGCCCACCCTGGCGCGGCCGAAACGCGTACCGAACGCGGCGCCCGCGACCCACGTTCTTGCTGGTAGCGCTTCCTACAGCGGGTGCGGCAGAGGGTTGTCGACGGGGCGTTTCGTCGGGGGTTGCCAGCCGCCGGTGACCTCCTTGACGGGCTTGTGGGGGAAGCGGCGCCGGGCGTATTCCTGCGCGTGCGAGCCCGGCAGGACGTGCAGAGTCTCGGTCTTGGCCTGGAGCGGTCGCAGCACGGTGTCCATGAAGGTTTTCCGATTCTCCAGATAGGGGCCGAGGACGTCTTCGCCGGCGGGGCAGACGGCTAGGCAGTAGCCGGATTTGTAGCCGGGGGGTGCGGCGAGGCTCTGCCACATGGAGGCGCTTTCGGAGTCAGGGACCCGGGAGCGGTAGTCGGCGGCGTCCGCGCTGTCGGCCACGGTCTGTGCCCAGTCGGTGAACCCGCTCATGAATTCGCGGTAGTTGTGCGTGGCGCAGGCCAGTCCGTCGAACGCACCGTCCTTGCTGATGGCGCCGACCGGGCAGGCCGAGACGCATAACTTGCAGTCGATGCACGGGTTGTAGTCGAGCGGCTGGCCGTATTCGCTCACCTGCGCGTCGACCAGGGCGGTGGCCAGCAGCACAAAGCTGCCGAACTTGGGGTGGATGACGTTGCGGTGCAGGCCCATGACGCCAAGTCCTGCGGCTACCGCGACGGTCTTGTGCGCCACCACCCAGATCCGCCCGGGGAAACGATCCATCTCCTGGGGGAAGCCGACCGACGGGTTGAGCGCTCGGTGGCCGGCGTCGTGCAATGCCTGGGTGACCCTGCGGGCGGCGTGGTTGGCGTGTTCGTCGGTCTGGTGGAACTCCTGGTTCGCGACGCTGCGGGCCGGGGAGCGGCAGTTGTCGCGGTTCATCCGGAACACCATCGCGATCAGTGATCGGGTGCCGGGCAACGCGGCAAGCGCGTGCTGGCGCTCGCCGGCCAGGTCTGGGTTGTCCAGGCTGACGGCGGCCGCGTCGTCCGCACCCGCCGCGAGGCACAATTCGCGCAGCCAGACCGCATCGATCACAGCGGGCGGGCGGGCAACCTCGCCGGTCCCTCGCCGGCGGAGTACGGCCTGCACCGACGGATGCGCTGCCAGCTTCGCCGGAAGCCGGGAGCCGGGCGGCTGCGCCTCGGGGTCGCGCTCGGTAGTCATCTTCGGCGGATCCGAAGCCGGGTCAGGCGACCGAGTTCAGCAGGTTGGCCGGCGTGTCAGGTCGTTCCAGGGCGATGAAGTGGCCGGCGTTCGGGAGTTGCGTGAACTCGGCGTTGGGGAGCAGCGACCTGTTGGCTTGGCGGTCGGAGGGCCGGGACCAGTCCTTGTCCCCGTAGATGAGGTGGACCGGTGCGGTGACCTTGGGGTAGCGGGAGCGGGCCGCGATGAGGCTGGGCAGGTTGCGGTATACGGCGCGGGCGACCGTCGGGTAGCCCGGGTGGTGGCCGACCGTGAGGAGTTCGTCGAGGTAGTCGTCGCGCAGCGCGGCCGGGTCGAACAGGCCACCGGTCAGGATGGCGCGCATGACGGGTTTGGGTTCCACCGGAGCGAGGAGCGGCCCCACCCCGGGCGCAATGACGCCGGGGCGCGCATGGCGGGTTCCTCGTAGGAGGCGCCGGGCACGATCTGCGAGTACCCCATGCCCGGCAGGTCGAGCGCGTACACGGTGTAGTTCTGCTGGACCAGCGGGATGAGGTGGCGGAAGTGCTCGGCCTGGGTGCGCACGGTGTGCAGCAGGACCAGCGGCGCGCCGCTTCCACCGGTGAGGTAACGCAGCCGGCCCCGCCCCTGGTCGCGCGACCCGGTCGGGTCGAGGAAGTGGCTGGACATGCCGGGGATGCTGATTCCGGGCTCGGTACTGGCGCTGGTCGACATGTGTGTCTCCTCGAAGCGAAGCCTTGGACGCGCTGTTGTGTTGTGATTTCCTACCGACTCGGCATCACGCTAGGCCAGTGAGTTGGAAATGGCAACACACCACGTTAGGTTGGGGTGATGAACGATCCCGAACCACGGCCCGGCATCCGCCTGGCCGACCTACCCATGGGGGTCAGGCCGTGCTCACTCGCCGCCGCCCTGGACATCCTCGGCGAGCGGTGGTCACTGCTGGCCGTACGGGAGATCGGCTACGGCGTACACCGCTTCGCTCGCATCGCCGGCTACACCGGCGCATCCCGCGACATCCTCGCCGACCGGCTCCGCAAGCTGGAGGCCGCCGGCATCATCGAACGCCGGCAATACAGCGAGCATCCGCCGCGCAACGAGTACCACCTCACCGAGGCCGGCCGGGAACTGCTACCGATCACGCTCGCCCTCTCCGAGTGGGGCGACAAGTGGGCGGTTGACACCCCGTTCCTTACCCGCCGGCACACCTGCGGCGAGCCGCTCCAGGTCGACGTGGTCTGCCACCACTGCGGCCGGCCGGTCACCCACGACACTATCCACACCGAGCTCGCCGGCAACTGACCGGCGGGACGGAAACCGCGCCCGGCCACGCCAGCGGGACGATAGCTGCATCAGCCCACATCCCACACCACGGAGAACCTCATGACCACAATCAGTACCGCCAACACCGCAAGCGAGATGGTGCGCTCGGCCACGACCACCGCCTTGCGGGTCGCCGCCCGCGAGTTGGAGATCTACGACACCGGCGACCTCTCTGGGGTGGACGAGGTGTTCGCCCCGGCGGCTGGGTCGTCCTGCACTGGCAGATGACCGCAACCCACACCGGAGACGCCTTCGGATTCGCTGACCCAACAGATCAGCACCGGCGCGCAGCCGGCGTAAGACCTCAGACGCTGGCGCGAGCCGCCGAACGGGGGACACTCGCGGAGGGCCCGGACGGCGTACCGAACACGCGTTTTGATGACCCTGACGAGCCGGAGTTCTGAATTGCGGGCCCCGCTCCGACGGGCGTGCGATGGCCCCTTCTTCCATGTGGCCGTCACCTGCGGAGCTGGGCGGGCGAGGGGCTTACGGGTTTTGGAAGATCACTTCGGGGTAGCGGGGGGAAGAGCCTGCCAGGAGGGGGCTGATCCGGGACCGGAGGTGGCGGTCGAGTACTGCATTGACGTACGTGCGGGTGATTTGCAGGCAGCGGGCGCCGGGTAGTGGCTGGATCGGGACGCCGATCTGGTCGCCGAGGGGGGCGTAGTCGGTGAACGAGAGGTGGTCGGTTCCGGTCACGGTGAGCCAGCGTCGCCAGCCCGTGAGGTTGGGCCAGGTGCCGGTCCACGTGTGGTCGTTGCCGGGCGTGCCGTGTTGCTCGGCGCCGAGCATCAGGAACGGCCGCTGCAGACCGCTTTCCGGTACGGGCGGGAAGAACGTGCCGTCCATGTTCACGCCGACGTCGATGCGGTGGTCGGCGAGCATTGTGGACGCGGTCGCCGAGCCGCCGATCGAGTGGCCGACCATGGCCACCGCGTGCGGGTTGTAGCTGCCGCGCAGCGTGTCGAGCACGAACGACACGTCGCGGGCCCGGGACGCCGACACCGCTTCGCCGTCGGCGGTCCGGCAGGCGAGGCAGCCGGTGATCCGGCCGTCGGGGAACGTGATCGCGGCCGCCTCGTAGGTGTGGTCGATCCCGGCGACCAGGTAGCCGTGGCTGGCCAGCTCCTCGGCGAGCCCGGTCAGCGACGAGCGGGGCAGCGTGAATCCGGGGGAGAGAATCACGAGCGACCGGCTGCCCGGCTTCGGCAGCTGGCGCGCGTTCGTCCGGGAGTGGGTGGTTGTCGTGCTCAGGATCTCCGGCGGGACGCTGGTGATCTGGAACTGGGCGAGGATCGCCGCCGACTCGGCGGGGGTCACGTAGGGCGCGGCGGGGCCGGTGCCGGGCAGCGCCGGATACCAGAGCGAGACCATCAGTTCCCGGGGCCGGTCGGGCACCCACGGGTCGGCACGGTCGGCGTCGACGAGGTGCCGGGTGACCACGCCGATCTGGTACGGCCCGGTGGGCGCGGGCAGGGCCAGCGCCGGTAGCGGCTCGGCGGCGGAGGCGGCCGGCGCGGCGACCGCGGCGGAGGCGGCCGGGGCGGCGAGCGCGGCGGACACGGGCGTCGCGGCGAGCGCGGCGGACGGCATCAGGAGCGTCGCAGCCACGGCGGTGATGACACGGACAACGCTGGCAGTCATGCCTCCACCCTGTCCGGGTCCGCCGGGCCGGCGCATCCAGGGGATTCCCGTAAGTCGATCCCCCGGGCTCAGGCGCGGTCGGAGAAGCAGCCGCCGATCAGGGCGCCCGTCGCCGTGCTGATCAGGGCCGTGTCGCCGGTCGGGACCGCGCGGATCATCATGCCGCTGTAGCGGTCGTCGACCACGAACGCGCCCCAGTTGACGTCCACCTCGCCCAGCGTCACGCCGTCCCCCGTCAGCAGCGGGACCCGTTCCGGGATCGCGCGGACCCGTCGTTGCAGGATCCACGGCTCGCCCACCGCGTCCATCAGCGCCGCCCGCCAGGCCGCGTCGGTCACCGCCCAGCCGGCGACGATGCCCCGGGCTCCGTAGCCGCCGACCGGCTTGAGGATCAGGTCCTCGCGCTGCGCCACCGCGTCCGCGAGGTGTTCGGCGTGCAGGAAGCGGGTCCACGGCACCAGCCGGTGCACGGCCGCGCGTTCCGCCGGGCTGAACGAATCCGCGTTCGCCGACAGCAGGGCCAGCGTGCCCTTGTTGCCCAGCAGCTCCGCGCCGAAGCCCATCACGAGCAGCGCCGCGCCCGAGCGGTGCGCGGCCAGCAGCGGCGCGAGCAGGCCCGGCTGCTGCGACACGTGCTCGAGCACGAAGATCCGGTAGACGATGTCGATCGGCCGGCCCTCGGCGTGCAGCCGGCCGTCGCGCAGGCCCAATTGCCCGGCGTGGCAGGCGAACGCGCTGAAGCCGCGCGCCGACAGCAGCCGGGCCAGGCGGTGCAGGCGGGCCTCGACCTTCGGGTACGAGGTGGGCCAGTCCACCAGCGCCACCCGCGGGAACGCCCCCAGCCCGTGCCGGCGCGCCGCGGACCGCAGTGCCCCGGCCACCCCGTCCAGCGGGTCGAGGTAGCTGAGCCGGTGCTCGGCGGCGAAGTCCGCGAACGCCGGCACCCCCAGGTACGCCCGGTGCCACGGCCCGCTGTCCAGGCCGCCGAGGCTGCTGTGCAGGTTCACCTCGACGGCCTGGAAGCCCTCGGCGGTACGCATCAGATCCGTGCGGCTGAGCCGGACCTCGTCGGGCCAGGTCGCCTCGATCGCGGCCCGCTGCACCGCCGGGAAGCCGAGCGCCTCGGCCATCGCGTCGACGTCGCCGCCGAACAGCCGCTGCGGCAGCGCCGCGAGCAGACCGGTCAGCGTGGTCAGGTCCGCGCCCAGCCGGGCGTGCTCGGCGCCGGTCAGGATCGCCGGGCGCAGCATCATCCCGGCGGCCGCCCCGGCCTGCAGCGCCGGGTCGGTCCGGGCCCGCTTGGCGAACGTGCCGAGCTGCGCGCCGCCCGCCAACAGAGCCGCGTTCAGCTGGTCGGCCAGCGCCGCGGTCACGGTTGGCTCTGCGCCGCGAACCCGGCGAGGGCCGCGAACTGGGCCAGGTCGGCGCCGACCGCCTCGGCGATCTCCTTCTGCCGGGTCCGCACCACGAAGTGGCCGCCGGGCAGGTTGCGCAGCCGGAACGACGCCGAGGTGTGCGCCTGCCAGGCCAGCAGCGTGTCCTCGCGGGCGTCCGGGTCCTCGGTGCCGCCGAACGCGTGCACCGGCCACGGCAGGGCCGGCTCGTCGGTGTACTCGTACGAGTCCAGGATCGTGAAGTCGGCCCGCAGCGCCGGCATCAGCAGCTTCAGCAACTCCGGGTCCTCGAAGACCTCCGGCGGGGTGCCGCTGAGCTTGCGGACCATCCCGGCGAACATCCGCTCCGGCAGCTCGGACAGTTTCGGCGTGGGTACCCGTTCGATGTGCGGGGCCCGGCAGCCCGAGACGAACAGGGCCAGCGGCGCGGCCAGCCCGCGGCGGCGGATCTCCCGGTTGACCTCGAAGCCGATCCGGCCGCCGAGGCTGTGCCCGAAGATCGCGTACGGCCGGGTCAGCTCGGGCTCCAGCGCGTCGGTCAGGGCCTGCACCAGCGGCGTCATCTCGCTGAACGGCTGCTCGCCGAGCCGGGTCTCGCGGCCGGGCAGCTCCACGGTCAGCACCTCGACGCCGGGCAGCCGGGCCGGCCAGCCGCGGTAGATGGACGCCCCGCCACCCGCGTACGGCAGGCAGAACAGGCGCAGCGGCGCGTCCTGCTCCGCCGCCGGGCGGATGAACCAGGGGCTGTCGGTGAGCTGCATCGAATCTCCTCGTTATCGGGCGTCCCTGGATAGAGCCCCGAACGGCCGGATTGATTCAGCCGGAAATCGGTCCGTTTCGCGGGGCATCAGCGCGGGCGCCGCGCGCCTCCGGACGGACATGCAGACTCCTCTGGACGTCCAGGTGCTGGGCGCTGTGCAAGACCTCGGCGACGACGACTGGCAGGCGGTGACCGCCGGGCGCGGCTTCTACTCGTCACCACGCTGGCTGGCGTTCCTGGAGGACGACCCGTGGCACGACGTCTGGTACGTCGCCGTGCGCGAGGGCCCGGCGCTGCTCGGCGTGCTGCCGGTCTATCTTCGCTCGGGGCCCGGTCAGGCCGGCGCGGACGCCTTCTACGATCCGGCGACGGTGTTGTTCGAACCGGCCGGCGTCGCGGGCGCCGAGGCCTGGCGCCCGGCGCTGCTGGCCGGCGGCCGGGTCGGCTACGAGACCGAGCTGCTGCTGCGCCCCGGGCTGACGCCCGGCCGTCGCGCCGAGGTGCTGGCCGCGATGACCGACCGGGTGGCCCGGCTCGGCAGCGCGTGGGGTGTGGACGGCACCGCGTTCATGTACCTGACCCCGGCGGCCGCCGCCGAGCTGTCCCCGGTGCTGGACGCGCAGCCGCTGCTCGCCGACGTGAGCGCCGCGGTTCGACTCGACGGGTGTGACACCTTCGACGACTATCTCGGCCTGCTCAGCGGTCACCGGCGGCGCCGGATCCGGCACGAGATGCGCGAGTTCCGCCGCGACGGCCTCAGCATCCGGCCGGGCGGGCTCGCCGACAACGTCGACGTGCTGGCCCGGCTGATGGCCGAGCACCACGGCCGGTACGGGCTCGCCGACGACGAGAAGATGCTGCGCGTCCATCTCGCCGCGCACGCCGCGCACCTCGGCGACCTGGCCCGGGTGCTGCTGTGCTGCGACGGCCGCACGGTCGTCGGCGGCCTGCTCGCCTACGAGTGGGACGGCACCTGGTATGCCCGCGCGGTCGGGTTGGCCGACGGGCTCCGCGGCGCCTACTTCGAGCTGGTCTACTACGAGCCGATCCGGTTGGCCGTCGAGCGGGGCGGCACCCGGTACGTGGTCGGGCCGGGCACGCTGGACGCGAAGCTGAACCGGGGCGCGAGTCTCGAGGTCCGCTGGTCGCTGCTGACCGGATCGCCGCGGGTCGCGCCGGGCCTGCGTACGCTCACCGGGGTTTGGAATGATCGGCAGATCCCGCACTGGCGGCAGCGGCTGGGCCAGCTCGGGCAGGAGCTCCCGAGCTGACCCGAGGTGCCTCAGATGGCCACCCGGCGCTGGAACAGCCGCAGTCCCAGCGCCGTCAGCGCCAGCGCGAGACCGGTGCCGACGCTGAGATAGACGGCCGCGCTCATGTGCGGGACGTCCGGCGTCAGCGCG
>Ga0307512_10002225_pt1 | contig 25252 bp, 21 predicted proteins | sample 14_EM_MG_FD_200267 | JGI IMG/M metagenome (GOLD analysis project Ga0307512, IMG submission 200267) | Populus trichocarpa ectomycorrhiza microbial communities from riparian zone in the Pacific Northwest, United States - 14_EM | ecosystem: Host-associated > Plants > Roots > Unclassified | place... | reverse complement strand
CTCTCTCTCATTCTTTTTACCTCTCTCTCCCTTTGCGCCTTTGCTTTTCCTGCAGGATTGTGAACTCTCAGATCTGAAGAATAACCCTGAACTCACAAGCTTGGACTTACCATCCTTGCTACAGTATACCAGAATTGGACATTGATCTCAACAGACCACATACAAGCACATACATCACCCAATAAGAAAAGTGTCCATTCGATTCAGTCATGTGTCCAGACAGTAAGTAAAAGATACTCTGCTCAGAGTGCATCTGAATGCACATGTTAACCACATGCTGTCAGCAACTATTAGTACAAGCATGGACCCTCCAGGTTCCAAATAACATTTACACATTACATCATGTACTGCATAACTCTCTCAATGCCTTCAACTGACAATGACAGACAAGACTATGAGTTGGTAAGCATCAAGGGTGTGTTACCTGTGGCTTGACTTCTCCCCACCCCATTAAACCCACACATCTATATGCCAGGTGATAGCTTATGGTCCCTCTTCAACATGTACTTAAAGATCACAGAAGAAGAAGATAATAAGAGGGTTCAACTATGGCAGAAAGATGCCAAAGGGATCATCGTCTTCATACAGTGTCAGACAGCAAAAATCAACAACTTTGCTAGCACCTGATCTAGATTTTTTCAGGGCAAATGGACACTGGAATTGTGATTAGAAGGCCTGAATACATCCAAAAACACACTTCTTAGGACTTTCCCATGCTTTTTACCTTTGGACAATTTTTTTTTGGAAAATTTTTATATTATGCACTACCAAATCAGTAAGTCAGTGGTCACATTCATCACAAAAATCATCATATGTCATCACAGTGCCAGATTCACACTTAGGCTGGTGGGATCTGTGTGGGATTGCTAACTCCAACTTTCTATAATATATAAATATTGTTTGAGGGGTCTGTTTTAGATTATAAAAATAACTTGGTTGGGTATTGCTCACTATATTTTGAATGTTTTACCCAGTAGAAGTGGTCATGTATCATGGAGAGCAACAGTAATGCAAGGCCCAATGGTGTAATGGTTATTGTGTTTTGCTGACATGAGCAAGCACCACAGGTCTTTTGGTTCAATTCCCGGATGGTGTAAAACATTTTCATTATTATTCACACCCCTCACAGATTTTTCCTGCCCAATCGGAGACTGGGATCGGACTCAGACAATCAAAATGAGTTGATTGGCAGGGTTTCCGAATCATGTGCATTAAATTCACCTTTGGACAATCTTTTTTGGGTGACATTTTTTACAAGTCTTTATTTGAGCTTTTCTAACAAAATTACATCTTTAAATTTTTTTGTTGATTTTTGCTGTCTGACACTGTATGTCCTAGTATTTTCTTCCATGGTTGCCATGCGTATTAATCAGAAACCTGCATCTGGTAGAGCGGCTTATTCTCTGCCATTGTCGCTGCAATGGTTGCTGTATCAATCCAGGATCTCCAACCTAGCCCACAGGATCTCCCTACATGCTTTCTCGAGAAAATCTATCAACAACTCAACCCCAATATATCTCACACATCCAATACCTCTCTTGTCTCTGCACTTGTGACCCATTCTCCAGGGAGCTATGCCATCATGGTGAACACTCTCTGGTTCTCGAGCCTGCTTATCAGTCTTACGACTGCCATACTTGCGATATCGGTGCAGCGCTGGGCACGCCAATACATCAAGTTCACTCAGCCAGTGCAGTATATTCCACATGAGCGGGCGCGGGCCCGTGCATTCATCACGGTTGAGGGTGACTTCTCTATTCCTTTGGTGATTAAAATATTGTCAGCCATGGTGCACATTTACCTTCTTCTCTTCATCGCCGGCCTCCTCACGTATTTGTCCCATACCCACTTCTTTGTCTTCCTTGCGACCTGTGGTTGTGCTTTTCTTTTGCCTTTGGCTCGTCTTTGGCTCGTGATCACGTCATCACACTGGCTTGGCTGTTCACGTTATAATATCATTTTTTCAATCATGGATTTGCTCATTGTCGATGTAGTCATTATTGGAGTTCCTAGACCTGGAGACTACCCTGTCTATGGCAAACCTGGGGCGGGCATGCTAGTGGTAATACTCCTTGTAAACGTACTTGGTGCTGGTCTCTTGTTTTGGGCCTTTGTTAACTCTTCCAAGTCTAGCAAGAAGAGGGAGGAGAAGGCTTCACGTCAGTCACCAGTGATCGACACTCATATCCTGGAAGTGACAATCGATGGTCTGAGTGATGATGACACACGGGAAAAATTCATCGATTCCATCCCTGGCTTCTATCAATCCGATGTGGTCGATCTCCAACAGTGTCTTACGAAAGAGGTTAAATTGAAGATCCACCGTATACTCGTTGATTTCTTCCGCCGCACCTTGTTGTCCAACTCGATCCCCGGATTAGCCAAATTCCGTTGCCTCGCGATCTCCATCACTGCCACCGATTACACGGACATTTCCACAGGATCTGGGTACAACTTTGCGGAGATCATCCCTCAGTGGTGGCACGAAATGCCTCAATCTGGCAAGTTTGGGGAATTCCTGAGATCTTGGGACAAATCGAGAAGCGGGCGGTACGCACAATGGATAATTGCCAACATTGTCGCAAAGAAGGATGAGCGGGATGATCGTTGGATGGCCCTCACCATGGAGTACTTGGGGATTTCAGAGCAAGTTCTCCAGGACTATCTTGCGCATGGAGATAGCATCCTACTTGCCATCTTGATTCACTCGATTCACGCGGTGAATCACGCCATTCGCTCCAATTTCACTTCATTTCTCCTTCTGCCGCCCCTTTCTGGATTCGACGTGCGCAACACGCTTCCTGGACTACGGCACGAGTTCTGTCGCTTGTGGAACACACTGGACCGCAGAGATTCGTCGTCTTCTATGAGTATCCTGAAGGCAACTCACTATATTTACGTCACCTTACATGGAGGTACCGATGCCTCCCCTGTTCCCAGCCAACCATCGTGGTACCCATTGTGCAACATCCCCGACCATCTCCCAGACTCGACACCTCCTGTTCTCCATACGTCTGTTGGAGAGACTCGACATACCGCCATTTCCGATCCTCCCTCCTCATCTGTGTCCGATTTCCATTCTGGCGACGCCACACCACACCCTGCAGACAGGTCATCATTGGGCGACGTCATGCCTGCCCAAATCAGCCAGTCTTTCCCCCCACGCAGTGCTCCTGCTCCTGTCACTCAAGTCACCACCACTTCAACACAAACCCTCACGCGTCAGTCTTCCATCTCGGCGCCGGTGAGCCATGAGCCTCATTCCACTCCAGCGGTGACCGGCGATAGAGGTTCTCCACCGGCACCACCAGCCCTAGATTCTGATACGGTCTCTCTCATTTGACCCAGGACGCCGGCTTCACCCTCAGTCTCACTTCCCGACGAAGCACTTCTGACGGACTTGCGGTCGCGGTTTACCTATGTCACGGTCGTGTCCGAATCGGATCGGTCACCCGTCGAGCCGGAAGACCATCCTCCAAACCTCGTTACCACTGCCTCTCCTGCAGTTCATCATGGAATCCCCATTTTGGATAGTGATATTGTGTTGGACGCTACAGAACTTGTCGCAACCAACTATTCTCAGGATACTAACACTCCTTCTCCCGCGTGGCCACGCATTTCCCACTTTCAATAACGTCAGACTCTGGCAGAACCAGAGAGCTGTTGGCTTATCCTCTTGAAAATGATCAGTCCACGTTTCCCATGTGGCAATGTCAAATTTTTTTTATGGATCATTAATAATTTGTTTGTCGAAAATGGTATACCCGTACTCAATGTGGGTTTAGATGACAGAATCTAGTCGATAACGAGGCATAGCTGAGTACTTGGCCGTGGTATGAAGGAAATCGTAAATATTTGAAGGGACAGCCCTTCGGCTGATGGGTCCACCCATACCCCACGTAGCCCCACATACTTATTATCCCATATCAACGACTTTCTTAACCCGTATTAGACTGGCTTTCTTGTATTTAGATAGCGCTGTCTTGTCGCAAAAGCGGTGGACGTTAAACGTTAAACTTCTAATGCAAAAAAAAAATCGTAAGCCGACCGCGTATTGGACCTGATTGGCATGGACCAAATTTTCCGATGCAATCCCCCTTGTTGCCTTCCATCCCAGTTCGTAGCTCGAGTCCCGCTTTATATTTCCCCTATATAGATCCTGGAATCATTACGTTCAATGCGATTGTCATCTGTACGAACTCCAGAGGTTTCCCCTCTACAATCTGCTGTGACCTTGTGGCTTAATGCTACCCGATGTGTTGGAGCGCACCACCAGCGGGAGCGCCGTCTGCTGTGAACGCCGCACATGTCCCTACTGAGAGCACCGCCAGCATCGAATTCGCTGGCGCGACTAAGGGAGTCACGGCGGCTAAGATCGAGGCGTTGGAACCTCGGACAGAACACGAGGCTGGCCATGGGCGTGAGGCACCGCCTCTAGAATGCCCGAGGGAGAGCGAGCGCAGGCCTGCGTAGCCACCCACAAGAGAGCGCCGTGGTGACCTGGGACTCGGAGGGGGCAGGTATATGTGAGCTCGAAGCGAAGCCGCCTGCCGGGTAGGGAGGTATTTTCAAGGATGGGCCTTCGGGGTCAAGCGGCGGTGCACTGCGGCGAGCATCAACTCTGGCCGAACAAAGACAGCCCAGACAAAATGGACTAGTATCCAAGAATCACTCAGAGGCGCACGGACAACAGAAATAAATCACGCACATTTGGCAGAGCCGGCTCTATCTCAAACTACCACCCTTTCGTTTGGAGGGGCGAATCGACCTCATCTTGTAACCCGAGCAGCTTGAAGAAGCGTTGTTGAGCGGACTTGGACATGTGAATCACAAAGCCGCTTAGTGGCGATCACACCTGTGTCATAGGCCATGGCAGCGACACGATGAAAGGGCGACCAGGCGACCACCCTGTGAAAATTCATCACCTGCGACTTGGTTCTGGCAGGATACCCGAATCCCAGAAGGGAAAACAGAATAGACATGAGAACTGGTGGAACCAGAACCGGATGGCACTGAGGTTCAAGTTCTGATGCTAGTTCCAATTCTCTGAAGCAGTTCAGAACAGAACTTTGGCAGCACTACTATAAGTGAAAGACAAGAAAAACAATAACACGAGGCTTGCTCTCTGCTCTGGCTCACCTAAATTGTTTGAAAGTCCGGTTGCCATCGGTTGTGATGTAAGGTATGTAGCGGCATTGTAGCCTCGGAACGGACTCCGGACCGGAGCACTTTCGACCACGTGACGGCCTCGGCGCGCCCCCGACTCGTTCAACCATCCTCGCTTTCTCCCTCCTCGCCTTGCTATGCGGATCGCCCACTTTTCGCCTCAAGAATAACGACGCGCGCATGTCTTGCCAGCCGAGTACCACATCGCCGAACACACCGCTTGTCCCCCTTTCTAATGGCCAAAGCACCCCTTCAACTTTCCTTTCCTACCTAGCCGACAGACAATGCATGACGCTTGGACCCTGCGCTCGCAGTTGCGCCCTCGATACAACGCTCGTTTCTATCTTTTTCTTCATTGCCACTTACACTCATACTTGTTCCTATCGTCATATAAATACCTATCGCCCGGCCTCACTGGAACTTGGTGCAATCGAAGACATTCCTTCCCCTCCATTTCATGCGTGCTTTCACGGTCAAGCGATTAACAACCGCCAATTGAATCCGCCTCCCCCTTATTCCACTTTATCTTATCCTTCCTTTCGAACTCACGCGTGAACCATCGGTCTGCAATACAGTGGTCCTCGTTTAGTAACCCGCGGAAAGACGGCGTAACCGCAACCGCAACCGGTCTTTCAAACACCACGAAACAAAATAATGTTTCGTAGCCCCATTTCTTTCGGCACTCACACTCACCCAGACAATTCATCACGAGGTGTCACGCGATTTTGCAGTGCGCGTGACAAAGACGTGACAGGCGCAACTTCGGGAACTTGGACAAGAGACGCCGAGACAGAGCTCCACCGTTTTTCTTCGTTTCATGAAGGTATGGTACAAGAACTTCGATGTGTAAAAAAATAATGAAAGTGAGGAGAGGAGTCTTTGGTGGAATGCCGAAGTGGTGGTGAGTCACGTGAGTCCCGAAATAGGGATAGGGTATGGTATTGTCCACTGCCTTCGTGGGAGTTGTCAAATACAGCAACTACTAGTACAAGGATGGACCGGTACCTATATATGGACCCTCCAAGTTCCAAATCACATTCCCACTTTATATCGCGCAGAACTCTCTCAATGTCTTCAACTGACTGCAACAGTCAAGAGTATGAGTTGGCGAGTATCAATGGTGTGTTATCTGCGGCTTGACTTATCCCCACCCCGTTAAAATCACACATTCATATGCCAGATGACCGCACATCGCGGATCGAGCCCGATTTCGGTGATAGCTCATGGCCCCTCTTCACCATGTACTCAAAGATCGCGGAGGACGAAGATAATAAGAAGGTTCAACTATGGCAAAAAGATGCCGAGGGGATCATCGTCTTTGTGTGTCCTAGTATTTTTCTTCTATGATTGCTGTGCGCATTAACCGGAAAGCTACTTCTGGTAGAGCGGTTTATTCTCTGCTGTCGTCGCTACAATGATTGCTGTATCAATCCAGGATCTCAGACCCGGCCCGCAAGATACCTCTGCATTCTATCTCGAGAAAATCTATCAACTTCAATCCGGTCTCAATATATCTCGCACATCCAATATCTCTGAACCTCCGACCTTTTCTCCGCCGGGCTATGCCGTCATGGTGAACTCACTCTGGTTCTCAAGCCTGCTTATCAGTCTCACAACTGCCGTAATTGCGGTATCGACCCAGCACTGGGCACGTCAATACATCAAGGTGACTCAGCCAGCACAGTACATTCCACACAAGCGGGCGCGGGTTCGTGCATTCGTTGCGGGTGGCTACTCTATTCCTCGGGTGATCGAAATATTGCCAGCCATGGTACATATTTACCTTCTTCTCTTCACGGCTGGCCTCCTCAGGTATTTGTCCCATATCCACCGTACTATCTTCCTGGTAGTCTGTGGTTGTGCTGGGCTTTTACCTTTTGTTCGTTTTTGGATTGTGATCACATCATCACACTGGCTCGGCCGTTCACCTTATACGGTCTTTTTTTCCCTCATAGATTTGCTCACTGTCGCTGTAGTCATTCATGGAGATTCTACAACTCATGGTGACAATCTACCATCCGACGCTGTCCCTAGCATGGGCGCGGTAGCGATAATAATCTTTGCACTTGGTTATTTTCTCATGTGTTCGGCCTTTTTTAAGTCTTCCAGTATCAAGAAGAGGGCGGAGAAGGCTTCACGTCAGTCACATGAGATTGACACTCATATCCTGAATTCGACACTTGATGGTCTGAGCGAAGATGACACACGGGAAAAATTCTTCGAGTCCATCTCTGGCTTCTATCAATCCGATGTGGTCAGGGATCTCCAACAGTGTCTTCCGAAAGAGGTTAAATCGAAGATCCACCTTATACTCATTGACTTCTTCTGCCGCACCCTGTTGTCGAACACTGTCCCCGGAGTAGCCAACTTCCGTCGCCTCGCGATCTGCATAACTGCCGCCGATGACACGGATACGTCCACTGGATCTGAGTACAACTTTGCGGAGATCATCTACCAGTACTGGCATGCGATGCCTCAATCTGTCGAGTTTGGGGAATTCCTTAGATCTTGGGACAAATGGAGAAACGGGCGGTACGCACAATGGATAATTTCCAACATTGTCGCAAAGAAGAACGAGCGTGATGATCGTTGGATGGCCCTCGCTATGGACTACTTGGGGATTTCAGAGCATGTTCTCCAGGACTATCTTGCGCATGGGGATAGCATCCGACTTGCCATCTTGATCCACTCGATTCACGCCATTCGCTCCAATTTCACTTCATTTCGCCTTCTGCCACCCCTTTCTGGATTCGACGTGCTCAACACGCTTCCTAGACTACAGCACGAGTTCTGTGACTTGTGGAACACACTGGCTCAGAATTCCCGAGGCAGCGAAGATCCATCGTCTTCTATCAGTATCCTGAAGGCCACTCGCCATATTTACCTCGCTTTGCATCAAGGTACCGATGCGGCCCCGACTGCGTTCACCGGTTTCACCGAAGACGTTGACGGTTGGTTGAACTATCCATCGTCGTATCCATTGTGCGACATTCCCGAGCATCTCCCAAACTCGACACCTCCTATTCACCTCCCTGCTCCCATTTCCACTCCTCCCTCCTTGCCAGTGTACGAGTCCCATTCTGGCGATTCCACACCACACCCTGCAGACGAGTCATCATTGGGAGACAGGCCTGCCCGAACCATCCGGTCTTTCCACCCCGCTTGTCATGTACCCCCGCACAGTGCTCCTGCTCCTGTCGGTCCAGTCACCACCACTTCAACACGAACCATTACGCATCACTCTGCCATCTCGGCACCGGTGACCCATGACCCTCGTTCCACTCCAGCGGTGACTGCCGTTGGAGGTTCTCCGCAACCCGACCCAGGTTATGATGTGGTCTCTATTTCTGTTGCACCCAGGACGCCTGTTTCACCCTCAGTCCCACTTCCTCACGAAGCACTTCCGACGGACTTGCAGTCGCGGTCTACCTATGTCACCGTCGTGTCGGATCAGTTGCCCGTCGAGCTGGAAGACCATCCTCCAAACCTCGTTACCACTGCCTCTCCTTCAGTTCGTCAGGGAACCACCACTTTCGATAGTGATACTGCGTTGGATGTTGCAGAACTTGTCGCAACGAACTATTCCCAGGATACTAACGCTCCTTCTCCCGCGTTAACCACACATCGCCCACATTCAATAACGTCAGACCCTGGCGTAACCAGAGAGCCGTTGGCTTATCCTCCTGGCATAGAACCCTCTCACGGTTTTGATTGTCCACGCTAGAAAATGATCAGTCCATGTTGCCCATGTGGCAATGTAAATTGGTTCTTTGTGAGTCCGTAATACTTTATTTCTCGAAAATTGTCTGCCCGTACTCAATGTGAGTGTAGTTGGCAGAATGTGGTTCGGTAATAAGGCATAACTGAGTACGCAGCCGTAGTTTGAAGGAAATCGCAAGCTGACCGTGTCTTGGTCATGATTCATGCCACATTTTCCGATCCACTCTTCCCGATTGGTTTCCATCTCAGTTCATAGCTCGAGGCTCGAGTCCCCAAACGCTGCGCGTTGTTTTTTTCCCTGTAAAAGTACTAGCGTCTCCATGTGGTTGTCGTCTGTTACAAATTTCAGATGGTTTCTCTCTACAATCTGCCCCGGCGTCTTTCATGTGTAGCCCATATCAACAGTTGTAACACTTGAAGCTGTTTGAACGATTTCGATCATTTCTGAGTCACGGTAAGTACTTGCTTTCTAAGGGACACTGAGCACATAGCGCTGATTCGATCTGCCATAATATACAGATCGTCATATTATCACTGCTTCCATTTCGTCCGGCATGTCTCAATCGTGACATATCCCCGAATTCTTTGTCTTGTTATCCTCCCCTCAGCTCCCGGTTAAAACCATTCATGTAAGAATATGAAATTTTCACGCTCACCTCACTAGCGATATGTACTTGTAACCTGGTCTGATATTGAGGCTGATAATCTCGTGCCGCTAATGCTCATTTATCAATTGACCGTGCATTTTCTTTGTCTGAGCCACATCCCAACTCTGAGAAAACCCAATCCAATCTCTCATGCGGTGAAACCAAGTGTTGGTAGTTATTTTATCAATAATGCTGTGGCGGTGGCGGCGGCCACTGGCCGCTCTTACGAGTTCGGACGCTCGACTTACGCGGGTAGTTATTATGGAACTCAACGGATTACAGTGCCCAATCTAACGGACCCCCCAAACAGTGACAATATAAATCCACTCATTTGACATGTGCACACACTGCTGCCATGGAATGACACTTCTTCCGCCTCATCTAAGTAACGGAGATGTTGTCAAGAACGGAGGATGGGTTCCAGTCGGGATACAGGTAGTTGTCGGTCTGCAGGAACGGACCCCTCGTTACCCAAAACTTGTGAAGAAGAGCGACAAAGTCCTGTGGATTGACCACCAATCTTGCATCGAGCTCGGGAACCGGTATGCATGTAATTTCCAGCTTCTTCCCGGTCTTTGCTTCGTATGCTTTGAATATCTCATTGAACGACTGTTTTGGAGCGCAGTGGTTAGGTGCTGTTATGGTGGAGTTGCTATTACATATCTTAGTGTCTCCCGCAATCGTGAAGGAGCGGTTCTTCAGTTTCTCGGTAGGCAGGTGCGTCAGAATATAGGAAAGGTACCGCGCGATGTCAGTCCTGGAAGTGAACGAAATCCGCTTGTTGCCATCGCCGCCGACTGATACTTTCCCACTTGTCACGTCGAGGGTGAAGGACCTACACCACAGTGAATTGGGTACAGGAGGAGATATACTTAGGAACGTGCGGCTTACGATCCCCAAAGGTTGTCAGCGTATGGCCCGGTGTTAATGAGAGCATACTGAATGCCCACGGCCTTCAGCTGGCTGAACTCTGGCCTTTGCACCGAGTACTCCTTCCGTTGCGCCCTCGGCAGGTACTCCGAATTCAGAGGGGATGAACAACTTGACGCAGGCCTCCTTTGCAGCTTCGGCGATTCCTGGTTGCAATCCGAGAGCCACAGATGCTATGGTCGAGATGACCACGTCGATGCCAGCGAGAGCACTCTTGATGGATTCTTTATCCGAGTAGTCGACAGGGATCACCTTGGCGTCGCCATCAATGGTGGTCTTAGATCCCTGCCGTAGTTTGTCAGTGGTAAGCATGCCGGGTGTATAGTCCACAATTAAGGCCACAATGCTTACCAGGCGAGTGAGGACGACGACTTCTTTGATTGTCCCGGCAGCCTTATCTTTCAAGAACTGACGGACAATAAAGCTACCTGTGACGCCAGCACCAACAATGCCGAAGTTCTTGTAGCCAGACATGTCTTTGGTCTGATGTGTGCGATGAAATGTTGCTGTCATCCCCTCCTATTTATCTTTTGCTGTATCAGCTCTTCGGGCACCTTGACAAAACCCCACGAATAACTGCGCAACGCATTTGTCATCCCACAGCAGCATGGTTGTGACGTAGAGACCTACGACTGTAAACCCGAAGAGTGCAAATCGTCATGGATCTTACGTTTCTTGTGTCGAGTTCAGAGTTGTGAGATGTGGGATATCTGAGGCGCCGAACTGCTGTGCGGGTTGCGTGGCCTCGGTCTGTGGAATGGCAGAGATGAAGACCTGCATATAATGCACAAAGTACTTGTTTTTACCCACTTTTGAATTGTGTCTGAACAGTGGTAAATCGACATTGTCGTAGCAAATTAACCAACTGCCGACTCGGAGCTACGGCTGTGCTGACGTGGCCGGAGAGAACGGCAGCCACGTGCACAGAATGTCACGTGGTTGTGCAAACAGGGCCTTTGTATTACGTGATTGGCCTGTCGTTTTTGCCGTCCACCACTTAGAAAAAAAGTCGTGGGTTGCTTGGTGGAAAGCAACTGAATTTGCTGTACATCTGACTTCATCCAAGGGGGTAGTTCTGCATCTACCATCAGCATTACACTGTACATGCGTTGTTACACGTTTCGAGGGCGTGAGTTGTGCCACCGCCACTACTCCCCTCATTTCAAATTTCGTCTCTATCTGCGTCTGTGGGTCATTTCCTTCCGACCTTCGCCTTCTTTCCATACGTTATTCCAAACCATCATATAGGGATATCTGATTCACCCTGTGATGATCATGGTTGAACGTCGAACCATGGATGTCAAACAAGGTAGGTTTTGAGTTCCAATTCTGGTGTTTCCGAATCGTTTTTCAACCAGCAGCTGTCTTATCTCCCGCTACATAGCCGATCTTCATAGACTCGACGAACAAGTCTCTTATTTTCAAAGTGCCATGTTGTCATTACCCAGATCTGATCCTCGGCGTGCTTTCTATGTTCAAACCCTAGCAAAGATAAGATCCGAACGCTACGAGTTATCAGAGCAATCTGAAGACCTCGAAAAATCAATCGTTGGCTTCACCGAAGCAATATGCCTCTCACTTCCCCGCAATACAACTCTCCCTTTCCCAAACATTGTTCAGATATTCTATCACCTCACACTCTCCATTTATTCCCGTGCCGAGCAGTTCAGGCATCCCGACGATGTCAAATACTGTATTCTATACCTTCGCTATCTGCGTGGACATTGGCGTGGACTCCTCATCGACTTCCTACCTTCCGTCACAGCGACTCTTGTCTGTGCTTTGGCCGTCCAAGTGAAATTAGGGCTCGGAGATGTGGGTCAGGACATCGAAGAGGTGGCAGGCCTCTGCGACGAACTTTTCAACTCTGACGTCTCGATAATCCCCCTAACTAGACCCATCATGGCGTTCATCAGAACTGTTCAGGCTCGTACTGAACAATCCGTCCAAGGGCACATCCCTTCGGAGAAGGTCGTCGGTTGCCTGCGAAAGGCAATGGTGCGCCTACCAGATCTCCACGATGTCTCGTACTTGCTTGCTCTATCTCTCCTTAATAGCTTCTTTAGAACTCCCTCGAACGATGACTACAAAGAGGCTATGGTCATCCTGAACACAATTATCAGGTTCCGTGACCCTACTGATAGGCCAAGTCCTTTCTGGGGTGCTGCGTCGCAGTTGGCTGGCTTTTTGGCCTCGTTTCGGTTTAACGTGGATGGGAAGCCAGAACATTTGGAGCAGGCGATTTCTCACTTTCGCACGTACGTTGATGGGGCTCCTCTTGAAGACCCTTGTCGTCCTGTGATAATCGAACAACTCTCTTGGCTTCAGGGATTCCGCTCCCATGACTCCAGGGCCACAGGGAATCTCCCACGCGCGCTGCCCAGTACTTCCGGATCTGCCAAGCTTCCATCATTCCAGGACATGACTGATTCACTCCCTGAATTAGACCCTGTCAACAGAGTTTCACCGACAACATTCTCGAAGCACTTCAACGCACTTCAAGCTGCCTTCACCGACAGACTGAGCAGTATAGCGGACATCGAAGACGGTGTCAAGTATTGTTGACAATTGCTCGCTTCTTACCCTAGTAGTGGCCTTGCTCCCCCCGCCCGTGCAGCCTTAGGATTCTTCTTCCACCGTGCCTTCAAATGTACTAACGAAATCGAGTACCTCGACAAGGCAATCTCAGCCGCCCGAGACCATATCGAGACTATAGACCCACCGATATACCGTGATCTTTCACGTTTCAGGCTCATGTCATGTTTATCATTTCGTCTCGACCTGCTCCGTCGCGTAGAAGACCTGAATGAACTCATGGAATTGTGCGCCACGACTGTTGGCAGTAGCCCTCCGGCCCTACTTGGCAAGAACACAATCAACACAATTTTATGTCGATGGCCGTCGATTGCGCGCGCTTTTGGTCATCCCTCTACCTCAACTGCGTACGAGGACGTCATGTCATGGATGCAAGCCTCTCTTACATTCGCTCCAACTCTAGACATACAACATTCCCGACTTGGGTGATGGCTTAAGGGTCCTGCCATTGGACTACGCATCCTATCACATCGATTCTGGTCGACTCAAGCGGGCAATAGAGACCTTGGAGAGAGGAAGAGCATTGCCGTGGTCCGAGATGCGCGGCTTCCGGACCTCGATCGATCAAATTCGTTTAGCTCCCTCTCATTTAGCAGTCAAATTCGTTGCAGTCAATAGGGACCTCGAAACACTTACGGTCTCCTCACTAAACAAGGTTGATGGGAGACAGTGATGTCGAGGGCATGGATCCTTTCTGTCATCTTGTAGTGCGACAGCGGAAACTTTTGGATGATCGCGAGAAGCTCATCTCGGAGATACAAACCCTCCCAGGCTTCGAAACCTTCTTGAAGCCACCTGCCTTTGACGTTCTTCGTTTGGCTGCATCACACGGGCCAGTGATAATCATCAACCACTGCAGCTGGCGTTCCGACATCATCATCCTTCTCCACAACACCCATCCTTCCCTCATCCATATATCCGACGACTTTTATCTTCGCGCGAGCAAATTGCAAGATCAAATACTGAGGGTGCGAGAGAAGGGCCTCGAGTCGGATGAATATGAGGACACTTTATGTTTTGTACTCAAGGAGCTATACGAGCTTGTCGGTAGGCCAGTTATCGAAAGGCTGAACAAGTTGAATGTGCCAGAGCAATCTCGTGTGTGGTGGTGCCCGACATCTGTATTCTGCTCGCTTCCGCTTCATGCAATGGGTCCAATTTCATCAGACGTGGGCCCTCCACGGTATTTCCTGGACCTATACATCCCTTCATACACGCCATCCCTCTCCGCACTCATCCAATCCCGCAATTCAGCAGGCTCGCATGTGATTGGCAAGCCTTCAATACTTCTCGTCGCACAGCCAGACGATAAAATGCCACGTGCATTGAGAGAGGCAAAGGCCGTACAAGCCGTCGATACCCAGGTGACGACCCTCTTCTCAGCGAGGGCTACACCCACCAAGGTGCTGTCACGCCTTCGGGATCACCGGTTTGCCCATATCGTGTGCCACGGACTACTCGAGCCTAGGAAGCCATTCGAGGCATCGTTCAAGCTTCACAATGAGAAGCGGCTTCTATTGCCCGACATTGTACGTTCTCAACTCCCCAATGCCGAGTTTGCCTTCCTGTCTGCTTGTCACACGGCGGAGTTGACGGATGAGAGTATCGCGGACGAGGTGCTCCATCTTGCTGCTGCTATGCAATTCTGTGGATTCCGGAGTGTCGTAGGCACTATGTGGGCCATGGCAGACACATATGGGCGCGACCTAGCTAGGTACTTTTACGGGTCTTTGTTCTTGGACGAGACGCAAGGTCACGGCGCACGCTATTATGAGAGAACGGCAGAGGCGCTTCGAGATTCTGTGGTGAGGTTGCGGAGAAAGACGGGGATAACTTTGGAACGTTGGGTGAATTACGTTCATTACGGTGCATGATTGGCACTTTGTCAGTTCGTAACCATGTCTGTCGAGGGGCATCGACTTCAGCACTAACTACTGGCCTAGAGCGTGTTGCAGCGAGTAGGGAAGTGTTGTCAGACGTTTAGTTGTGTGTGATTCGCTTCGACTTACTTGGGCTCATTCCTATTGACGTGCATGGCATGGCTACATGTGATATCCTGGTATTACCTTGTCGGCGTACACGACTAGGGGAGATAGTGGATAGACGATCCGGGTGAGAACTGAACTCAACTCTGATGCACATGGATGTAGTGTTGGACGACTATGACATAGTAATGATACCTTCTTAGCATGAAACTCAAGGAATGGTAGGAAACGGAACGAAAATATGGCAAAGCACGGACTGCGAAAGTGTCAAAATCCGTCCGAAAGGATGGCGTAGGCAGCCCGTCGCGTTGACGAACGCTCAATTTACAGTGATGGTCTAGATTCAGCTCAGTAGGGAAATGGGTGTGTTATTGATTAAATATATCTAGATATATCTGACGTATACAGTCAGTAGTGCTGTTGAATGGCTGGTATATCTCCTCATCTACGTAACGGGGATGTTGTCTAGAACAGAGGTCGGATTCCAGTCTGGATATAGAATGTTGCTAGTCTGTACGTAAGAACGGTACCTTATTTCCCCCAACCTTGTGTAGGAAAGTAGCAACTTCTTGGGGTTTGGCCGCCAATCTTTCATCGATGTCCGAAACCGGTACGTGAGTGACTTCCAGTCTCTTCCCGGGTTGTGCTTCATGCTCTTTGAATATCTCATTGAAAGACTATTTTGAGTTGGTGGTCAGGTGGTGTCGAGCCAGTCCTGTTTGCAACCACGTACCTTAGAGTCTGTCGCAATCGTGAAGGAGCGATTGTTCAATTGCTCGGCAGGCAGGCGCGTCAGAATATACAAAAGATATCGTGCTATGTCGGGTCTGGAAGTGAACGAAATCTGCTTGTTGCCATCGCCGCCGACTGGGGCTTTCCCGCTTGTGACGTCGAGACCCAGGAACCTGCACCCATCGTAAAACCGAAACGCCAGAAGAGAGACAATTTGGAAGAAATAACGTGAGTGCTCAGATGTCTGCATATAGTCTGTGTAAATGCGTGCAAACGGGATGCCCACGGCCTTCGACTGGTTCTGAATTCTGGCCTTTGTGCCGAACGGGCCTTCCGTTACACCCTTAGTCGGTGTCCTGAATTCTGATGGGGCGAACAACTTGGCGCCAGCCTCCTTGGCGGCTTCGGCAACCCCCCCTTGCACTTTCAGAGCCACTCGTGCGATGGTTGGGATAACGATGTCAATCCCGGCGAGAGCACTCTTGATGGATTCCTTGTCTGAATAGTCGACTGGGATCAACTTGGCGTCGCCTTCTCGCCTTGAAGGATTGTATTGGATTGCTACCACGGCCCATGGTCGGTAAGCACGCGACACAGGTGTATGACCCTAGTTACGGCCACACAAGCTCACTTGGCGAGTAAGGACGACAACTTCATGGACTGTTCCCGTGGCCTTATCCTTCAAGAACGGACTGACGACGAAGCTCCCTGTAGTGCCGGCCCCAACGATAGCGAAGTTTTTGTAACCAGACATGTTTTGGTACAGTGATGTGGGACGATGTGCTGGGTCAGTTCACGTCCACTCGCTTCTATTTATCTCATTAGCTTCGTCATCCCAAGTGCCATTCGCGTCTCCGAGACCCGACAACCTTTTTATGCGACATTGCAACTCCAATCTACAGTCATCAGTTTCGTTTATCCTATCCATTCCCTCGTCAGATGATTGATTTGCTTCACGACTTCGTGATGTTTGAAGAGGCCAAAAGAAATGGAGAAAGACGAATAATTGGCCAATGGCCCAAAGGAACGGTGTGTCGGAACTGACGGAAATCTGAGAATGGAGTAAAAAGATCCCCAGAAATCGAGAATAGGACAAAGATGGTATATGAGAATACCATGAGCTTCAATTGGTAGGGACGTCATGGTGTAGGGTTGGACCCTGAGGCCTGAGGCCTGAGGACTCGGAGACGAACCTAACAAAGAATTGAATGAGGTGAGGGATGAGAATGATGCCTTGGGGGAGAAACGGGCCGCTCCGCCCATGCTGCTGCATTGCTGCGGTGGTGTCATGGTGACGTAAGTCAACACCAGTCAAATGGGCACTTCCAGCCGTACGGCACTACCGTAGTTCTTCTCCCATTGATTGTGCGTGACGAGGACGAGTTGTCCGTTATGGGGTCTTTCTCGCTTCTTCATCATCTTCTCTATCTCCAACTTTTCTCATTTGGCGATCACCTCCCGAGTCCCAACTGAAGATCACCGCATTTCAAAAAATCGTCTCCTCCAAAACCCGGCGCCTTGACTCAATCAGATCTTAACCCTCATTCTATGCTGCTTGCTAGTCCATTCACACCCTTTACAGTTGATTCGTTCCATACTTGAAGCCGTTCTTTGACGCATCTGGCGCACTGGTCCATACACGTGCCGTGGCGTTGATGGACATGGGCGCGGGCTCCCTTGACTACCACGTTTGTTGGAGCGCGCCCAAGTACAAAACTACAAGGACCACCCAAACTCCAAACCACATCTGCCCACTATACCCTGCACTACTCTTTCGATGTCTCGAGCTGACAACCAAGATTATGAGATGGCGAATGTTATAGGTACGCTGTCCGCGACTCGGTTTCCTCCCCACTAAAATCACTCACCCTTGTTTCAGATGGTCAACTCTCGCAGAGCGAGCCAAATTTTGATGATAGCTCGTGGCCTCTCTTCATGATATATTCAAAGATTGCGGAGGAAGAGGATAATAAGATTACTCAGCGATGGCAAAAAGATGGAGAGGGGATCATTATTTTCGTGTGTCCCGACGGTTTCTCCCATGACAGTTGTGCGTGCTAATTGGAAGGCTACGTAGACTGGTTTATTCTCTGCTGTCGTCGCCTCAATGATCTCCGTGTCAAACCAGGAGCTCAGGCCCAACTCGCAAGATACCTCCGCATTCTATCTCAAGCAAATATATCAGCTTCAAGCCAGCCCCGAGGCATCTCTCCCACTCAGCCCCTCAGCTATTGTTAATCCTCCGGCATTTTCTCCGGCGAAATATGCTATCTGGGTGAACTCACTCTGGTTCTTGAGCTTGGTTATCAGTCTTTCGTGTGCATTGCTGGCGACATCGATGCAGCAGTGGGTGCGTCGATACGTCAAAGTCACTCAGCCAGCACGGTGCAGTCCACACGAGCGGGCGCGGGTGCGCGCATTCTTTGCAAACGGCATGGACACGTTTCACTTTCCCTGGGTGGTGGAAAGATTGCCCGCAATGGTGCATCTTTCTCTTGTATCTTTCTTCATCGGCCTCCTTATCTATTTGTTCAATATCAATCGTGTTGTCTTCAACATAATAGCTCCCTGGCTTGCATTTGGCTTCGTTGCATATGGGTGCATGACGTTGGCATCAAATTTCAGGCTCGACTGCCCATATCGAATCCTTCTCACTGATGTTTTCTTCTCTGTCTCCAGAGTTTCCCGCCTCATCTTCGGGTTTTTTACCTATATCTTTATCTGTTTATGCTACCCTATACACGTCAAGTCGTTGATACCCTGTAAACGCTCTCGCCACTGGATTTTACGCGATGTGGAGGAGCGAGTCGAAGAGGCAATCTCAAGAACGTCATCAAAGATTGACATCCATGTCTTGGATTTGGCACTCAACGCTTTGGGTGAAGACGACGCATGGGAAAAATTCTTTGAGTCTATCCCCGGCTTCTACAAATCCGATATGGTCAAAGATCTCCGACGGTGTCTTCCTAACAACGTTCGATCAAGGGTACATCATGCACTGGTTGAATTTTTCCGCCGCACCTTATTGTCGAATTCCATCCCCAGATCAGTCAAATTCCGTCGTCTTGCGATCTGCCTCTCCGCCGCCGATGAGATTGATACCCCCTCTGGATCTGAATACGCCCTTCAGAATTCCATTCATCAGAAGTGGCGTGGAATGCGCCAATCTGTTGAGTTTGGAGAATTTCTGAGATCCTGGGACACAGGGAGAGACGGGCGGTATATTCAATGGATAATTTCCAACATTATCGCAAATGCAGATGAACGCGATGACCGTTGGATTGCCCTCGCTGTGGACCACTTGGGGATCCCGGAGCATGTCTTTCGGGACTATCTCGCGCATGGAGATAGCGTCCTACTTGCCATCGTGATCAACTCCATTCGTCACGCCATTCGCACCAATTTCTCTTCATTCTGCCTCCTGCTACCCCTTTCCGACATCGACATACACAGTACTCTTCCCGGGCTACAGCACGACTTCTGTAGCTTGTGGAACACACTGGCTAAAAATGCCCAAGACAACCGAAATCCGTCACCTATCAGTATCCTCAAGGCAGCTCGTCATATCTATATCGCTTTACATCGAGGTACCGCTGCTGCTCCGACTGCTTTCTCCGCATCCATCGAAGTCGTTGGTGATGATCTGGACCAGCCATCATCATATCCATTTTGCAACATCTCCGACCACCTTCCGGGCTCGACATCTCTCGTTCACGATGCATCCACGGGTGAGGCTCCTCACCTTCCTGCTACCACTTCCACCCTTCCTCTCGCTGTTCATCAGAAACCCTCTGTTTTGGGTCGTGACGTTGCGTTGGTTGCCACAGAACTCGGCCCACCCAATGACTCCCGGGACGTGACCTCTCACAGTTGCTACACGTCACCTACATTCGACAACATCCGACCCCGACTCGGACACAGGCAGGGAGCTTTCGTCCCATCCTCTTGACACATCTCACTCACGATTTTGATCGTTCACAATAGGGAGTGATCATCCGACGTACTCCAAGCGGATTCGTTGTCCTCGTGACGATGGTTATTCCTATGTTCTTTACAATATGTTGCCTAAAGATGGCTTCTTGATGCTCGATGCGAGCGTAGTTGACAGAATCAAGCGTACAGTGAAAATAGCGTTTGGCCACGCGAGCAGTTCCATTGGCTTGAACCTGGCCGCATGACAGTCAAACGAACACACTTTTCGATGCACTCTCCCCTACGGATCTCCATCCCTGTATGCAGTTCGATTCTTATACCTCGCATATTCTATTTCTCCTATCGATTTGTCTCCTCAGATTCACGTACTTCATAGTCCTTCCCCTATACAAAATGCGCCGAATGCTTTTATCGTATAGTCTATTGTTTTTCCAAGTGACCGCCGAAATTACACAAAACGATCGCAACTTGAAGGCCGCGCTGCTTGTGGGTGATTGCTGAATTTGTTTGTTCAATTAGCGATCCGATGCGTTGTGCGTGATCAACACACGTGATGTGATCGATATCGAGGTGCACCCGAGTACAGCAACTACCAGGACCGCCCAAGTTCCAAACCACATCTATCCGCTACCGTGTATTACTCTTCTCAATGTCTCAAGCTCAAGCTGAAAACCAAGACCGTGAAACACCACATGTCCTAGGTATGTTATTTGCGGCTCGACTTTCCCCCTTTAACATCACACACTCCCACTGTTTCAGATCGTCGCCCATCGGAGAGCGAGCTTAAGTTCGGTGATACCTCATGGCCTCTCTTTACCATGTATTCAAAGATTGCAGAAGAAGAGGACAATAAGATGGTCGAACGATGGCAAAAGGATGCCGAGGGGATCATTATTTTTGTGTCCTAATGTTTTCTTCCAAGTAGTAGTTGTAGGTACTGACCGGAAGGCCACGTGTACACAGACCGGTTTATTCTCCGCCGTCCTCGCCGCACTGGTCGTTGTATCAGTTCAGGATATCAGGCCCAACCCGCAGGATACCTCCGCATTCTATCTCGAGAAAATGTATGAGCTCCAAGCCGATCCTAATGCATCTCGCCCATCCGTCCCATCTCCTCTGGCTAAGCCCCCTGCTTTCTCTCCACCGAGATATGCTATCTGGGTGAACTCACTCTGGTTTTTGAGCTTGGTTATCAGTCTTACATGTGCAATGCTGGCAACGCTGTTGCAGCAGTGGGCTCGTCGATACATTAGGGCTACTCAGCTGCCACGATGCAGTCCGGAGAAACGCGCGCGTATGCACGCATTCTTTGCAAACGGCGTCAAGAAGTTTCACGCTGACTGGGCGGTAGAAGCGTTGCCTGCGTCGATCCACCTTTCCCTACTGACCTTCTTTGCCGGCCTCCTCATCTTTCTGCACAATGTCAATCACACCGTTTTCAGCGTCGTCCTTTGCGGAGTGGCGTTTTCCTCGGCGGTCTATGCATGCATCACACTAATGCCGATTTTTTGGCTTGACAGCCCGTACTATGCTCCACTTTCTTCAACAGTTTGGTTACTTTACGCCACCATATGGTATACTATCTGGAAAGTTCGGGCAATGATCGTATGGAGGTTCACCCGGGGGCCCGACTATCTAACCTGGTACACCTTCACCGAAATGAAGGACCGTTGTCGTGGCTGGATCTTAGGGGGGTTAGGGAGAGCAACCGAGGAAATGGTGTCGTATCTGTCATCGGAGCTCGATAGCCGTGTTGTGGATAGGACAGTCGATGCTCTAAGCGAAGACGATGATCTGGAAAAGTTCTTTGAGTGTCTCCCTTCAAAACATATTCTTCCGGGACTGGAATACGGTGCCACACGCGGTCGAAGTCGGGCATTTGCTGAATGATTTGGACGTAGGCAACCACGGGAAGGTCACTCTCGAAGTAAGGAGCATAATTTCCTCCATCATTTCGAGCGTATCAAATCACGAAGACGATGAACGCTGGTGGTCGCTCACGTTAAATTACTTGGGTGTAACCGAAGATGTCCTTGAAGAGTATGTCGCACATGGCAATAGCTTGCAACTTGCCAACTTGAACCGCCTTCTCAACGTGATCCGCCAACACCCCCGCCCTGATTGGACGCCAGCTTCTGCCCTGTTAGGACTGTCCCTAATCGACATGCGAAATACCCTTCCTAGACTACAGCACGAGTTCTGTTCCTTGTGGAACAAATTTGTTGAGGAGGCACAGAACAACGGGATATATCGCCAACCTCTGGATGTCATCTGGCCCACTCGTCGTACTTACATCGCTTTACATCAAGGTACCGATGCGGCCCCGACTGCGTTCTCCGGTTCCACTTTCGATCTCGACCAGGTCCTGTTCAGCCCGTCGTCGTATCCGTTGTGCAATCTCCCCGAACATCACCCAGACCCAGATCCCCATGTTCGAACACAAGACGTCACTAGCGTCACTAGTACTGTCCCACACCATGACCCCATTCCAGCTACCACCGTCACACCTCCCACTGTACCTGGTATACCCTCCTTGCCTACCTCCTCCAACCTGGATCATTCCGCTCCATTCCCTAGGGAAGGATCATCACCAGGCAACGTGATCTCTCCTGTGGTTACCTCTTCCAGACGTGTCCCCCAGGCGCCTTCTGTTCTTTCCTCGGACCCAGCTATAACCACCATAACACGAGATACGGGTGAACGCCCTACCATCTCGGCGACATCCAACGCGAACCTTCGTTCCCCTCTCAGGCTAGCGGCTCCTACATACATCCTCCAACAAGCCTTCACTCCCCCATCCCGTTCTACCAGCTCACCGCAACCTAACACTGGACATCGTGCTATGTCTCCTCCCACCACACGTGGCATGTCAATTCCACCTTTTCCCCCATCACTTCCACCTACAAGTCACACGCCCTCTGCGTATTTGCGGACATCCGCGACCACATCCGCACCACAGTCCGGTCAAAGGCCTCAAAGCCCGAGCAGTCCTAACTCCCCTAACCACCACTTTGTACCACAACCACCTCCGACAGTCGCGAACCTTATCAGAAGGGAGCCTATTGACAGCCGGTCCATCTTAAGTGGACAATATATCCCGCCCATGGCCAGTTCACAGATTCTCATGCTGCGACCTCCACCAAATTCGCTGTCGGCTGGACCGAGTCGGCCACCAGCACCGGTTGCAGCACCGGCACCCGCCGCCAACCTCATTGATAGAGAGGAAAGTTCAGATCCGGAACCAGATGTCGCATAGAATGTTGCAGCACTTGGTGGAGTTGACGGGTGGTGAGAACCGATTAGCCCTATACTCGCCAAGGCCTCTGCATACATGCTGGTCACTCTGCGAGTGGTTGACGTCCCCATAGACTTTCACGCGGGCCCCTTCTCCGAGTTACTCCCCTCGCGTTGCTCATAGCTTTGGTTATTGTGCAGAGTAGTATAACTGACGGTTTTCGATTTCTACGTAATACTGGTATGCAGTTCTAGCTTGTACTCGTGACACCGTAGCTTTTATGGCCATTCGTCGATTTGGGGGATTTTTGGTCTGTAACATGGTTGTAGTAGTGTTGTAGTCTGTACAAATGGGTCATGGCATCGCAACGTTCATGACGTTGACCAATATCAAAACCTGCCTTCATAAATATAATTTGCAGGACGCTGTTTCTTCCTGCTTCAATTGCGACTGAACAGTCGCCGACCATAACGAATTGGCAGCTTCTGGAATACGGCGCGATTTACAGACCGCAATGATCATCAGCATCGCATCCGGCAAAAGTTGAACGAATTACCTTGCAGATTACTCCGAGAGGCATGCCAAGGGGGGCGCGGAATGGAAAAAAAAGATATGGGGTCGAAATTTTTCGAATTGACATGTGAGCTTGGACTATCTAAGTATGTAAGCGGGCGTCTATCTATTTATGGTAATGGTGTTTCTATATATGGGTGATGAAATATCTTCGAAAGAGGATTTGGACACCCGCATGATTAGGGACGCATTCTAGATATCTTCAAAGCTCGGCATGGCTTTGTTGACAATGATGTGGGTTGGATCCAGGGTAAGGTGTGTGTGTGCTGGGCTCAGAACGAGCTTGGCAAATTTATTTTCCTGTTGCCCAATCGTTGATCCCCACCCCCTCTCGCAAGTCTCGCCCGGCAAGCCTGACAGCAAGTGCAGACCCATACTGCACTTGGGAGGGCCCGTTATGCTCTCCATGCTCTCATTTCTCCCCTCAATACCAAGGACTGTGCACGGCACGACGATGATGACAACAACAGCAATAGCAACAGCATTCTCAACAACGCCGTCAGAATTATCACAGACACCTGCACCTCCCCCACCAGCAATTCTGACAGCGGTGACAGAACTAGCACCAGCATCAGCGATGCGTCCTACACCGCCGACATCCACCCCAGTTCCAACTGTGATCACGACAAGCATTCTCCTTCCCCTCAACACCTAGCCGTAGCGCAGGCTAGCGGACCCCCTCGACTTCAACGGCAGCCAATCCATCACCTCTGATGGTACTCACACCCCACTGGACCCGCGCTTAGGCAACAATGACATCATCAACAGCGACACCAATCTCAACAGCAATGCCAACAGGCTACAGCAGCGGTTCCAGCGACAACACCAATGTCAGTCGACACCACCAGCAACAACAACAACAACTTCAACAACAACGTCGGCCTTGTCAACATCGCCTGCACCTTCAATTCCGATGCCGTCACCAACAGCAACAGCAACAAAGACATCGTCAACAATGCCGCCAGCTTCGTCGACATCACCTGCACCCTCAACGCCAACCCCGCCGATAGCAACGCCAACGGAAAACGCCCCGACGTCCCTGACAGTGGCCGCACCGACACCTCCCCGTCCATTGGCTCCAACACCTTCGCGCACTGCAACGAACCAGAGCACGAGTGCGCCCGCTCGCCGCCTCTCGTCGTCAATTCTCAAGTCCCTCCGATCGCCGCCCCTCAACTGGACAAGCCAGAGGAACCGCCCCCAACACTTCCAACAGATGCCGCACTTCATGCCCCCAACTTCCAAGGCACGCAAGGCCACACCCGACGCACCATCTCTGCCCTCGCTCACGCCCCTCCCGACTTGTTCGACAACGTGTTCGCTCCTTTCAGCAACAAGCATGCCATTTCCCCGTGGACGATTTCAGCAGCAGACGTCACCAGCGACAAGTTGTCCCAGGAGGGTCAACTTTTAAAGCCCAGGCCTGCTTTCCCCTTCACCCGACACATCCGACACCGCCTCGCCTGACTCGACTGACGCCACAGGGCAGCGCGTGGGCACTGCTGACACCTCCCTCTTTTCCATAATATTGCCATCTTTTCGTTGTTATGGACAGCTAGCCTAGACTGGATTAGATACCCTTGAAATGTATTTAACCCCTTTTGCCTGACCTTAGGCCAGCAGTTGAATTGGAGTTGCTCATTTCCCCAATGATTTCGTGCAGCTCTTACCCTCCATGCCTGAACAGATATAGCATAGATTTGGTGATAATCAGCATTTTTGGCCCCAAATTTCGT
>Ga0307512_10002224_pt1 | contig 25258 bp, 30 predicted proteins | sample 14_EM_MG_FD_200267 | JGI IMG/M metagenome (GOLD analysis project Ga0307512, IMG submission 200267) | Populus trichocarpa ectomycorrhiza microbial communities from riparian zone in the Pacific Northwest, United States - 14_EM | ecosystem: Host-associated > Plants > Roots > Unclassified | place... | reverse complement strand
CAATGAACCCATTCCGACGTATGGTCACAGTTGGCCACAACGCCAGAGCGTTCGTTTAAAATAGGAGACCGACAGAGCAAGAAGAAACGGTGAAACAGCGATCGGAGGGCGATATGCAACGCGACGCGTGGTATTGAGGCCGGGCGCGGAGTAACCCGCCACCGGGGTGTCTCTGACGGCTCTGACGGAGCGCGTCCACTCTGACGGAGCCATTCCGCCCGGACGGAAATATTTTTTGCTGATGAAGCTGATAGTGGTGGATCTGGCTTCGCTGGTAGGGGTGAAACTGGCTTCTCTGGTAGGGGTATTTCTGGCTTTACTGGTAGGGGTAAATCAGGCTTCACTTGTAGCAGTGGATCTGGCTTCACTTGTTGGAGTGAAACTGTCTTTGCTGGTAGTAATGGATCTGAGCTTGCTGGTATGCAAGAATTGGGGTTTGCTGGAAACAGGGGATCTGCATTTGCTGGAACAAAGTTGGTAAGAGTGGATTTGTCTTGGCTTGTTACAGAAGATTGGGCTGCAAATAAAGTAGTTGAGCTGGCTTCGCATCCAGCATTGTATCTGGCTTTACCTGTTGTAGTGGATCTGGCTGCACTGAAAGCTGGCAGGGAGGTATCACATACTGCTCATGCATGAATGATCTAAGAGTGTAGTGCCCAATCAAGGTGATAGTGATGGTGGTGATAGTGATGGTGGTGATAGTGATGGTGGTGATGGTGATGGTGGTGATGGTGATGGTGGTGATGGTGATGGTGGTGATGGTGATGGTGGTGATGCTGGCGATGGTGGTGATGGTGGTGGTGATGGCGGCGATAATAGTGATAGATAAAACTGGGGTTATAAAAGGGTATACAGTATGAGAAATAATTCTCATTCTGTAAATGGTTCTCACACACATTCATATATGGTAACACTCCCATAACACTCCCATATTAATACAAATATATGTTATGGCACCATGATCTTGGGTAGACTACTGTAATTCAGTGGTAATGGCCATAGTAAATCTTGGTTACGGTAGTGCAGAAGTTTTTCCCAATGTAGATTCTCGAGTGTTACGGTGCAGGTGTTGAGTGATGTTGGGAGATATACAAAGGTATAGGTTTGGGAAGGAAGCGGTGTTACGGAAAGACAGAGACATTGGGAAACGTGGAGATAGGGGTGCAGTGGTGGCAGTACAATATGTTGTAATAAGGAACTGATCTGAGGTGTTGCGACGTCGGGTGATGTGGCATGGTTTCGTTGATAAGGAATGATGTTGGAGGTGTGTAAGATCACAGGTGGATATTTGGATGGTACATCGAGGCATGAGGAATTGTTCAATGGTGGTTGATAAACTGTATATAAAGAAAGGTTGTTGTATGTTGGACGATTTCCTTTTCTTCTCTCTTTACAAGTTCTCTTGTATAGCAAAGCAAGTTACGACTTTGAAACAGCTCAGATAGTTGCCTTGTTCTGACTCTCTTGATCTGAACATCGAGTACCTTGTTCCGATTACGATATCTCATTATTGTAACCAATATCACTTACGCCCGAACCCGCCCATTACATCAAGCAGGCTTCCAAGCAGGCTATCAAGCAAGGCTTCAAAGTAGACACTCAAGCACCAGTGGGCTCTCCAGTTTATTCAGTACCGGTATAACAGCCAGGCAGTAAAGATAGGTAAAGGTCCATTTCCAGCCGCCAGCCATATCCAACTCTATCGGCCCAAACCAACATCTTTCTGAATCGACTATAGATGACGATAGACTGCCCGTCATGCAGGGGTGGATGGAAAGCTTGCTATAAGCTGTATGTAGTGCCGCATATAGTCGATTTGCAGCTTTGCCAATGTAGCTGCCCCCAGAAATAATTATTGTAAGACTTTTACTATATATTGCAATGCTGTGTATTCAGCATACCATTAATGGACTTGGGCGCCAGACACACCTGATGGCATTGTTGTATGATACTCTCTTTTTAGACTTGTTGTATACAATCTTTAGCCCCACTTGGTTCCTTGTGTGGAATGGTGGAAAGTTCTGAATCTAAGCACCATTTCTGGCTTCCATACATGGATCAGTACACTGATGTTTTGGATGTGAATTAATGTGCATATCTATACCACCCAGTTCTTCACTACCTTTTAAACTTCATTTTGTTCAGACTTCCAAAAAATCACCCACATTGTTGTATCTACCTATATGAAAGTTGTCAAGTAACTAACATTTTGCTTCTTTAGACTCTGCCAACTTCAATCTGCGATGCCTTGTCTACTGGATTGACCTGCACATCCGCATCACAGTAACAGTGAGTAATGGACTGGTTATCATGTGAGGCATACATGATCTTGCCGTTTGCCGATAAAGTTGTATGCCAGATTTTCACCTCGCTCGGCGAAAAAGTCTGGGCACGAGAGCAGGTTGATCTCGGAATGCATCTTAAGCTTGGGGAAGAATTATACCGTTTGGGTGACAACGAAGCTTTTAGCCACATGAAATAATAGTTCAAATCTACTGTCTAATCATGCTGTCGTAATTATAAGCTACGCGATTTTGTTGTCATAAATTTAGTATTAAAGTAGCTTGTACCCAAGATCACCTCATCCTTTTAGGTGCTACCGTTTTAACACCCAGAAATACGGTTGCTGCTTGCCCCACCCGACTAAACACCGAAATATTGACCCAATCCTGTACCATAAGTTTCGAAGCTTCAAACAATTTGCATCACAATCACAGAAATGTATAACTGCTATTAACCTGTCAAATTGACTACTTCACTTGGAGAGTGGATGCCGTGCTCTTTCAAAAATGGTCCGTCGTAAGCGCTGGAATTCATTGCTGTATTGCTCTTTAGAGAGGTTTGTGGGACAGTCACTCCGCTCTCAACGCTACATACTTATTATTACAGAGTGCGAAATGTTACATTAAGGCCTGATAAGAATGATATAAGCATCACAATGAGTAGAATCTTTCTCTGGTAACTTTGAATAATTTCTTTTTCTGCAAAACAAAAGGGATTACGGACCAGGTACTTCGGAGTTCGTACCCAACCCTCCTTCGTGTTAGGTCATCGGTCCCAGTCCAAACGCACGTCCTCAACACCTTCTCCAGCTCGATCATCCATAACCGCCACAGTCTAGTGTCACGCGGTGTTCTTGCGGCGCGTCACTACCTTAGCGTCAGTGGGGAGTTTGGAGAAACTTCATCCGTTATACGGAACCTTTCGCAATATCGACTCCAACCTCACGCAACATGTCCACTACAACTTCTGCAGTATCTGCTGCTGAAATCGGTGCGCAAGTTCCCCCAACCGATCCTGCACTCTTGTCACCGCAGCAACCGCAAACCCAAATAGAGCCTGAAACGACCGCGCAAGACCATGACCGGAACGGAGCCAATATTTCTAGGAGTGAAATGGTTGCCGCTTCGCAAGTTTTGGCCAGCAGTCGCACTGCAACGGTCGAAGTCGTTCAGCAGCTTCAACCATCACATCAACACAATTCCACACCTCTTCGACAGCACCAGTACCAGCAGCACCAGCACCAGTCGGATCAACACCAGCCAGTGGTGCAGTCGCATCAGCACCAGCAATCACATTTGCAACATACCACACAACAACAGACCCAAAGCGAACCAGGAACTCCTACTGGTGGCCAAGTATGCAGGTACTATAATTCCCCCATAGTCGCCTTCCAAACACACCCACTCTAATCAGAGCTTCCTCGATTTCTCCTAGTAACTGCGGCACAACTCGTACTCCTCTGTGGCGTCGCGATCCCGATGGAAAGACTATTTGCAATGCTTGTGGTCTTTATCAAAAAGCTCGGAATCAATCGAGACCTACAAATCTCAAGCGTCCTCTGCAAGGTAATTCAACTGTTGGCCCTATACACGCTTCGAATGGCGCCACATATGTCGCAGCAGACCACATATCTTCGGGGACATGTCCTGGCGGAGGAAGCTGCAACGGAACCGGTGGTGCCGAGGGTTGTAATGGATGTCCCGCATACAATAACCGTGTGGCAAAAGCTGCTCAACTCACGATTCCTGGACACTATGGCAGTTCAGATGATTGCATCCGAACAGATCCCGCTATTACAGAAAGTATATCGGCAGCTAGAGCACCATCGCCACAGTCGCAACCCCAGCCACAACCCCAGCCACAACCCCAGCCACCGCCACAACCACAATCACAACCACAGCCACAGCCACAACCACCGCAACCAGCGGGTACAGGTGGCTCTCCGACCAGTACGACAGTCATTATTGCTTGTCAAAACTGTGGTACAACGATCACGCCGCTTTGGCGTAGGGATGAAAGCGGACACACGATTTGTAATGCCTGTGGTATGTGAAGTCTCTGTAGTCTCTTCTCAGCTGTGGGTGGTCATCTGCGACAATTTCGATGATAGGAGATTGTTTCCCATTTTTCGCCCACCTCACCAGATCAATGATTTTCTACTCCTCCAGCTATTTGTATTACTTGAACGAACTTTTACTGATATAATTGAATTGTGTTTCTGCAGGTCTGTACCACAAGCTCCATGGTGTGCATCGTCCCGAGGCGATGAAAAAGACCATAATTAGGCGACGAAAACGAGTCGTCGCTCCTGCCAATGGAAATTTTACCCCTGGTCCTGTATCAGTTGCCAATCAGGTACAATCTCCACAGCAGCCACAGCAGAAACATTCGCTCGCCGACACAGAAATGACCGATGTGAGCCAGTTGCAAATCTCATCGCCGCATCCCTATGCCCAGCAGCGGCAGCAGCAGCAGCACCAACAGGCACATCGCCATTTTCCACCGCCCGTGGACTTCACTACACATTCTCATACTATGGCAACAGATTCTGCTATTCCTATGACTGCAATTCCAAGTAGCGGTCAAAATATACACGCCACACTTACACAAGCAAACCCACAGTCACAGCAAAGAAAGCGGTCATTGTCACAGTCTATGGAGGACGACTTACTTGACAGCAGAGGACATCAGTCGATCAACTCGATCCTAAATATCTCCCAAGGTTCAACTCGTGATGTTCCTATCGAGCCTAGCCTTCTTGCGCTCTGTCAGGGTCCTGAACTCACACACGATCAGAAACGCCAGCTGCTTCTGGAGAAAAGGGTTTTATTGGTGAGAGAAAGTAAACGTGTTAAAGAAGAGTTGGACAATTGCACCCTAGAACTCGAAAGGCTCGATGAATCCAGGGCAAGGACTAATGCCGCTATAGCTAGAGCAGCGGTTGCTGCCTCTGCCGCTGTCGGTGAGGATTAGCGGCTCTTGCAGTAGTGTGTTACAACTAGAATCCGTATCTGGACTGTTTCTTTCCCTAAACATTCCATATATACCCTTTAACGGATTGGCGCATGTACCCAGGTTCCCCAGGTCATTTCTGACTTCTATTAAAGATATGGGATGGAGAGATGTGGGAAAGGCGGAGTAATTGTGTTTCGTTTTCTTTCGTCCCGGGACATTGTATTTTCTATGGCGTTTACTTGATCCGGGGATATTTTGTATAACTATTCTCTGTTCATGTGTAGACCCATCCTTTTCCTCCTTCCCTGTCATGGAATCTGGAAAGTGAGAAATGAGAGTGAACAGTAGCTTAAACTCATCACAATTCGTATAACTGGGAATACGGCCCAGTTTCTTAAGAATACATTATTCCTTCTGTCGGGACACTTCCTCGAGCAACCTTAGAGCGTGCGATTCGCTCCACTCGAAGGGTCTATTGAACACACCGGGCATCGATGGGATACGGAATGAGTCTGCGGTTTCGAAGTCAGTATTAAACAAATCTTTCGGCTTGAAACTCACTCGCGTGGTCAGGCGCCCACTGAATTTCATGACCAGGTCCAATCTTCTCCCTTACAACTTCAACCGCTTTCTCTAACTAATTCGTGTTAGCTCTAGAGAGGTAGGAGCGCATGGGTTTATACTAAACCCCTTCCCAACCCCTTCCCGCGGTACCGCCGTTCTACCGTCCATGCCCACACCAGTGCTACTTTGTCCCCCTTCCCAATTTGAAGCACGACCGCGCCTATAACCTTCTCCCCCCATTTCGCAACCACCACCTGCCTTCCAAGAGTGTTAATATACTGCCCCAACCCCTTTTGGCTCCCGACAGCTTCCGCTCGCTCGAGATATTCGCAAGTATACCGCGAGACCAGCGACAACAAAGCTATTGTTACGCCGGCAAGAAGGACAGTGAGAGTGGCAAGGTCTGCCGCGAGATGGTAGTTGAGCTTTGCAATAATCGCAAGGAGTGCAAGGGTTGGCGCTAGAAAATATGGGTGTGTAATAACGCGCCGGTTTAGTATTTGGCGCTGTTGCGCTATGCTATCACTGACGAGGCGGAGCGCGGCAATCTTTTCAGAAGCAAGAGATGTAGTTGTGGTCGTTAGCGTTGGAATTTCAGGCATGGCGGTAGTACTCTGGAGTAAATACAAGTTATTTGTCGATGAAGAGTGCTCCGAAGTTTCCGTCAGGGTTCTAGTGATGTGGGAAAAGAGGGGAAAATTTGACCTGAAAAGCTTGTGTTACCCTACTTTAACTGTGCAGCATCCCTTGCTGAACTGCACCAGAAGTTGTCTGTTACGATATGAGGTAGGGAGAACCGTGTGCGTGTATTGTATGCTACAGAGAAAAGAGAAGGAGAAAGACTCGAGATATACAGGAGGCATCGGCCCCTGCAGCAGGACCATGTATCAGACCTGCAACGTTATGTACATCTGTAACACTTCCCCCTCTTGCTGCACTCCATAAAATCAGAAGCAGCAAGAACTTCAGAACTAAGAAAGCCAAACAACAAATCCACAGATAAAGGACCCATCTGGCTGGCTGATTTCTGTGATGCAGGAATCTTCCCAGAAACCTACTCCATCTCTGGAAATACAAAAGAGACAGAAAATTATACTTAATAAGAACAGATACAACTGTACAACTAATACTCCCCATGGACTCCGGTATTTACTACAGAACAACAACACCACAGCATTAATTTGGACACTTGATATCAGATAATGAACAGACTAACAACAACAAACAACTGGCAACAACTAATATCAGATAGATATTAATTCTGTATAATTTCAGTGAGACTAGTTCTGTAAATCCCCAGCTAGACTCAACAGCAACAGATAACTGCCTCAACTAGAAGACTTGCCAATCAATATGACTAGCCTTGATCAGGGCTTTGAACTTATGTGTTTGATTGATTGAATAGTAGAAAGAGTAAGGAGATATGGAAATATATATATTTAGTATCCAGCAAGGAAAGTAGCATATACCAGTCAGCTATCATACAGAGATATATCAATTCTTAAGCAAGTCAAACTGAATTGTTAATCTAGATAAGTACTACTCCCACTGGGTATCTTGAAAATAGAACAGTTGTATGGGAAGACAATCATCATATCAAAGACAGAAGCTCTGAATGATTGAGGGTTGATATTAAGAAATATTTGAATAATGATAGATTCTAGATTTCAGCAGACAGAGAATTGTAGCTATTACATATATGATGTGTTTCAATAATAGATTAGAGACAATCATATACATGGAATCTGCAGTACATAATTGGAAAAAGTTATTTTGCCATATGTAATTTACTGTAAGCTATATAACCACCTATAGTCTACTACAATAGCTATAATGTTGGATAATGGAAAATTAAGCCTAGTGTCATAATATGTAATGTGGATACCAAATGCGTAACACACAGTAAGCTTATAGTAGTATTTCTACTTTGTCCCTTCACTTTGATGTACAAACCAACTACTCTTGGGGTAATAGTGAGAGTGGCTATGCAGAACAAGGTGTAATTAAGTACACAAGATCTACACTATACAACATATTGCAGAGGCTACTTGTGCATTCACATTAACCAGTCACAACTCACAGTCAGGTGTCAGAGTGGTTGCCGTGATCTTGTCCGAGGCTTTGCATAATATCGGCTAGGTCTTGTCAGTGCCCATTGGCCACTGCTAGAATCCACATATATACCCACCATAATTATGGCAGCAATTTGTCATGTGATTGGACTGGTCTTTTCAGAGCCTGCCACCAGCTGTCAGAGTCTGCATATATTGTCGCTGCAATCTAGTCACAGGATTGTGATGGCATTACCCCATCAGCAAAATGTAAAATGGTTTGGAAGTCACAACTGAACAACTCAGCAACTCTGAACAGCCACACTGATCCTTCCAGATGCTGCCAGATGCTCCCAGATAGGCTGAGTGCAAAGCAATGTGCTCTGAGGTGCTCTGAGACTACATTACTGGTGTTCCTCAATGTTCCGGAAGTTGTGGAACAGAATACACGAATATCCTGAAGAGGGTATAGTTGCCTTCAAAATGCTACAAAATCAAACTATTAGGATGTGCAAATTATAGAGCTATTGAGAATATTGGCTGCATCTGGAAAGATATTCCGGTGCATCGCGAACCTGGAGCCGTACTCTCAGGGAGTGACCATTAAAATGTTTATATCAAATAGTACAATTGAATTAACTATGTTCCTCCTGCACTCCTTGATTCAGCCATTGTAACTTAATATACAGTCCAGTAGGTATCAAAATCCAAAAGATAATTTACAAGCCATAAGCTATCGATTCTATCTGATGCAGCATGCTCTCACACCCAGTGTGCCAGTCCAACAATTGCTCTGACAGGAACAATATGCATCATATCAGTCTCTTTGACAACCCCGATGAACCTGTCAACACAATTGGCCCAACCATTCCGATCTTTGTACTTTGTTGGAATCACCACTGCATTATCTTTAGCTTAAGGATGAAATATCCAGTGTTGAGTCTTCTTGCACCTCGTAGACAATGTCAATATCGTTTTTCTGGCAGGAAGGTGCTCCTGAAATTGGATGAGCTGATTAGGTGGAGTCCAGCTACAGTATGATGCTGGACAAGAAGGAACTCTGCATTGGAAGGTGATATCAGGGTCACTTTCCAGATAATGGACCCAGATATCATGAGATTCAGGCATGATCCCTTGGTTAGGATCAGTATATTCCACCTTGCAATCATATCCCGGATGCTCAGCAGATGTAGGGTAGTGAAATGGTTGACTGTAGTATGACAGCCCTTGCTGAAGTGTAATAAATAAACTGTCTTTGAGTACATTCTGATCATATGCGAGCACCAGTCCACTAACTTTGTGTCCCCAGTCATTTTCAATTTGTACGCAGAATTGCTGTCCAAAGTTGGAAATTCCGAAACCCTCAGATGAATCGCTGAGTGAGGTTTATTCGATACTTCTGCACACTCCGCAGACATGGGTTTCTCTCAAATGATGTACCTGTTGTGATATGGGGCAGAAAAATGGCTTCTCCTGACAATGCTAGAGGTGTAGAAGATGGGGTCTGGGTGGATCATGCCGTTTATCAGTAGTGGGCAGTAGGTTGAAAACTTTTGCAGACTCAATATCATAACAGACTTGAAGCGCAAGATACAACAATGTCTCTTGCATATATTCAAGATCAGTAGACATGTCATTGTGCTTGAGCATCTGTTGAATGTAATTGACTATGTTGGTAGATCAATATGCCTCTTTCGAGTGTTAGCAATGGTTCTGGACCGTGACTTCGGGTCCGGATCTGGGTCCAAACCAAACTGTGGCCAAAGTCGTGGTCTGGGTCGTCAATGAACCCAAACCGTCAACTCAGGTGCGGTTCAATTGTAAACTCCCAACCTGTTAGAATTGGGCCTGTTATCAGCAGGTCCATCTATAGATTCATATGAGGCTCTTGTTTTTGCAGTTTGTGAATAGTGTCTTATCAAAATTGCATTTTCAACAACCAATAATAGGTTTTTCCATGTTTTGCAGTTTGCAATATCGAATATTTTCGAATCCGTGTTTTTCCTTTGATATACTGGGTTTTTGCCAATCAAGGCGGTCAATAATTCCGTTATGAGCACGATGATGCACGCGATTCCTTGATTACCACTTATGCAATACCTAAAACTGTTGATGCTCCATTGAAGCTCATTTTCAAGATGCTGCAGGGAGCATGTCGCTATTGTTTTTCGGGGTGAAGGATGCCAATATCTCATAAATGGATGTCTGCAACCAATCGGAACATAAATTACCCAAGATGCAAAGCTACCAACCGTTGACACTCCGTTGACCCTCATTTTCAGAATTGCGTGGTTCCTGTGTTACTGTCTCTTTTGCGTATAAAAGCTGCCAATACGTAAGTGATGCATAACTGTGACCAAATCACTGTTCAATGACCGTTCTTACAAGACCACACATTGTTGACACTCTGTTGACACTCATTTTAATTTATTGTCCATCCAACATCTGCTGCCATCAATAATTGTTTTCATGATGATTTGAACATATTGGTTGTCTTTCGGACAGATTGAGACTCGGCCCTGTGGCAAAGCTGAGCGCAGTAACATTCTAGCACTGTTCACTCTCACCCGACTGAAATATATATATCTTGCCAAAAGATTCATTGCGCCTGCTATACATCTGTTTATCAACGGATATTCACATGCTACTGCTCATCATTCACCGATAATATATCTCTAACTGAAACTCTCAGTCATGCTACATAAAGACGCGGGTGAAACATTGACGCATTCTGTCCTACATTTCCTTCACTCCCTTATTCCTCCTCATTTCGATTGCATTGAATGTCAGCAACACCATTTCAGCCTGTCTCTGTGACTTCCATATTGGCCGAATCAATCCGGGAACATTTGGTGCAGCACTCTCATCCCGCTGCTCAGGGCATTCCGGATGCTCGATTCCAGTGTCTTGCCTAATAGCAGATTCAACATCTGTTGCGCCATCGTCTTCACTGACATTTGGATAATCCAAGTCGCCATTCCAGTTAAGCCAATTTTCGTTGTGCGAAATGCTCTCAGGTGAGCTATCCGTATCTCTTTCGACTGGATGACGGTTGAGTCTTCTGATTCGGCAGACATTGCATATTTGAGTTCGTCCCCCAGGGAGGTCCTTTGACGACAAAGCTGGTGGCAAAGGTGATCTTTCTGACAATGTAAATGCAGCCGCACCATCATGTTGAAAGAGTGACCCGGATGCTTTGGGGATCTCTTCCGTTTCCGAACTGTATCCTATGGCTGCCATCTGCTGATTTTGAGCGTGAGATTACTTCTGTGTAGCACGTAGGTCTTGGCTGCCTTGCCACATTTTCAAAAAGTCGTAGACCATGGCCAGTCTGTGCAATGTCCTTTCCTCGGCCTCTGTCTTCATTTCCGAGTTGTTTTTTGTATTCGTCTCATCCAATGCTGGGTCATCGCCTGCCAGAATTCTGTTATTGGCTCGCGCAAACTGCATTACAACGTCTGTTTCACAAAGGGTCTCACCTGTGGTGTTTGACTGCCTCCACCCGATAACATCTCGGCCAAAGGAATAACGGGCCTCCACCCCGAGACCATGTGGTATGATAGAGAATATGTCATGCGCCCCATTGGAGAGATCAGCTTACTTTGAGTGCGTGTCCACTTGTTGGGGCCACCAGTCAGTTATGTCCGGTATCCAAAATGTACTGCTAATTTCCAGTGGGTCGGAGTGGTAATTATTGAGATTTTGATTAATTTGCACCCAGTTCTTTGTTGCTTCAGGTGTTGAATTGAAATAGAGCCTGGGAGCAGTCAATAAGTGTGCTGCACGAACACTTCATCCGGGTGTCGTTTGAGTCATAATGTTAGGTATTACGGATTCTTCATCATCGCTGGACAAATCATATGAGTCAAAGGATGATTGACCGGTTCCTGGAGCCTTTGCAGGGGGGATGAGATTGATGCTCAGTACGCATTCCGGTTTATTGACCGTCATGAGTTGATGTCTGGCACAGTATTCATTCTCCACACACTTCAGCAAGGCCTCTCAGTATGAGGTAGTATAGGATGTCTCATCCTCAGGATTGATATCCATTCCGTTGTCCTACTTTGTAAATGATCGCAACTTATGGAAAGGATAGAGGATATGTTCTGAAATGAGACCCATAACCGTCGATGGAGTTCCTTTAGCATTATATTTGGACAGATTTTTTCGAGCTAACTTCATGGCGAAGAACAAGTCTTCCTTCCATTGGGTTCTCTTCTAAGCCAATGCTTGCATAACGCCATCCATGTGATGGAACATGTCATTGGACACTGTGATAACATGATGCAATGTGACTGTAATCCTCTTCGACATCCACAGGGTCCAATATCGGAATGGCCTCAAAACTTCAATGACGTACTTGACCATGGTCCATTCATCCTGTGTTATGAAGAGTGGCGAGTAATCACTGTATTTTGGATGTTGGCGCCACTCACGGCTGAATCCTCGTAATTATTAGGCTCGCTCAAGCTACTCCAGTGTCGAGTTCCAACATGTCTTCACATCCATAATAGGTATTACTGCAATGCAGACCTTGGCTTTTTGACAGTCAATGAACTCGTTTCAAAGACCAGGTGTCAGCATAATCAATATGGAAGCATTCTCTGCTATATAAAGGTCAGTTTCAGGACTTTCAAAAATATCTTCAAATACGTACTTTCTCAATTATCTTTGCTAAGCCTGGTCTCATGGCCGACACCTTGTTAATTCTAGCATTGCCCTGTGTGGGAAGTGTTTGACTCTTCCCATCCTCGATGCGTTCATTCTCTCCAAATTGCTGATCTTGCTCTTGAGCTTTTTAATACTTGGAGTGGTCTTTTCACCCAGACCACTCATCAATGCACCTAAAGCCAGCTATATGATGTGTGCCATGAATGGTATGTGGTTCCTCAATGCAGGCCACTCGATTCCGGAGTACTCAAGTGTTGACTGTGACTCGCGTGTCATCGAGCAATTTGAGGAAGCATTATCAGTTGTAATTCCAAGCAAACAGCTGTTTGTAAGCTCAAAACGATCAAGCACATCGTTCAAATACATGGCTGGACTTGCTCCACGATGTTGGCCCTTGACCTATCATCCGGAATTTGGTTTCGAGACCAGAGATCAATAGGCAATCAACCTCATCGAAAGTGAGTTGTACTTCACGCAATGCCCAATTTTGATCCATATAGTAAGTAATGACTGACATTATGGCGAGTTTGATAGTTAATGTCCATGCGTACAAAGCTACACAAACTTCATTTCGTGATGGCAAATGGTTCCTAAATGCATCCATGGTCAGTGCATATCCGCTCCGGCAAATGTTGCTAAGTGTCGTGGCGGATGGCAGCACTAGGTAACTTCGTAATGCCTTGTATGACCGTCCTAGCCCAAAATTTGATATAGCATACCAGGGAATATGAGCTGAAACAGATCGTAACATGGGGTGATGATTCCACACGTCTTGGTGTAATTCAGAAGTTTCAAAGTCCTGAGCTGCCCGTTTGGAACATTTTGTCTGTCATTTCAGTCAATATGGATCAACCTGGAGGTCAGAAATGAATTTCCTCTACAATCTTCCTATTGTAATTCCTCGACTTCCTTGCCTCATCATGATGGCCAAAGCTGTTTCATCAACCTTCGAACTAGTCAATTCAGTCACTCCCGACTCTGTTATCTCGTTTAACTTCGCGATGTGTACTGTGGCCAGCAAGTGGTTCCCCATTGAGCCGATCCGATGTTCTTATGGATGGTGAAGAACTTGATGACAAATGATACATATGATTCCAGGGCTGCCGGTCTCCTCAATTCCGCAGTGTAAACAAAATCGCCAAGAAGACGCATGTCTAGATTGATTCCAAGCAACATGACTTTTCGAGCCTACATTCATTGAAGCCCACCAACCATCGAAGATGATTTGTAAAGTAAGGTCGCTCAAATCACAAATGAAAATACATTCATTTTTGGAAAAGATTGTAACCTCTAGCAATGAGGTATCCAAAGATTTCGAATGCGACATGGTGGTAGGAATTAAATAGCTGGGTAATCCGACTTGAAAGACTGCCGAAAGTTACATCATAGCAAAGTAGAATGCGGGTTCTTGAATATAGACTCTAGAGCTACAAGCGAAAAAAACAGATCTGTGGGACATTGCTTCCATATTTGGGAAGTTGTATATAAAGATATATTGCAAAGAGTGACCGCGTAACACTATATTTAGGAACACCGCAATGCAGTTCATTGCTGTGTATGTTGCTGAGCCTCCACAAAGATTGATGACGCTCTGTGGGTGCTCAGTTGTAGATGGCGGACGTGATATCGTCGGTAGCATTTCTCCCAATAAAGACTGCCAATAGATTAATTGTGGATTAGCTGTGTTCCATTGCCCTTAGATTATTCAAGATGCCAGATCAAAAATCGTTGACGCTCCGTTGACTATCGTTTTAGGATATATTTCCGATGTTGTCGCAAGCATGTTAGCCTATGTAGGCGGCGGATTGTTGGATTGGGGATAACATAATCAATGTGGACGGACAGCCCCATGATTGTCGAAGATTCAAGGCCTAAAATTTTTGACACTCCATTGATGCCCATTGTTGGGCATAGGTATGATGTTGTCCGAAGCATTTTCGCCTAGAAAGCGGGCGGATAGTTCAATTATGGATCAATGTCGTTGCACAGCCCTTTCATTATCGAAGATGCAATGCCTCAAATCGTTGATGCTGTGTTGACATGCATATTTAAGATATAGCAGAGATGTTGTCGCAACCATTTATGCCTAGGAAGGCAGCCGATAGTTCGATTATGGGTTAATGTTGCCGCAGAGCCACTTGAGTATCTAAGATGCAAGGCCTAAAATCGTTGACACTCTGATGATGCTCATTTTTTGGGCATAGGCACGATGACCTTGAAAAGATTTTTGCCTTGAAAGGGGGACGATGGTGCAATTATAGATTAATGTCGTCGTACAGCCCCATAATTCTCGACGATGCAAGGTCTAAAATTGTTGATGATCCATTCATGCTCATATTCGAGACATAGCAGCGATGTTGTCACAACTGTTTTTGCCTAGAAAGACGGCCGATAGTTCCATTTCCGGTTAATGTTGCCGCACAGCCCTTGGATTTTTGATAATACAAGGCCATAAGTTATTGATGCTCCGTTGACGCTGATTTTTAGGATATAGTAGCATTGTTGTCGCAACCATTTTTGCCTGAAAAGGCGGCCAATCTTTTGATCACGGGTTAATGTTGCCGCACAGTCCTTTGGAATTTCCAAGATGCAAGGCCAAAAACCGTTTACTCTCAGTTGAGGCTGATTTTTAAGATGGAGCAACGAGCGTGTCATTTGCCATTTGCGCTATCGCGCCAACCAATACATTCTTTTTGGAATGATGTGATAATTCAGACATTTGATTGCCTAATGTGTAAGACTAGAAACCATTGAGGCTCTGTTGACACTGACATTAATCACATCGAAACAGCCTTTGTACACTGAATCATTCAATGCAATGAGCAGTATACTCATTATTGACATCCAATATTGCGTTTGCAAGTAATATCATTTGCATCCAGGATCTTTGTTACCTCTCAATTCCTGATCAACCTCTATCCACAGTATCTTAGTGAGAGATAACGTGGCCCTATCACATTCTTGCACTTCCGGCTGGCAATTCACGGCATGTAGATCATTTCACTAGTTTGTGTCAAATATAGCTTGTCTTCCTCAGCTGTCCTCATCCAGCTCCTTCTCCTTGATTTCCATGACGTACCATAAGCAATTTCAAAATAGCTCAACCATGTGCACCAGTTCTATGTGGAGAGTGACGCAGTTGGATGCATGGATGGATGCAGCATGACAGTCGTCATACAGACAGATTCGTATTGGGCACTGACTGCTATTTTCATGACTGGTATGACATCACTCAATTACATTGTGTTAGTACATTTTGTCACTACTATAGCTTTTGCTTTCTCACTTAACAGTACTGGGCAAACAGAAATCAAACTTGGTGGCCATATTACAGCCTGATATGGATTCGAAAACTTTCACATTGTGCGTTCGACCCTTGCACATGCCGAGACGAATTATCATGTCTCGCAATATGGTCACGGAATTCAAGAAACAGTTGACATGTAGCAAAATTGGTACACAAATTGCGTTTCACTGAGATATGACGTCAAAAGACCAATTTGCCTTTCTATTCCTCCGCTGATTCAGGAGCCTTCAGCATGTTTTCGTCCGAATCCGATTTCTATATAGTGATTAGCTGGTGACGTTATATGCAAAGGTAAAAGCTTATGACATCAACAGGCTTCACAATCTGAATGAGTGATGAATCAGGCACTCAGGCGGGCGCGAGACCGGGCATAGTCGTGTCTGACCGCGGCTTCCCAGCACCTAGCCTGAAATGACTACTTCTATGTCGGAAAGTCCCTTGCGGCATATGCGATATTCCGGGGAAAATGTCAGGACACTCCATAAGCTCTCCAAATGATGTCAGAGCAGGTGCCGATGCATCATCATCTGTTGCGGTTTAACCACTGCTGGAATCCTGAATCCGGATGTGCTGTACTCCGTATCTCTGTCACTTGAGTAGTCGGCTGCATCCTCCCATCCCGGTTGTCTCAATTTGTCAATCTTCATCTGCAACTTCTGAAACCTCTCCACGCGCTGCTATACCGTTTTGGTGATTCTGCCCATCACCCAGCCGGGTTCATCATCTTCGCTCAGCTGGCCATGCACTGTCTCTCCATCATCCTGATCATCCCAATTCTCCCCATCATCAGAACTTGCAATATCACTCAGACTGTCTCTCATCGGAACGATCATCTACTGAAATGTCTCCTCGGGCACTCAGTTCATCAATCCGGTGGTGTCAGCATTCATCATAACTCACTGCTCTAGCTGAACTGCTGTCTCTGCGTCTTCAACTCGCTTTCTTCCACCCGCAGTTTCTCTCTCAACATAATCCTCAATCCATTCGTCTTTCTCTTCATTGCTTAGGAACTGCATTTCTCATTGTTTCTTGGCCACAAGCTTCTGTTTGCATCGCAAGTTGCGCAATGCCCCATGGGCTCAGACTCTGTTTGCTTCCAAGCCGCTCTTGCCTTCATTCGCTTGATGACGTCATTGGGTGGACAGCTGTGTCGATTTGCCATAATTGCCTGCCGGAAGTGGTGATAAGTTTTTTTACGGAGCATTGACCATTGTGGTTTGCATTGACTTTGTTGTTGAGCGAGATGTTGGATGTTGCCAAACATGGACAATATGGAGGCAAGCTGTGTCTTTCATGTCAAGGTTGGTATGTTTACTCATCTTGAACAAAGCAAAATCTCCCTTTTGACTGTTAATAAATTCGGAATAGTTAGGCTAACCGTACAACATGACTTGATTGATAGCATCAGTTTCATGTAATATCCCGGGGAATATTTGAGACAAACATCAGCAGACATCCTGTCCCTTCAACCTTGTGCTATATATATCTGACAATCATTCGATCGCGGCTGTTGTACACCGCATTGTATCCATGTGAACAAACGTACAGCATCGGAACGACCTATTGCACATCGTGGGGAGGTAGGACACCTCTGCAACTTGCAGCCATACTCAGCCAGATTCATCTTGAGTATAACGAACATGTTGGCTGCTACTGATTCCATTCTGACATGAAGCTAACTAGCTAGTCCTCAGGACTTCCCACATCTTTTCGTTATCATCTTCCTCTTCTATTCCACACCAGCAAATCATGGATTCACAACCACCTCAGCCAGGTGAGTACGTATCAAAATCAAGACGATTGGTGGGCGGTACATCAAATATGTCACTCATTGGCACACAGCAAGAATGTAGACACTGGTTAGTCCACTGCGACACTGCCAATACAGCCAACAAACATATGACCCAGGGTGAACATTCAAAAATCGCCCATAAGACTGGACGCAACAAGAATAAGAAGCTGCATGCCGTTGGAAGTGACTATACCCATATCGAGGTAAATGGCCGTCAATGAACCGTATAACGTACAGCGGGTGTCCGTCGAGAGCTACTTGACCAATTTATCGCTGCCGGTAACGGGAATCTTCCATGGTCAACAAAGGTATTTGCCCGCCCAGTCCGCGAAATCTAATATCATGATGTTGGCAGCTTGGGGACCTCCGCGGGTGAATTTCCCAATAAGCATCCCCATGAGTGGACGGAACTGGCTGTAATCACCTATGAGGAGGCTACGGACGCATATATGGTACAGCTAATAGCCGAATCTTATTGTTAAATGCAGCAACTAATTTCTTGTAGGATAGCAACATGTCTGCTACTATGGCAAGGCAAGGAGGTCGGGTACAGCTGGAACAGTCTGACATGCGCCTGGCCTTGAATATGGCCAAAATGGCCAAAGAGGGGTTTTCCCACAACGCAATAGAGGAAATCCAATATCTGATGAAGAAACCTTGCGCCAAGGTACAAGAGGAAAAGATGCGGGGTGTTGAGATTTCTGGGCGCAAATAGGTGACAGCTACGAGAGGAAGACACCTGGCTATGCTTCGTCAACACCACATTGCCGGATGCCTTTCTTGCCACACTGGCACCGTAAAGAATCCGCAGACATGCTGGAGACGCAATGGACCAGGTGCATCTCCACCCAACGTATGCAGACAGCCGACTCCAGAGCGGACACCACCGATGCCCGGAACTCCTCCTGCCCAAACCGGTAACAATTCCGGATCTGAACGTTCCCAAATTGTCAATTTGCTGGGCAGATATGCATATTCATATACCTATCGTCCCTGTGCTGAATATTTTACCCTTGATGCATCTGCCCACCAGAGCCAGCACAACACAGATTTTGATCCAGATATGCCAGCTGATGCAGGAACATCCACTGGTTAGTACACTATCTGCTGTGTTGTAATGCAGCTAACATCCATTTTGAAGACCAGAGCAGCCGATGTGGGAACCTGCAAGTAATGACGAGCATTGATCGAATGGCACAGGATTATCGAGATTTTCATTATATATTTATATGTATTCTCGAAGAAAAATATAGTGATGAAGAAGAAAGTAAATGAAAACACTAGAAACGCTGCCAAAACAATGTGAATGAAGGACTACGCCAAATCAAATGATTGCATATTGTTGATACACCTGTGGCAAAATGAGTGTCAATAGAGTATCATCAATGTTAGGTCATGTAGGTCTGGTAATTGAAAATTGATGCGGTCATGGTTATACATAATCAAAGTATTGGCCGCCTTTATTGGCAAAAATTAAAATGACATGCTCCCTACCTCATCCTGAAGATGAGCGTCAACGGAGCGTCAATGATTTTTGGTAATGTGTCATGGGTAATCACACCGCCGATAGGTTGCAGACACTTACAAAGGAATCGTTGGCTGCCATTATAGGTAAAACAGATGCCGATACCCACCCTTCCCCATCGTGAAAATGAGCGTCAACCGAGTGTCAATGATTGTTGGTTGTGTATCTTGGGTAATCTGGGGGGTGATAGCTTGCAAATAGTCATCAACGGAGTATCAGCTGCCTTTACAGGCAAAAGAGAATGTGAAATGCTCCATGCCGCGTCTTGAAAATGAGCGTCAACAGAGTGTTAATCATTATTCGCCTTCCATCATGGTTAATCACAGAGTGATGTGGCCGTTATGGTCTATATACATCGTTTTGACTGTTTTTGTACGCTAAACGGCTCAAGAATACCTAGTGGTAGCTCTGTAAATGAAAAATGTTGATACTGTCCTGGAGGATGTGGCGGGAATATCCCGTGCATATCTGCCAATGAAGGCTGCCATATCCTTGTTTATGGATGCTTGTGATCATGTGCCACTCATGTTACTGAAGATGCAAGACCAAAAATTGTTCACCCTCTGTTGATGCTCATTTTCAGGATGTGGTCGGGCGCGTGAGTCTGTTGATTTGCTCATTAAGGTGGCCAATACGTTGAAAATACATCGTGACATACCAATGTCAATATTTCTAGCCTAACAGTCGCATATCTGAATGCGACCACAAATGTGAAACCTGAAACGCAGAACCGGAGATTGGAACCGACCGGTCAACCCAAACCCGGCAAATCCTGTGGGGTGACGCGTCCGGGTACGGGTTTGGGCCATAACACAGTCAGCGGCTCGGGTTTTCGGACGGGTCTGGAACCGAACTGACCTGTTTTTGCTGTCTAAACCCGCACCTGTTGCTAACACTATGTGGGCAGAGGCTTCATCTGAGAGGAAGCAGACCACTGCAAGGAAAGAGGATCAAACCGATTGTGGTTCAGCGAGTGTTCAACCAGTACGCACGATTCCATGCAATGGCTGGGATTTCACGCTCCCCTGATATTGAAACTTACTTGCACCTGGAGAAGCTGCCTTTTCTTAACTTGAAATTTGTTCACAATTTGTTCTTCATTCACATCGTTTGGCTGGGAGTTCTATGTGCACAATTGAGCCACTGACCGGAGACTGCGTTTCATATTCTCTCGTCATGCTGTCTTGATGGACATACAGTCTCATCATCTACTGTACGACACAGTTTTTTGGCTGCCCAGGCATACACTCATCAGCAAAATGCAAATCGGTCCGGAAGCCACACACATACCTCCCAGACACTCCGGTAGCCCCCACCAGTGCTTCTAAGTACTTCCAGATGCTCCCAGGCCCCCCTGGAGCTTTGCAATGTGCTCTCAGACTCTGTAAGAGCATTCTCAGGTGCTCCTTAAGGCACCTGCAGGGATGGAGGTGCATCCAAGATGCTACGAGATTGACTATTAGAATAGTCAAATGTTGGAGTTGCTGAGACCTCTGCGCAGGTCTGCAGGAGACTTCGAGAGCTGCTGAGACCTCAGCGCAGGTCTGAGGGAGACTTTGTGAGCAGCTGAGACCTCTGCGCAAGTTCTGCGGTAGACTTGGTGCCATATTCTCACAGCAGTGGTTCAGGGCGGCAGCGGCGGCAGCGGGGTCAATATCTGTTCATTGCTTCTTCCATTTCCGTTGTATCAATCATTCAACTTTTATTGGTCAGCGGGGATGAAGGGTAGTGGCGGGGGGAGCTCCGCCATGTTGCTGGCCCGCCCGGAGGCGGAGGGGGCATTTTGGTCCTGTCATACTCTAGTAAGAGTGAACACAATATGACTGAACAACACCAGCAGTGGTTCGTAGGGTTCCACAACCACAAGGCATTTCGTTTATCATATTTATCTTCGTTACAGTCACAAGATTCACTACATCCTAATATGGCATGTATCATCTAGGTCTCTCCATATATAGGCATACGGAGATACAGGGATAACGGAGATGGACTTAGCGACAGAGAGTATATATTTGGAAGACCTGGGGTAGATAATACGAAATACACCATTTTTCTTTCCCAGCTTTGGGACTCACGCACCCTTGCTGAGCTTTCATAGATCCACATAATTTGTGTGGTTCCTCATGCACTCTTGCCAAGCGTTTATAGATCCACGCAATTGGTGTGGTTCATCATGGCCAGGTATCCCATCATATCCTCTCACCCTCTTCCGACGCTCCTCGAGCCAGAATGGCTCTTTCTCAAGAATTCTCTTAGGATGCTTTGCGAGGTGAGGCAGAGTGTTGATGATGGGCTGTCTGCCTTCAAGCTCCACCATTTCAGTAAACTGTGATCAAGTCAACTTAGAGCTGAACTCCGAGGCCGTGATCGTGCGAACTTAGAGGCCGCAATCGTGCGAGTGTGGAGATACACTTGGAGGCTGCCATCGAGCGAGTGTGGAGTTGCAGTTGGAGGCCATGATCATTTGAACTTGGAGGCCGTAATCGCGCGAATTTGGAGATATGCACTTGGAGGTCATGAGAGTGCGATCTTGGAGGCCGTAATCGAGTGAGTCTGGAGATGCACTTGGACGCCGTAATCGAGCGAGTCTGGAGATGCACTTGGAGGCCACGATTGAGCGAGTTTGCATATATGCACTTTGAGGCCATGGGAGTGCGTACTTGGAAGCTGTGATCGTGCGAGTGTGGAGATACATTTGGAGGCCATGATCCAGCGAGATGGGAGATCCACTAGGAGGCCGTGATCGTGCGAGATTGGACGACTACTTGCAGGCGGTAGTTCGGGAGGAAGGCGAAACGGGAGCTGAGACTCTAGTCATTGGTTAACTTGTAATTGTGGGAATGTAGAGAATTGAGTACAACATGGTCTGCCGAGAGATGAGAGACTCGCTGGGAGTGGGAGAGAGTCGATCCTGGGATGATGCAGTATGTGGTGTATGCAGTACTCAGTGTATGCTGTACTAGGTGTATGTTGTACTCGGTGTATGCTTGTACTCGGTGTATGCTGTACTCGGTGTTAACTGTGGATCATTGCATGGAGAGATAGAGAGGGATGACTTAACTTCGTGTTCATAGATTATGGTAGAGTTGAGGACTAGAAAGAGAGTGATGAGAGGAGATGGGGAAGAACATCATGAGGAACTGGGTCTTGAGAGAATTTCGTGTGCAAGTCGATTGACCATCCCCAATATGGCAATTATGAGACCCGATCCGGCATGTAATAACACCGATACGAGGTCTTCCCAACTCAATCAGGCATGTCATACCCCTGATTTCTCATATCTGCTTGTATCTTCCACATCATTCTCATCTTCATCCCCCATCTCTCTCTTTCTCGTCCACAACTCAAGCATCATCGCAGAACACAAAGTTAAGTCATCCCTCTCTATCTCTCCATGCCATGATCATGAGTTGACACTGAAGTACAGCATACACCGAGTACCGCATATGCCGAGTACAGCATTTCACCAAGTACAGCATACACCGAGTACAGCATCCACCCAAGATTGTTTGTCTTCCCTCCATTCTCATGATTACGAGTTGACCCCTGAATGTAACTTCAGCTTCCGGTGTACATCCATACACGATTGACCGCCATCAGCCAGCTCTCGATGCAAGCTCAAAGGTAATTCACATTGTCACATTCCCACCGTTGCGAGTTAACTAACCAATGAAAAGAGTCTCAGCACCCGGCATGCCGTCCATCGACCGCCTCCAAGTACTCGCCCCATCTCGCTCGATCACAGCCTCCAAGTTCATCTCCGAACTCAATCGATCACGGCCTCCAAGTGTATCTCTAAACTCGCTCGATCACAGCCTCCAAGTCCGCACTCTAATGGCCTCCAAGTGCATATCTCCCAACTTGCTCTATCATGGCATATAAGTGCATCTCCAGACTCGCTCGATTATGGCCTGCAAGTTCGCATGATCATGGCCCCCACGTGCATCTCCAAACTCGCTCGATTACGGCCTCTAAGCTTGCACTCTCGTGACCTCCAAATGCATATCTCCAAACTTGCTCGATCATGACCTCCAAGTGCATCTCCAGACCAGCTCGATTACGGCCTCTAAGTTCATCTCCAGACTCGCTCGATTATGGCCTCCAAGTTCATCTAGAAACTTGCTCGATTACGGCCTCTAAGTTCGCACTCTCATGGCCTCCAAGTGCATATCTCATAACTCGCTCGATCACGACCTCCAAGTGCATCTCCAGACTCGCTCGATTACGGCCTCCAAGTTCGCATGAGCATGGCCTCCAAGGGCATCTCCAAACTCGCTTGATCACGATCTCAGAGTGCATCTCTAAGTTCACTCGATCAGGGCCTTCAAGTGTATCTCCAAATATGATCAATCACCCCCTCCAAGTGCATCTCTAAAGTCGCTCGATCAGGGCCTCAGAGGGTATCTCTGAGTTCACTCGAACGTCATTTTCAGGCGCACCTCGAATTGCTCTCAAGCACCGCCTGCAGCCAGTCCAGATATACCATGTGTAGATGGGTAGCTATATAGATACATAGATAAATTGATACATGGATGAGAATAGAGACTGAATACATGAGTGTTAACAATCGTTGAACGATAAGTAGTAGCTATGATTTCCCGGCGCACCAGCAGCATTCCCAAAGAAGATGTTGTTTTTCCCACTCTGCTCTACTGTGATTCGAGGTGCTCTCCCAGGCTTGTCACCGGCACTCTGAGGCTTGTCGTCAGCGCACCCAGTCTTGTCACCGGCGCTCCCAGGTGCTTCCTGGGGCACCTAGAGTTCTCTCCGGTGCTCCGAGGTGTTCTCAAACATACCACACTCAGTCCAATGGTACTCCTGTACCAGTCATCAGAGATCACCGTTACTCCGAAGGCCGGCCGGAATGCCCTCCCAGGGTCCGATAATCTCCTCAAATTGACCCATCTAAGTTTACACTCCACATCCTCTCAGACACTCCTGGAGACTCCCAGTGACTACAATACATTGTGCTGATGATGTATTGAGAATCGAGTGAAGTCTCCACAAGTACTGGTTTGAATATAAGCCTCATTGAGGATGTACTGTATAAGGAATCTAAATTTATGCCTGGTTTAGAAAACACAGTAGACAGGGTGAGCAGGAGTATGCCGGTGATCTGCAGATCAACGAAGAATAGACTGAAATTTGAGATTCTCTCCCTCAAGCTGCGGCTTAGGTATGGAGCCGGTATGATGGCATCTATTTCTGGATCTCTGACATGTCGATTTGAACATACTTCTTTGTCAATATCTTGTTAACTGTGGTTACTTGTTCCCCAGGGATGGGCATTTAAAGAAAGTGTATGGTAGACACCCTCCTAAAAAGACTTGGGTTGACACGGAGTATTATAGTTATGGTATTCTAATGGCAGCCACCACATACAGATCAATCATTGATTCAGATAGTAGTTGGGGCTGAGTGGGATGAGCCGCCTGCACCTCAATGTGCATTGTCTGACTGATGACAATGTGTATGTGCTGCCAGCCACAGATTCAAAAGCATTCAGCAACACTGGAAATATGGTTGTAATGAAGCAAAATAAATCATTCAAGGGTGATGTGAAGTGGGTATACACACACTTGTGTGACTCAGTGGCATGTCTCTACTGGAATAGTATGTTGATAATGACTGGTGGGTGGCCAAAATTGGTTGTATAGATAGAAAATTTGTGCGGTGTCAAGTCTGAGACTATCCAACAGGACTGGACAGTGAATCAGAGGTGTTTTGGAAATTCAATCATAAGTGAGGAAATACTCAGCTGCATATCCTGTGTTGAAGCCTGGTATCTATGAGCTGTGTTTCAGGATACAACATTGGAACTTGATATTGGCAAGACAATTCTAATTTTACAACCTCATTGCAATATGCTCTGCTGTATCTATCAAAATGAGTATTGAGAAGTGTCAGGAAATCTCTAGTGCAATTGACTATAATAAATTCAATATTGTTGATTGATTCAATATCCTTAATTCTTTCCTGTGTCCAGTCTCCAGTGCACCTGATGTAACGGGCGGGATCGGGCGCAGGTGATGTGGATGTTGCAGGACTGAACTCGAAATGCGTATCGAGGGACAAGAATCAGAATATCTTTCAAAATCGTACTATTGCTT
>Ga0307512_10002223_pt1 | contig 25261 bp, 24 predicted proteins | sample 14_EM_MG_FD_200267 | JGI IMG/M metagenome (GOLD analysis project Ga0307512, IMG submission 200267) | Populus trichocarpa ectomycorrhiza microbial communities from riparian zone in the Pacific Northwest, United States - 14_EM | ecosystem: Host-associated > Plants > Roots > Unclassified | place... | reverse complement strand
ATCTCGATGTTAGGACGGGCAGAAAGCAGCACCTCCATCACCTCCTTCCCTCCAGTGTTCTTGGCTGCAGCTGTGACGATGGCCTCTGTGATCTCGATGTTAGGACGGGCAGAAAGCAGCACCTCCATCACCTCCTTCCCTCCAAAGTTCTCGGCTGCAGCTATGACTATGGGCTCGGTGATCTCGATGTTAGGACGGGCAGAAAGCAGCACCTCCATCACCTCCTTCCCTCCAGAGTTCCCGGCTGCAGCTATGACGATGGCCTCGGTGATCTCGATGTTAGGGTGGGTATTGAACAGCACCTCCATTATCTCCTTGCCCTTTCTCGCTTTCCTTGCAATTTCCGTCACGATATCCTTGGTGATATGGATGTCGGCACGAGTGGATAGCTGATGAAACACAGCCTCGTGGCCTTCAGCTGCGGCTCCTTGAAGCGCGTTACCATATCGGCCTCCCATGGCGTTGATGTCGGCGCCGTGACCCAAAAGTTCTTCAGTGAATGCGATAAGTCCTAGAGACGACGCAATTTCAAGCGGATTTGTTTTGATAAAATTCTCATAAGGTGACACTGAGAACATGAATACTTGGTACGCGAGATCTATTTTCCGCCGGGACTCTGCTAGTTTCCGGAAAGCGGTACACAATGTTTGATGTTGATCATTTGTCCCAATCTGTCTTACATGCTCAGGCCAATAAGCTGCCGCGTAGATCAGAAATGGGAGTTTGTGTTGTAGAATTCCTATATTTGTCCTGACGTCGTGATTCCACGAGTATCGGACAGTGACCGGCCCAACTTCGCATTCGTCGAAAGAAAGATAAGCTAAGCAGGATGCAGCCAACTGCATGTTGGACTCCACTGATGAGGTAACCAAAGCGGGTAGTGAAAGTCCCCCCTTCGTTGAGGAACTCATGCCACTGAGGAAGTCTTTCGCTGACTGATGAACAAGATGAACAGTATCACCACCATCTTCGATTCTGAGCATTGGTCCAAAAATCAACCGAAGAACTTGTCTCAAGTCTGTATGCATGTCATCCTCCATCGAGGACATGGAGGCGTGGAGTTCTGGGCGTATAGCAATAGCTATTATCAATTCTTGCAAATTCAGTGGACGCACTGCCCACACCACCCATTGAAGTATGCTCTTAGCAGTTTGTAGGTCTTCCGTTCGTATCTTGCGCAAGATGTTTGTATATACACCTGCAATATCGGATGGTAACGTTTGGAGTCTCTCCCTGATAGCCCGAGGTGTTGTATTTGTGGAATGTTCGAGATCATCCAATATCAGGGAAACCCAGAGAAACATTCCGTTAGCGCCATGTATAAGAGCCTGTCGCACTTCATCACCGAGTTTCCCTGTGAACTGAAGCTGTGTGTGAACTGAGGCTGAGACAAATGCTGTTATATCATCTTTCAAGTTCTCAGCCGCCAGAGACAATTTTATGACATCGGCTAAATAGGATGTAACTGGAATGTGTGGGCGACTAGTAATGATAATTTTGATAGGTCGTTTGGTGGTGATGGAATCGTGTAAGAGATGTTTCAGCTGGTTCAAGAGCTTTGTCCGCGATTCTTCCTCACATTCGTCTATAATTGTGAGATATACTGTCATTTTATGCTAAGGGTAAATACCTAGAGCGTCAATTAGAATATAGCCTTGTCTAGCATTGGTGTCGTTCATTATTCGCTCAAAGATTCGCCAAAGCATGCCAATTGTCCAGATAGTATTCTCCTTCTTGGTGGCGTACTCATGCTCCGCTAAGAAGTGTTCAATAAAATCAGGCACTTGCTGTAATAGCTGACTGAGTAAGTTCACCAGGATTGCCTGAGCAGTCCGTAATCTTTCATCTTTGTCGTCGCAAAAGAAATATGCCATGAAAAGCTGATCAGCTTTGCTTTGAATGATTTCCTTGGTCAGAAATGACGATAAGATGCTCTTGCCACAGCCTGGAATTCCAATAATCCAAAGAATTGCCTGGCCGTCATGCTTTACCCAGGACCTGTAACGAACGTCATCAAGCACCCACAGGCACGTATTTTCATGTCGTCTGAGCAACAGTTCGTCTCGGTAACTTTCGCAGTCTGAAGGCTTTAAACTTTTCCGGCATTCGGTGGATTCCTGGAATTCTGAGTTCCGGTTATTGGTTATTGACCATTGCAGCATATATTTCAAGAGATAGTACATACTTTGGAGAATTTTAATCTTTATTAAGGCATCTATAAAGTCGGTATCAGAATTCTTGCACTACTGCTAACTTAATAGGAATAGACCGCTTTGTACCATTTGACTCAGTAATACTATCCACGCATTCCTTCAGATACCTAACCACAGTTTGATAAGTTGAATCTTCTGCTGAGGCAAACTTGACCATATTCGTATGGCTTTCTTCAACGGGAACTCGCTGCTCGGTCGACAGATATAGTAGGGCGGAAAACCGTTTGACCATTTCAGACTCTTTGCCATCTCTCTCATACCCGCCCGAATCTGACTGGAGAAAGTTAGTCTTATTCAACTTAATTAAGCTTAGGCGATGCTCTACCCTTTTTACTGTCGGTGTCTGCACTGTCTCATAAAAGCTGATAATATTTGGCTTATACTTCTCCCAGATATAGCTGAGATCTTCCTTTTGAGTTTCCAGAAATTCGGAGCCTTCTCTCAATTGTCTGAGCAGGTTATGCCTTGACGTTTCGTAGCCGCCGGACTCCATATCAACCATCTCTTCTAATTCATCCGTTCGCATGCCATGATGCGGAGTTCCAAAGAGAACTATCGAACGCACTGCATCTAAAATGTGTGTGTGCGTCCGGTTGCGTTTGCATTCGATCAACGCCTGAGAAGCAACATAAGTTTGAGTCTTTTAGATAGGTTTCTGAACGCAGGATACACTCACTTGCAATATCAGGATACCGCCGAGGCTGTGTCCAATGAATATGATAGGCCGAGTTTTCTTCAGAATACATTGTCAGTATATGCAGTACAGCGATTACATTGGACAGCCAACCTTAACTGAGCTCCGGGCATTTTCAATATCCTGGATAAAAAGCCGTTGGTAATCCAGCAGCCTATTTTCGGTTTTACCCTGCCCGACAAGATGGCTATCGTAACCGTATGTCATGATCCGGATGTTTTGGATATCGTGCGGTAAGAAGTCCTTTAGCCACATTTGGTGGGTTTCACGGTTTCTCCAGGATCCAAATGCATGACCTGCAAGGCCGGTCACCGCAATTACACTACAGCAACCCAAAAATCAGCATCTTCACGGTGGAACAGGCAAAAACTAACTCTGCCACTATGTCTCCCTTGGGAACGTTCAATGGTGTCAGATTATAGAAATCACAGTCAATCTTAAGAACAGCCGCCGTTCTGCTGGCCGATTCTGAGACCGACAGATGGGTGCGACTGTGTAAGTGTTCGCTGGAAGCATCCAAATTAAGCAACGCTGTTTGCTTGGCATGTCGGTCCGTCGGGAACCCACCCGGTAGTGGGACCCAGCTGACACATGCTGGGTAGAGCGATGGTCGAAATTTCTGACGCGTGAGGGATGGGTCGATGTCGTGAAGAGCATCAAAGAGATTGTCCTCGGTCCAACTTGATGGAAGACCGGATATCCGAAAACATTTTGGACGCGGATTTGAACTTGTGAGGTCGATCGATCGTGGTTCGCTAGTACTGACGGCAAGAACGCCGCTCCCGATAGCAGCGCGCTTAGAGCTTTCTGGTAATTGTGACCCATCGGGTGGCTGCTTGCGTTTTCCTTTCTGAGATCGTGATCTGGGGTTCGTATCTGTGGCCGGATTTGAACTTGCGGGGTTGTTCGGTCGTGGTTCGCTAGTACCGACCGTAAGAATACCACTCCCGGTAGTGTCGCGCTTGGAACTTTCTGGTGATTGTGAATCATCGGGTGGCTGCTTGCGTTTTCCTTTCCAAGATCGTGACTGGGGGTTGGTATAATCTGCCTGTTGCCTTGAGCTTGACTGCGTGCTTAGTGACACATTGCCCCTGCCGGACCTTGTTCGTGTACGCGGAGTGGTGGACTCTTGATCGAGAGGTACATTTGAGCGGAGATGTCGCTTAGTCATTGCGTTTTGAGGAGGAAAGTTCGTTTAGTCGGACGGGATGCACGAGCAATAATCTTGTTTTGTGGGCAAGTTTTCAAGCGAGTGCAGCTTCGACGTAGATTAATATGTGCGCGGAGTGGTGCTGTGCAGCTGATAATGCGGTGAGGCGGCAGGAACACAAAAACGGTGTCAACACCCCTGGCCCTAAAAGGTTCCACCTCAGCTAGAACAAATTAATTTGATTGGAGAGTAGTGTAGTCTTGAAATCGAAGTTGGAGCGATCGATAAATGTTGCCGACCCGAAGCCGACCGAATCGTAAAGGGTGAAAGGCGACATATGTAATCGTATCGGTCCAATCCAATCCCTGTCATTCAAACATAGTCGTTACTCTGCGTTTTAATGTTTCTGTGGGAGAGAGAAAGCCGTTGAAAACCCTGTAAACGGACAAACTCGCCTCTTGCCAGTAATATGCAACCCCCCATCCAGAACTAGAGTACTAAGCGCCAGCGAGACCCGGCTAAGGTGCCCCCCAAACAGCCATTTTTTGTGTATTTTAATCAAACTGGCAGAGCCTGTTTCCCCTCCTCTGGATAGCCAGCTCGGTGGGAGCGATCCCCTTCCTCCTTCCCACTTTCAACTGCATAATCCAGACTGCATGTGAATGTTGGCAAATTCGGCTGTACTCGTACAACCGAAAACTCGAATAAACACAACTGCCGAGTAGGTTCAACGGGTTTTATTCTTTACCACTAAACTGTGCGCTGTCAACCTCAGATCACGCCCAGGCTTTTATTAGCTTCCCACTTGTATCATTGCTGATGAAGAAACAGAGCAACCAACAAATACCCGAACAACTGGCTACGTGCAGCTTGGGCAATACTACTCCCATTCCCGTCCACCTCCTAAAAGAACTATGTGTGACTGATGTGCCAGCAGCGGAGAAAAATCATACTGCCAGTATTTACACTAGGGTACATTGTTTTGGATTCTCTACCGGGCGGGTGAACGCTCTAACTCGCTTGCAGATAACAGTTGCAGATTGAAGCATCTGCCAACAAACATAGCTTACGGAGTTAAGCAGTTTCAGAACACGGTTTCATTTCCTATATAAAGCCAATGTGTCAGACGGAGATAACGTAGCAACAATTTTTGCAGCTTCACAGCCAACCACTCACCTATGCACCTCGCTATGGTGGGCAGTCCGATAAGCCACGAATGCAGACATTAAAATTGACTACTGCATGGGCGCTAAAAATTTTACATAAGTTGGGTGACGAGTAAGAATGAAGCACGTAAACTAAAATTTTGCCACCGCAAATATTCGTACACATGATCGGAATACGCCAAAAACAACATTTTGGCATGCCAGTCTCTCCATATGCGTGAGCGCCCTGTCTGGCCTTGGAAAAATTTCTCTTCAATGTTTGGCCATGCAGCCACCGACTAAACCAAATGAACGTATTATGATTAATATTCCTTCAACGCACCATCACCTTATGTTTGGTTCAACCCAAACGTCTTCCACTATAGATATTTCGATAATAGTATACGTTACTGGACTACATCAAGTCGCAGCCCAAGCCATCAATTTGATTTTCACTGATAAATGTTCCTCCCATCGAGGGTCAGTGGCGGAGAGCGGTGGAAGTGGCAGACGGCAAGAGTGAGAAATCATATTGAATGTACTGGTGACTTCGAGTCTTCTCTAGAGTTCTTTCTGGGCCTATTAGCAACATTATGGATGGGAGTGTAGTGGTTTGGTGAACATTATTGATCAGTTTGGTGATGTTGATTGCGTACGCGGACATCGCCAGGCTCGGTATCCAAATGTGATATTGCTCGTGTTAGTACAGAATATCAGTCCATTGGAAATGGTTACTACTTGTTCGGAATTCAAAGGTACTCTCTTTGCGATAGGGTTCGTTTTACTACCAAGCACCTACGCAAGAAGTTGAAAAGAATCGACTTCGAACATGCCGAGCACGCCCATGGTTGAGTACCTAAATCTCTATTCTCAGGAGGATAGGAATATATACACGCCATGGCTTTACCGGTCAGCATGCCGCGGTTATACACCTTACCTCTCCAGCGCTGTCCAAAAGAATGCTTTCCGGCCAGGAGAAACGCTTCAAATATTCCCAATTCCACCCGAAAAGACACTCCTAATCACGTCTAAGATCCCCGAAGCAATCACTAGCATAGTTCTTCCCGTCTAGTGCTCCAGCAAAGCAAATATCCCTATTTTTTGCGTCTCACCGAGCCATAGCGACTATGTAGCCTAGTATCGCGTTTATTAGGTCTCCCTAGGTGCTGCCTTTAGGAATGTACCATGTGCTGCTGGCACTATCGTCATCAATCGAGGTAGATTGCGAGAGGTCGGTGGCGTGTTGAACACGATGTCCATAAACGTGCCAGGATTGACGGTAGTCTCTATCGAAAGTTCTATTCCAATCGGCTGAATCGCTATCTGCCGTCGTCCTCGTCGTATTCTGGCGACACATACTGGGCGGAGGAGTAGGATACAATGTTGACAGTGTCAGTGTTAGTCTCCGTGAGTGAATGTCCGCCATCGGTATACTCTGAATGTCTGACCCGTATCACATACCCAGTAAGTACTTTCCTCTGACAGTACGATAGTACCACCAGGGTGCTCTCCTTGAGTTTCCTGTTGTGCATATGGGCAGCATCCGCCCAGTCTCCGAGAACCGTCTTGTAGACATCCCCGAATGGGCTTCCCGTCACGTCGTCATCGTCGCCATTCCTAACAGCACGCTGTCCCGACCTCAGTGTGTAGCCCCGTTATTTCGTACTCGTTTCGAAATCATCTCGATGGTATTCGTTCGGCTACCGTGTTCTCGTTTCGTGTCGCTGTTGGTCCTGTCGATATGCTCATTTGCTCCCGAGTTGTCACTGCAAAAGTACTGGAGTCAATAACTGTGTTCTCGTCTCGTGTCGCCGGAAGTACTAGCTACCCCGCAGTCACATTGTTGATATAAACAACGGCTCGGAGAAGGGATGATTAGGGAGGAGAGACTATGGTGGCAGTAGGTAGATGACAGATGATGCCGCAGAAGGGCATAGACGGTGGTGCGCAAAAAGAGTACGGAATAGTCGGTGGCATAGGCGGTGAGGAGGACTGAAACGAAGGCGGAGAGATAGGGGCGGTAACGGGGTAGAGTAGAATACGGCGTAAAAAAGTGTTACACGTAGACGAGGTCGGAGTAGATAACTACGGCAGGAGGAGGGCGTAGATGGTGGTGCGCAGATGAGGAGGACACGGCATAGGCGCAGGCATAAGCGGCGATGACGGAGAGACGAGACGAAGGGTTAGACGACGGCATAGGGATAGGATGCGGCGGAAAATAGATGCTTTGCACTAGACAAGGTCGGAGTAGACAACGGCAGTGGGTAGATGACAGCGATAAGATGCCAGAGGAGGGCATGGGCGACGGCGTGTGGTAGAGGACAAAGTTTATGCGTACACGGTGTAGATGGTGGCGTAGGAGGCGCGGAGGAGACAGCCGGCGGAGAGAACCGTAGAAGGGTAGAAAACGGCGTAGATAAGAGTTGAATGTAGACGAGGAGTATACGACAGCGGAATAGATTAGGACTGAGTCGGGAGTGGACGAAGGCGGACGAGGAGAGACGGCGTCGGAGGTTGAAGGGCATGGAACCATGAAGTAACCTGTTGCCGTCTATTTGATGAAACAACAACATACAGCGTATGTCAGGTCCGAGCGGGTGCTAGTGACTTTGGTGTCTGCCCAAGCCTGAGATTAGCCAAATTAATCAACCTAAAATAAAATAGTGCCGCTGAGTTAGGAGTCTCACCGTGAGAATACTCACTGTAGACAACCGCTTGGGCAGGCACGCACAATCAAGGAGTTGCTGTATGTGCTACGTGTAGAGACATCAGAATACCTGGTATAGAATGGCATTGAAGACGCACAAATGGCGGTGTTGAGTGCGGGGTGCGGAGGTGCTCTATGGCCGAGAGCAGTGGCGTGGAACAAGAATGAGCGCGGAGGCGTGAAATAGCGTCGCGAACAGGCGTCCACGGGTGCCGAGGAGAACAACCATTGAAGAGAGACGTGGACGATACAGAACAATAGAAGTGAGCGATATTGATTGATTTCGACGTTGATGACAGTGGAGTAGGTGGTAAGAGCTGATTGTGGAGTGGATGGAGGTTATAGGTGTACCGTTCTGTAGAGTACTACAACAAACGTAATTCTGAGGCGTATTTCATGCTAGTACACACGCTGACCCATTCAGCGAAACTCCCCGCGTTCACTTACCGTTTCCGGATGTTGCCGAGGTTCGTTGGGTTAGTCGGATTTGGCAAGGACGATGATCGCACTTTTACAATAGTTGCTACTTACAGTTGTCTCAACGGGTATACCCGAGATTCCGTCGCTCTTGCCCGACACAGCTCGGTAATAGATTTTGCTGTGCAACGTATACTGGAGTATTTGAGACCGGGGTAGAGAGTAAAGAGACGCCATCGCATTTTAGGTTTCTCATAGCCCTAGGTACCATTCCCAATATATGCAATCGCATAAAAGTTAGTATTGTCATACAGCAATCAATCTGAATACTAATCAGCACGGAAATGTTACATAGATGACCCCGTGTGGTGTGTAGGCGTACCTCTAAGGCAATGATTCATCGGTGCAACACTGATAGTTTATGCACACGGTCGGCTGCATCGCCAACGCTACTCCAGTTATAGGGCGCGTTGGACTATTGGTGCACTCTAGCGAATGTTTTTCCAATAGGAGCTACATAGGCGTGTTAGGAAAGGAAATCATCCGAACTTCCGCTGCAGCATGAAAGATTTCAGTCATTAGCTCGAATCTCACTGTCGATCGGGCACAGAGCTTCCGATCTTCGTTCCCATACACCATTACGGCCCTCGTTAAATGATATCCTGTATACTGAACCCATCAGATTATCGATAAGCAACACCATATTGACTAGTGCCAACACGCCCGGACGAGCTTTATTTCTTCCCGGCCTCTCTAAGGGCATACTTACAAGAGACTGCAGTTCGAATTTCCTGTGGGAAACAAATATCATCAAAACCAAATTCACCGCCGTATTTTCAATTATCAGCGTTTGCTATGTCACAGGCTGTCCCAACAGTGCAAGACTGGGTCCTCCATAAGGAGCGAATCATTCAGCTTTACCGTACCGACAGGCGGACGTTGTTCGAGGTGATGGCAACAATGTTACGAGACCATGGGTTCCGGGGAACGTATGCAACTTTCCACATATCATAGCTCCCCATTCTGACAACATAGCGAGGCGCAATATAAAAAAAAACTCAGGGAATGGGATATTCAAAAGAATATCTCGAAGAAGAAGATGCTGAAAGTATTACGAAAGAGAGAGCAACGCTTGTCGCAAGGGAAGAAAGTGGAATTCTATTACATGGGACAACCGCTTGGCGAGAAAATACATCGTGCCGAGTCACGCTACGGTGCTGAGCTGATGACTGCTATTTCTCCAATGTCATGTGCGGCCTGCTATATTCTGTGTAAGTAACAGAACAGCTAACGTTAGCTCACTGCAGCTGAGATTTCTGGCATTGAATGCTTCACGCAGACTGTATCTAGTACCCCCTCAGGTGCGTGCTTAGCGACTGGGAAATCTCCAGCTCGTGTCCTTACGCCAATGGAGGGTGCAGATACTGCGCGTCAGCTTATGGCTGATGCGCAAAGTTCATGTTAGTTGAAGAGCAATATCTGCTCACGGGTTTACTGCTGATATTTTCCAGCGCCCGCTACCTTCCCACCACGATCCATTGGTTCATGCCGCGAACTTCAAAGTACGGCTGATACTCCCGTTCTTCCCGATAACGGTCCCGATAGTTTCATCGCTTTGCTTGCCAGCTTCTTTGACGACGATCCCTTGTCAGAAGATATATTCAAGTATCTTTCTCCCCAAGGCCAAGTGGCTGACTCATCTCGGGAAGCTGACACTTGGACCCAACGTTCTACCTCTCCTAATCAACGAACTGCTCAATCACCGACCGCTCCTATTGCGCCCAATGGCCCCTCCAAGCCTAGTGCCGGCGAGGTTACTTGCGACGGGGTTAATGACAACAGCCCTCCTGATCTCCTGCAACCACCTGTCCCTGCCGAATGGGAAGAAGGGTTCCTATTGAATTTGATCATAAAGGATTTCCGTCCCTGGGATGACAAGAGCTCAATACCACGTACGAGAGAGGGCATAATCAGCGAAAGCGACGATCCTAGCTCCCCGAACTGCGAAAATATCACTATAACAGCAACGGATTCAAGATTGGAATCTCCGCCAGTTGGTCAAGGTTATCAACTACCGCCAAGACAGCAAGATCAAAGACTCAGTTCACAGCCATTGGAAGCCAACGAAGATCCTGACACCCTAATGCTCGGTTATTCCATTTCATTGAAGGCTTTAAGGGTGCTGATGGGCTCATCAAGTAATTCCTTCGACGAAAACTTTAGGACTCATGAAATTATGGATACAATCGAGTCGGTCTTTGACTCAAGTAGAATGTACAACAGAAGAAGCCCTACTGATGAGCTGATGTCTAGCTCGGACTCATATTTCATCCAAGCAACTTCTGCTTGGGACAAACGAAAACTTGGGCAAGCTTTAGAATGTTATATTCGAGCGCTGTACGGATATCGGACGACAGATACCGACCTAATGATAGCTGCTACATACGGAGGCATCTCTTCGATATACTCAGAATTCTGCGGCGACCCTGACAAGGTGTTACGCACCATCTCCAATACCGAGCAGACCACAAGAGGACTCGAGACGATCAAAAAAGCATGGGAAGTATACCAAGGGGCCGATGCAGCAAATAGTATTACGGAATTTCTCCGCCTCACACGTATGCCATTATTCTTTATGGGTCGTTTTGAAAAGCCGTTGGAGATCTACAATCAACTTTTCGCTGGCTACGGAGAATCCGAACGTTTATATACCTTAGCGTTTCTCGACTTTCTGAAAGAAGATGTAATAGATGACCCAGACAATTCCAAGGACCCAACGTGGAAGATCTTTTACAAATTATCTCGGCGCGATCTCCAAAAACCAAGGGTCCTCATTCAATTTGTTCGCATGTCCAAAATTCATGATAGCCTTGGAATTCCCCGGAAGTCACTTCAACAACTCTGGGATGGGATCAAAGGACTCTTCCGGAAGTACGGCCACTACTTCCCGAAAGCCCTGTTGCTTATTGTCGCCGCGGCCTACTTCTGGGAACGGTCCGACTTTCGTGCCTTACGGGAGACATATAATCGCTACTTGGTCAGGTATGCGAAGTTAGAGAAAATGATAAATGATGCGGATGCCAACGGTACATTCAAATTCTAACAGCGGTCATTCACTCTTGCAGGCTCATCACTACCGTTGATAGTAAGATTTTTATGTTTGAATAGGAAATTGAAGGACGGCGGGAGGTGCGGGATGGGAGAGCATGATGTAACGCTTTTCAAGTTCTATCTGGATTCTTAACTGCATGTTACATATAGGTATTTGATTGTGTTGAACTCAGAGTATTCACTATTATACGCATGATCTTTTCTTCTCTCACGAACTTCTCATTTTCCACTGCTGCCAGCACAATTGATATTGCAGTATTTCAAATTTCAGAGCGTTTCCCTTGTCCCTTACATACTTGTGTCAATGAATTTCTCCTTCGACTACAAGCTGTTGACTGGAGGTTTAACCCGAAGGCCATTGAACCGTTAGAAATGTCGACAAAATGGTCACCAGTACACTGAATCATCGTGTAGTGATATATTTGGTAGGCTCATACATGTAGACTCGTTCACGAATTTTCACTCGCCAGTCGCCCCCCGCCACTTTGTTCAAATAGTGATTATTAGAGAAGCTTGATTGTGTTCTATCTAAGAGGGCCACAAGGCCAATATATATATGATATTACAAGTATGGCTGAATGCCATCAGCTCGTACCAGAGTCAACAGTCATCTCCGGCCATACGAGACATCACCGTCTCTGGCCATACAAGACATCTCAGTCTCCGGCCATACGAGACATCTCCTTCTCCGGCCATACGAGACATCTCCGTCTCCGGCTGAGACCTGTATATGCAATATACTTGGTGAATAGTAAGATAGAGGAGCTTGCTTGTGCCTATCAAATAGAGGGTCATATATGTATGATCCCCCATATGCGTATGCATACGTACTAAGCTAGCTGGGACATTCCATAGACTATCTTGATGCAAGCCCGTATCCTCTCACAAACCATTTCCTCATACAGCCCCTACAAGTCTCGACATTGTTCAGACAAAGCAAGCAGCTGCAAAACCACAGTAGGAGAGCGAGAGCAGCAAACACTATGGGTACAGAAACGGGTCTAGTAAGGCGGGAAACCTGCGCCTAATCCCAATGAGAAGCAAGAACTCACTTGCTACGAGATACTGCCAGGGTTCCCAAAAGTCCGTCAGGGCCGGGCAGATGTCTACCCGATCCCGGACAACGATTTGTCGGGCGGAGAGTTCTTGGACTAGGGGACCACCGTTGTTCAATGATGCTAGAGAAGCTTGATTGTATATTATCTATGAGTGCTACAAGGCTAGATATATGAGTACAAGTGTGAATGCGTGCGTACGCATCTATGTATAGACTTTTCAGGCTGACAGCAATCTCCGGCCATACGACACTCACCTCCGGCCATACGAGAGTCATCTCCGGCTATAAGATGGCAGAGACCTATCATGCAATAACCGTGCCCGCATGTAAGCCGAGTGATGGCTGGGTGAAGCGAGTGATGTGGCGGTGGCTGGCCTTCACTCCGATATTCGCTCATCCACACCTGCTACAAGGTTCCTGTACCTAGTTTTGGGATATGAGAGTTGTATGCTGTGTAATCTGTTATGAAATGAGTGAATTTTAATCTAAAGAACCCGAGATAGGGTGCGGTAACCTCCGCCAGGGCCCGCTAGATCCCCGTCCAGGGCGCAAGGTGTCTCCGCGCATATACCGCCCTGGATGATGATGGCTGGCTTTGAAGACTGGTGGCCGCCCGTACTATTGGGAAGCCTGCATACTACCTACTTATCTGCGGGCATGCCCCACTGGAACGTACCTCAAGCGCTTTAACTGGCAAGATGATGATCAGGGTTGGTGGAACGGGAAGGAGTCTCAGATGTGGGAGCATCTCATCCGCCACTGCAGGAAGCAGAGGAGCGAGCAACGGGTACTGTGGAAAGCAGTCGGGAGGGAAACTGAGTGGAAAGAGTCAAGATGTAGGCACGTGCAAATATCCGAGCTGTTTTCTGTACAGAAGTGCGGTCAAGCGATGAATGGCCTTCCCTGTGGACACAGATCGGGAAGTTCTCACACCGCTATGCAGAGCAGAGTGTACTTAGCAGTCATTCGTTTGGTTTCCTTCGGTTTTCAGGTGCGACCATTCATGTACTTTCGTTTCATTTTGGATGGGAAAGAAGAGAAGGGGAGCAAGACAAGGAAGGGTAGAAACAGTGGAGCTCCCCAGCTGGTCGGCGATCCGGCGGGTGAGGGGAATCAGGTTACCATACTCTAACTAGAGTGAATGCACAATGATTAAAACAAAACAAAAAAACCTCTCATTTTCATCCATTCCAGAGCTTGAATTTAGATGAACTAGTATTTGTCTCCCGAGGACCGACTGTAGGCAATTACGGGAATTTGCTATTCCATCTGGTTTAGGGCTGACTCTAAAACGTAGCCCTATTTGCGAGTTTGACATAAATATGGAGGAATTTGACTGCGTATGTGTGTACCTGTGCCGCTTAAAGGGCAACTATAGTAGCTGCAAGGCTGTTGTAGTTGCTGACTGACGTGATAATTCGATCACTCGGTCACGGAGATATCACTCGATCATTGTTTAAGCCCATCTGTTGAAATACTGATTGCTAGAAGCCTTGTATATTCTAAACTACAGGAACAATCGTGTGATCTTATAAACGGTGTTCAGAGTATGCCTTGTACACATGCATGCGCACTCAGCTGGCATCTCCAGCTGAGTCTGGAACGACCATCATCATCGTGAGATCATGATCCCCATCAGCCTAGCTGAAGCCAATAAGCCGCACATCAGGGATGCGGTCTATATATGCAACACCATCGGTTGAGCAGAATCTACCAAGTTTTCTGTTTAAAGTTTATAATACCTAAGGCTAATAATGCTTGGTATCTCAGCCCCATAAACGGTAGTCCGCGATAGGGAGAGCCTTCGGACAGACTGGTTTAACCACTTCCATCTCCGGTTACGACATCACAACTTGATCTATTACATCGGCAACAAGGAGTATCACCATGATATTCTTAAGCTATAGTGATAATTTGCCACCAAAAATGCATGATTCAAACCCCGATCCCTATGGTATGACAATCACCATTGTCCCGCCATACGACACATATAATTACAACCCCCCATCTTTTTTTTTTGTTTTTGTTTTAATCATACTGTATTCACTCTAATTAGAGTATGACAGGACCTTAATAACCCCCTCCGCCTCCGGGCGAGCCGGCTAGATGGCGGAGCTCCCCCCCCGCTACCCTTCGTCCTCGCTGACAAATGAAAAGGTGAAAAGAGAGAAAAACAAAAGGAAAGAAAGAAAGAAAGAGAGGTCTAACCCTGTTACCGCCCCCGCTGCTCCCGAGCCCTGAGCCCGCTCCCTACCGCTACTTAACTTTGGGCGGGAACTTCCCGAATTCAGTGGCCGCCAGGAAGTCCATCACCGCTTTGTCGCACTCTTCTATGGAAAACAGCTCAGAGATCAGCACATGTCGGCATCTGCCCGGTTTCCAGCCCGTCGCGTTTCCCACCGCCTTCCACAGTTCGTTCAGGTGATCTTTCCACCGGCTGCTGTGGCGGAAGAGGTGCTCCCGCGTCTGGGACTCTGTGCCTCAACTCCACCAGCACTTGTCGTCATCTCGGTGGCCGAATCGTGTCAGGTAAACTCCACTGGGCGCGTGCCCGGACTTCAGTCGGTGGAACCTAGCGGCCAGCGACTTGACGCTTGTCATCGGAATAGGTCTCTTGGTCCCCACCTGGCCCTTGAGTCTGTAGCTGAAGTGCTTGCTGCACCTGTCGGCCTCCCACTTCGCCTTGGCTGATGATCTTCCTTCGGAGGTTCGTCCAGCCCTATTCAAGGCCGAGGTGTACGGCCGCTCTATCACTGTGCTTCCACTCGCGTGTGGGGCTAAGTTCGCCTGACGGTCTGCCTCTTCGTTCCCGGGGATGCCGGAGTGTCCAGGGACCAAGTGGATCTCGGTCGCGATGCCGTGGGCGAGGAGATTCCGCGCTCTTCTGTTGATCCGCCTCGCCAGCCGCTGCCCTGTGCCCGGCTCCAGGTGTGCCGTTCGTCGGATCGTGGCCTGTGAGTCGCTGAAGACTGCCAAAGTCTTCACTTCAAGCTCCTGCAATTTTTCGCTCTTCTAGCTCGCCATGTCAAGCGCGAGTCCGATCGCCCTCAGTTCAGCGTCGAAGACCTCCATACGTCCAGTGCCCAGAACGCTGCGGCGAGACCTCCATTCATTTCTGTGTTTACACACTGCTGCGGCTCCCACTCGGCCATTGTCTGAGCGCAATCTATCTGTCGACCACATCCAGACCCCTGCCCCGACTTTGGTTCTTTCTCTCTTGCCCAGCGTTGCGTGGCGCTCTTGGCTGCGGTGGTGTAGTCCAGTATGGTGGTCCTGACCACTGATTCTTCGCCTGGGGGCGGCCAGTCCGTGCCTTCGGTTGTCCGGCCATGCTCATGCTCCTCCCTGAATACTTTGCATATCGGTGCACCGGAGGAGGGGTTGTGGTGTAGCACCTTCAGCTTGCTACTCCATGCGTTTGCTAGTCTTGCTGTGAATTGCTGCTGTCTGGCGTCTAAGATCACCTGCACCGGTGTGAGCCCTGACTCTCTCATTAGTGCGCGCTGTGTGGTCGTCGGCAGCACGCCCAGGATGGACCTAGCTTGTCGATTGAGGAGGAGTTGGAGGTTGTCTCGCCTGCCAACTTCTCCCATATAGTGCGACCGCTTGGACGCACGCCACCTCGACGGCCCTCACGCTCTCCGGAACAACGCCGAATGTCTTGGTAAGGGTTTGGAGTCTAGCTTCTGCTACCCTGGCCTTCTTCATGCATTTGTTGTGCTGCTCCTGAAACGTTAGGTCTGCATCCATCCAGACGACTAGCCAGCGTGTCGCCTGTGTGTTGAATCGTATGATCCCATTCCCGACATTTATCTTTGCTGTCAGTTTCGGCCGGAGGTGTTTCCTATGGCCCTGTCTGCATGTGAACAAGGCCGCCTCCGTCTTTGCGGTGTCGAACTGCAGCCCTCGTCTACTCGCCCACTCGATGCTCTTTGCTGCCCATCTCTCAAGTATCGTGACGACCTGGTTGACATCGCTGCCGGTCGTCACCCAGCCGAGGTCGTCTACAATGGATAGCCCTTCGGCTTCTGATACGTACTCTACAACCCATTAGATCAGTCCTGAGGTGTAGATTGCGAAGAGGATTGGTGACACATGTGAGCCCTGTGGGACCCCTGCTTCCACTGGATGACTTTCCATGGCGTTGCCCTTGATTATCATTTCCACCGTTCTCTCAGAGAGAAAGCTCTCCGTCCATTGTATCAGGTCTCCGTCCATTTGCCTGACCTTCATTAAGTTGACTAGTCATCATTTCGCCACCCTTGGGAAGGCTGCTTTAAAGTCCATGAGAAGCACGCCTGTTATGTGGCCGTTCTTCCAGGCTGCGTGGGCGCTGTCTACCATGATGGCCACTGAATCGATGGCTAACCGTCCTTTCCTGCTTCCGAATTGCCCATCGCTCAGTTGTCATCTTCTCTCGGCTTCCTCTGACAGCAGCTCAGCGACTACGTTTTCGACCACTTTTCCCATGCAGCTCAACAGCAATATGGACCGATAGGCCTTCAGCTGTGTGTAGTCATCTTTGCCAGGCTTGCGAATCACCACTCCGCTAACCAGCTTCCATACCGCTGGATGTCTCCCCGTGCGAATGGCCGCCTTCGTCAGCCTCACGATCCTCTCTTTGTCCCACTTCCAGAGATGCCGTATGGCGCCGAATGACAGCTTGTCCGGCCCCGGTGCTTTTTGACCGATTGAGACACCAGGGCTCGTTCAACTGGTTGCTCTGTGACGCGGGTGTGTGCGCTTCCCTCGGGAGGTAGCTCGTAGTAATGGTCATCGTCATTCGGAGGAAAAGTCTCGCGCCTTAGCATATCCTCCTTCTCTAGCGATGAGTTTGCTTGGTTGCCTTCTCCGTCTGTTCAGGCTTCCACGGTCATGCCCGCCTGACGGTTCGGCTATTGTGCTGCTCTCCATACCTCGGCCCCCCTCAGGCTCTGCAAGTACTTGCTCCACATTTTTCTTTTGGACTGTCGGATGGACTTCTGGAGTTCAGCCTTAGCGCTGGCGGCCTCTTCCGAGTTCCGTCTCCTCCTTTTCTCCCTTCCGACCGCTTGCCTTCTTTTCTTGATGTCGGCGTTCCACCACCTCTTTGATCTGGCGCAGATCCTGATTTTCTTTGCCGTGGTGTCGAGAACGTTTCCCATTGCCTCCTGACACCATGCAGCCTCTCGCTCCACCTCGTCTGCCATGCACTCTGCATCCAGGTGAGTTCTCTCTTTCGCTAGCTCTCTCCATAGCTTCTCTGCCGCTTTCGCGTCCTCCTCCCTCATTGCAGCTAAATTCCACCCTACTACCTGTTCGTGGTCCACCTCCTCCTGTCGGTCTGCTTCCACCTCCCATTCTATAACCTCGTGGTCGGATCCCGTGGCGTGGTCGTCGGCCAGTATGGACCACTTTGTTATTGGTCGATTCGCCAGCGACAGGTCGATGACCGACTCGCCCTTATGACCTTCTCTTGTGCAGTGTGGGTGGCTCTCCCATCATTTCCAATCTCCACTCCATTCTCGTCAATCACGTCTTCCCAGAACATAGCATCCCGCTGCACTTGGCATGTTGGGTCCCATCGTGTGCTATGGGGGTTGAAGTCTCCTGCGAGGACAGTGCCACCCTGCCGAGTGACTCTCTGCCAGTTCAACTTCCACGCCGATCTCTCCCCAGATTGCGTGTCTTTTCGATCGTAAACGTTGACGATCCTCGTTATCGTCTCCTTTCTCCTCCTGACGTCCGTAGCAATGACATTGTCGTTAGCACCTCTACTCAAATCCATCCGCTCATCAACCACCAGGCCGCTACCTCTCTGTATCGCCGTCCAAACTCTTTTCCTTGTTCTTATATCGTTTGCCGAATGGCTGATCCCAATACCTCCTTTTTCTCTCGGTGGCTCTTGCAGGCACACTACGTCCGCACTGCGTTCGACTCCCATCTCCAGTGCCCCAATGGTCCACTCGTACGACCTTGCACTATTGTGCTGGATCACTCTAATCATTGGTAGCCAGGGCTCCCGCTTCAGTTTCAGTCGCGGTCGTAGTCGCGATCTCGGCCTCAGTCATCATGACATCTCTCGCCTCCCCCGTTGCCTCCTCTTTCTCCGCATCAGCCTTCTCCTCCCTTCCGCCATCTGCTGCCCCTCCTCCCCTAGGTCTGCTACCAAGCACCACACTATTCGTCTCCGTTGCCGTGTGTGTAGCTTCGTTCGTGGGAACCCGTCCTGCTGTTCCCGTCTTTCTGCTTTGCCGCGCCGCTCTGGCAGCTTCGGTCTTCTTCGCGCCCCTGCTACTGAAGGCAATATGATTTCCTCTGCAATTGGGGCACTTCTCCAGTGTGTGGCCGCAGAGTGATCCCTGCCTCACTGTACACCCCACTACATTGCACTTGTGGTCGATTGTCCGGTGAATGCCTGAGCAGTAGCCAGACTTGGGCTTGTTGCCGCACTTATTCTCTATGTGGCCCCATCCACAGCAGAGCTCGCACCTACTGTCAGGGCCCACGTTCGTGAAGGCCTCGACTCGGTACCACACTCCCGCCACCTTCATGCCTTTCTTGATTATGCTCTGTGGCACCTTGTTTCCTGTTACGACAAAGACTACCGATGACTCGGTGATTTCTCCGTTCTGCCTCCTCTCTCTGATGGTGCTGGGGTTCGCCAGCCATCGTACCTGGGTGGGGATCGCTATTCCCTCGTTCTCCGCTTCAAATTCCTCTCGCATCCTCTGCAGGCCTTCTGTGCCTTTTCCCATGTACCGCACAAGGGGTAATGCATGGATCTTTAGCCTTTCCCAGGTCTCGTTTTCTTCGACATCCACGACTGCTCTGTCGACGGTCTTCGCAGCCGTGATGATTACTTCGCGGTACCGCATAGCCACCTCCGCTGTCGCATTTTGGTGCGTGATTGCCGTGATCGCGCCCTTTACATTCCTCCTTGCGTTCATTATTCCAATGTGGGCCGGGGCCTGCTGGTGGAACAGCGCTCTGCTGATCGGTGACGCAATTTCCTGGTCCATCTCATTGGGGAGCGGCACACTCTCGTCTCTCCTTAGGATTAAGCGTCTGTCTGCAATGCTCGAGCTTGTCGTCGGGGCTGGGGCTGGGTTGGCCGGCTTCGTTTGGTTTTGTGGTGAGGCTGTCTCCCATCGTCTGGTGGGTGTCGGCGCTGCTGACGTCACCCCTTTCGGCGCCGATGTGGTTCTCGGCGTTGGTGTCAGCACTGGTGTCGGTGCTGGTGCTGGCTTTGGCTTCGGGGTTGGGTTTGGTTTTGTTTTCGGCATTGGCACTGACTTGAGCTGCCTTCCAGGCCGCAGCGGTTGGCCCTCCTCTGGCTTCTGTGGTCCGCCTGTCAGGGTCAGGTCTGCGTGTATCGAGGCCTCCTGGCCGACCTCCTCTTTCTGGTCCCGTTCTGTAGCAGCCACCACTCTTGCAATCTTGTCTGTCATGCCCTCGCCCCACAGCAGGTCATCCTGGTGGTACGCTTCCCACGTTTTATCTGTTTCCTCCAACCACGATTTCATCCCTCGCCACTGCGCCTCCTCCACCGCAGTGTGCGTCTCCAGCATGTTTGCCATCTTTGCGACAGTGTGGTGTAGCTGTCCTAGTTTGCGGGCTTGTTGCTGAGCCGCGCGCTCCATGCGGCTCCTCCAATCCCCAAGGGCCAAGGCGGCCGCCGGGACTTCACTCTTCCTTCTCCGCTTTCTGTTCTCGTTTCTCTCCGTCGGCTCAACTGTGTCTTCGCCTGCAGTCTCCGGGGCGATTGATGTCACAGCCGTCGCCATCTCCATCGCCATATCCATAGGCGCGTCGCTCCTCCCGTCCGCCGCTCCTACCGTGTACAGGCCGCTCCTCTCGCTCCCTCTGACTTCGGTCATCACTTCTGTGAAGCATGTCTCTCCCCGGGTAGTCCTCGTCGTCGATTGCTTGTTTGTCAACGCGTTGGGTCAGTCGTGTTTTTGCCAAGACTTCGCGTGAAAGCCACTCAGTTGCGTGGATCCTCGTGCGCGCCCTCCTCCTGCGGTCTCGCCGGTGCTGGGACGCTCGCTCCGGGGTCAATTCGATGTCTAGAATCGATTGCCGCCGTCCGTTTTTTGATTGCTATGGTTGTTGTCGACTTATCGCGCTTTTTCTGTTTCACCAAGACGTATTGCTTCGTCCAGTAGTTCTGCACTTCCCCCCCATCTTCTTTCAGTCCCTCATTGACTCAGTTTCTTCAGCTTACTGAAATACTTCGATTATGCAGTTGGCTGCACCACACACCGGTATCAGCTTGCAGCATACTGAATGTATTGGGAGGGGATCTAGGTCTGGCAAATTCGATCAGTTTTGGCTATCTGGTTCTTGGCTCCCCAAATCCACCCATGCAAACTCCCCAAATATTTGTCCGATAAGGACGATTGTTTGACGTCAAATGGTCTTCTCGATCGACTCTATTAGCCACGCAAGACCGATCATGATTTGGAGCAGCGGTTCTTACTCAATGGCCATTTTGTCGATTTGTCACGAAATGACACGGCAACCCTTCTTATACCGCCCGGGATGGCGTTATTTTGTCATGCCAAATCACGTCCCGGGATAGGATGACATGACCTGAAAACTGACCCGTTACCATCCCGTAGTTTACATTATCATTACCATATAATGATATTCCCCACTGCATGAGATATTCAGGACTGTATAAAATATATTCTGTGATACCCAGCATTCAGAAGCAACCCAGCGACCTCTCACTAGCAGTCTTTTTAGCGGCCCATTACCAGCAAAATGATAACAGCTCCATTGTCCCTTATCACATAGATGATGATACGCAGAGAGATATTGGAGAACAATCACATATTTGTCTGTGATGGGCATTGGGCAGTGTTCCTGAACGGCTCGGCCCGGCCAGCCTGCATGAATCCGGGCCTGGGCTCCAGGCTTTTGGCGGTGCAGGCTTTTAAAATTGAGGCCGGGCCGGTCCTGCGCCAAGCCAGGCCTCGGATTTTGCGGCCCCCTTGGGAATACTGCCATTGGGGCTTGGGCAAGAAATTCAAAATATGTCCGCAATCCAATATAAACTCTCAATTGAATCCATCATTGAATTCAATTATATCGCAACATTCAGGCTTTTCCTAACCTACAGATACTAACAACTCCTTCAGATACTGCCAGTCTTCAAATGTCCTCTCCAAGCATCCCTAACAAAATCTGCCACCCCGCCATTCCCTTCGGGTTGGTGTCGTATTCCTGCTCAGGCTCTGAAGCACTGAGACACCACTTAACTATCAGTTAGGCCAACAAGAAGATGATGTATATCTGCTTGTGAGTGTCTTTACCGGCTCGCACGAACTCTGCCAGCAACATCTGATGTTCTTGTCCATTCATGGAGGCGGTTCCTCCGTGGAGTACCTAGTCAGTTCACGGAGGCCCACCTTCCGTGAACGAACCATCTATTCACGGAGTCCATACCCCACCTCCGTGAACCAACTAGTTCATTCACGGAGTCAATGAACAATTATGCATAATTATACATCATCGTGATCCCTACAATCGGATGCCTCTTTGACGTCCTGATGCAACTACAATTACACTGTGATCAATGTCATCGTTTGAAACCAGCTCATCTTCCTCATTTTCCTGCTCATCGCCCTCCTCCTCATCCTCCACAGTGGCCCCATCCTCCTCTTCCTCCACAGTGGCCCCATCCTCCTCGAGAACCTCCTTGTCCTCCGTATCCAGGTCTGTCAAATCACTGCTCTCATTGGCAGTATCCTCCGCGGATGTGGCATCAGTATTCTGTGCAGACGTGGGATCAACATCCACGCACGCATGTCCATGTGTATTCGCGCGACGTCGTTTTTGATTGTGGCTGGGCTCTGTTCGTGTAGATCCTGTGTTTCATTCAAGATTGAAAGTACCTGATGGCGCTGCCGAAGGTCACGTATTTTTTGCATTGTGCACTGCCATCTCGACCTTGGCAATGAAGTTTGCACTGGACTTTTGCTTTGAAACACTTACAACGATCAGTAGTGCAGTTGCCTTTACACCTACATCGAACTAGGATGAGCTCAGCAGGGGACTGAAGGCGAGCGGCTTCCCTGAGAGTCAGCTCTTGATGGTGACCCTTCTTGAAGGGTGGAACATGAAGTGCGATGGTAGATGTTAGGCGGTCGAGATTTTTGGTATGATAGAATCCGTGGAGAATACCGTATTGACACTGCAAAGCATATCGATTGCCATGCTTGACCTCAATCACCCTGCAGAATATTCGCTTGTTATCTGTTGAACACCTATCCTCGACTGGAATCTTCAATCGCACAAGGTCACCCGTCTCAAAAACTTCAACTTTGTTGACTTTATTATATCTCTTCTCCATGGCAATGACTTTTTGGCATGTGTTGGCAATCACTTCGTCATTGAGTGATTGAACAGCTTCAGACTGAATCACTGACGTCGATGGAATCGCTGATGTTCCGGTCTGCTCCATCAAAGTTTCACTGGAGTCACTCAGTAGAGGATCAATGGATTGAGCAATTGATGATCCTGAGAGGGTGTTGGGTTGTGTAATTGCGAGACCCTGAATGTCATGCAGCTGTTCGATAACTGCTGCGGTTGATTGCTGAGAAGTAGAAATGCGTGGACGGTCAGGCATCAGTTGCTTGAAGACAATCTCATATGGGCTCCTTCCAGTGGTGGAGTGGACTTGTCGATTCATTGAGAGTAGTGCCTCAGGCAGCGCGAGCCACCATTCGGTTGATACCATTTCCATCATCCATGCTAGGATTTTAGACTTTAAAACTACATTGGCCTGTTCAATAAGGCCATTTGTCTGAGGTGTTCGGGGCTTGCTGTGAACAACAGGTATACCGTGGTGCTTAACAAGTCGATCGCCAGCTCCCTTGAACTCTGTTCCATTGTCACATTGACGAATACCAGGCACTCCAAACAATCCAATGAATCCTCCCAAGTTTAATGCAACATTCTCACTCTCTTTCGTCTCCATAGGATAGGCTGCTGAGAATTTGCTGAAGTGATCCCGTATATGCAGGCACCACTTGGATTTCTGACCCATATGCCGGAAGTCAATAAGATCAATCTGCAGTCGTTCCCAGAGTTCATTCACAATTATCGCTTCCAGTGGAGCAGCAGTCTTTGCAGATCGTGTTTTTGCACAGGTAGCACAGTGTTCGAGTAAGAATGCGACCTCTTTCTTGGTAATCCCGTAGTACTTGTGATCGATTTCAGCCCATGTCTCATCCCGCCCTGTGCGCATCAGTTCACTGGCATGCTCTTTGTCGATTAAGTCAAACACTTCATGTTCTCGAGGGCAGTAGCGTGGAGCATTGTATTTTGTTCTAGTCCATTCACGGAGGCGGTTCCTCCGCGGAGAGACCGGTCCATTCGCGGAGTCCCACCCTCCGTGAATGGACTGGTTCATTCGCGGAGTGTACACACTTTGTTAATACACTGCATGCATATATGCGCACGCATGTATGCACACTCGGCTGGCCATATCCAGTTGAATTCAATCAGTGCAACTAAATTCACATCTTCCAAATATCGAAACTCACCATCTATATCGTAGTTGATGGTTGTATTAGTTCCTAGCAGCGCTATCTGGTGCTTTCAATCTTAAACGGAACACAGCGCTGCCTGGGCCCAGTCAGAATCAAAAGCGACTTCGACTCAGCACAGTGATGTCAACCGTCCCGTCGGACGGCCGGGGACGGTGGGCCGTCCGAGGTTTCCCCAGGACGGACGGGACGGCGCCAAGGCCGTCCGTCCCGTCCTTACTCCACAATGACGGCCTGATGGCCAGGGACTTGCCGGGGACGGTGACTTTGCCGTCCCCGGCAGTCATCCACCGTCCCCGGCCGACATCGGGCGGTAAGGGTATGAATTTAGATGACATCGAAAATAGCCCTGAAAGCGTGCGGTAAGAGATAGAAATGGGCCCATGCCAGGGGTGCTGCGACACTTGTATGTAACTGCAGTGCTATAGTATGAGTAGGTGCGAATTATATGTATATACAGGTTGAAGATATACCCACTCATCCAGACTTTTCTTTATCAACCATCCATTCTTCAATACTCTGAATATTACAATGGACAATCCAGGCTCCACATCTATTTATATCTCTTACTGCGCGCTCTCAGAGCCATTTTCAATTTCATCTAAATATATTTTGTAACCGCCCGTTGTCGGCCGGGGACGGTGGATGACTGCCGGGGACGGTGACTTCACCGTTCCCGGCCGTCTTTGGCGTCCGTCCCCGTCCACATTCAAAAAGACGGCACCGTCTCCGTCCGACCCAAGGACGGACGGCGGCAAGCCGTCCGTCCCCGTCCTTAGTGATCCCGGACGGACGGGACGGCTGATTTCACTGACTCAGCAAATACACGAGTAGAGGCCTGGGCGCAGACAGATTCCACTACCGCTGATGATTGCAACAATAGCGCTGAGGAAAGCACTCCAATGATATGACCGAACTGGATACTGAGGAAGGAGAGGTTCACGAGGAGGAACAGGTCACTAGAATGGAGGAGGAGGAGGAGGTGATGGAGGAAGAGGATAATGTGGAGGGAGCGGGAAACTAGGAAGAGACGGTTTCAAATGATGACATAGAGCACTGTGTAATTGTAGATATACGACGACGTTGAGGCATACAGCTCGTAGGGATCACGATGAAGGTGTACAGAGTAATTTTTTTTTTTGGTTGAGCGTAATTAGCACTTTTGTATATACACTCCGCGAATGAACCAGTCCATTCACGGAGGGTGGGACTCCGCGAATGGACCGGTCT
>Ga0307512_10002222_pt1 | contig 25266 bp, 43 predicted proteins | sample 14_EM_MG_FD_200267 | JGI IMG/M metagenome (GOLD analysis project Ga0307512, IMG submission 200267) | Populus trichocarpa ectomycorrhiza microbial communities from riparian zone in the Pacific Northwest, United States - 14_EM | ecosystem: Host-associated > Plants > Roots > Unclassified | place... | reverse complement strand
AGGGCTGTCCATCGTCGGCCACAACATAGCAATTGTCTGAGGCATCGATGCGGGGGAAGCGAGCCACGGTAACGAGACGGATGCGGTACCAGTGCTGCCAGGGTACACAAGTTGTACACATATCATGGCAGTAGGAACAATCTGTGGCTGGGCCGAACCACTGTGGGATTACTGTAACTGTTACAAATATAGTAAAGTCAAAGAAGAACCCTAGTGCACTACGTCCGGGAAGGATGCCTGTACATCCATCGGCTATCCGCGGTCACTTGGCACCCCGTCCTGTCAGGAATTCCGCCATTTCGTGACGTCCCGCCTCCAATGCGACTCGCAGTGGGGTCTTACCCTCGTTATCCTCAGCATCTATGTTCGCGCCGTGATCAAGCAGCAGGCGTGAGCCTTCGACTGTCCCATAACGTTCCGCTTTCCTCCGATGCGATGAATGATGCAGCGGGGTACATCCATCATCATCCCGTGCATTCGGGTCTGCACCTTTGTCTAGTAATAATTGCATCATTTTTAGCATATCTTTGCTGTCTCCGGCAGATGACGCAGAGTGCAATGGACCCCGCCCCTCCTCACCCTGGGCGTTGACATCAACATTATGCTCAAGCAACATTCGGGATACTTCAAGGTACTCGTGTCCAACGGACATGGCCAATGAGGTGTTGAGGAGGGTATTTCTGGCGTTCACGTCTGCGCCATGATCGAGAAGCCACCGGATGATGTCGACAAGTCCATCTTGTGATGCTGCGAGTAGTGGTGTGTGTTCCACCATACCTCGAATATTTACGTCCGAACGGTACCCATGCAATAAGTCTGCAACCCGGAAATGTTTCCGATGCAATGCTGCAACAAGTGGAGTTACCATCTGACCGCCCCTAGCATTTAAATGCTCTGGATTCTTGACAACCAGGTGTTCTGCCAGGTCATAGAATCCGCACAGCGCGGCGTAGTATAACGGGACCGGGCTGCGAATCACTGGATGGGGGGTGAAGTTCCACCAGCCGTGGTCGTCTATGTCGTACACACGGTGCCATGCCGCCCAATGTGGCTTGTCCGCGTCGAAGAGATATTCCATCACGTTTTGTATGCGTGATGACACGTCCTCAAATTGGGCATGGTCCACCCAGTATCGTGCCGCATAATAGGCAAGGGGAATGCCCGAGGGGTTGTCCTCCGTGATGTCCTCGTCCAGGCGGAGTAGGACGCCCAGACAGGCCTGCGCGAGGATGGTGTGTGCAGGTGAGAGGAGAATATGATACCGGGAGATGTCCCCACTTGAACATGCGAGCCGGTCTGAAGTCAAGAACTCCTTGACCGAAAAGTGAGAAAATTGTACCACTTGAGAATCCCCATCATCGACAATGGCAATCAGACTCGAGCACGTGGACAGCACCGCTTGGTGTTGATCCGACCATCTCCAATCTGGCTTGAGAGTCGGGATCCCTCCGTTCCGCGCCGCGTCGAAGTCAACCGCAAGAACCTCGGCCAGTTCCTCAACACGAAGTGGCCGGACCGCAACCGTGACACATTGCAACAGACGAAATGCATGGTCTCTGTTCGCCTTGTTGATGCTCCTCAGGACGCGTTCGTATGTCTCGTCCAGCGATTCCGGTAATTCATCAAGGATTCCCTTCACACTCGGTGGGAGACAGTGACGGAGTGCTTCCAACTGACAGTAGACCCACCGAAACCTGCATCACAATATTGAGTAACCACCTTGAATATAGAGTCTGGCGTGCTTACATCCCGTCAGCTCTCTCAGAGAGTGTCTCGATGACCAGTCCCTTGTCCTCCTCACGCCATCTCCGCATTTTCGAATCCGAATAAACCACAGAGCTGACATATTTGATGATGTCCTTCTTCTGTCCACTTTGTTCATGGAGGGAGACACGGAGGGATGTCAAGGGTTCGAGAGTGGACCTGATATCGATTTCTGGGCGACTGGTAACGCAAATGTGCAAATTGTCCTGGCGCAGGCCAATGAGATACTTGACAAGGTCAAGGACCTGTTCTCGAGAGGATGGCATGCCAGTATTGTCGGGGCATTCATCAAGGGCATCGACGATGAGGAAAACAGGGTCTCGATTCGGAAAAGAGAGCACATCGTTCAAACATTGCATCAAGGCACTATCATTGGGCGTTTGAGCACCCTTGTCGTGTTTCGAATAAAGTTTAGATAGGACGCCGAAACAAATATTTGACTGAGCAGAGAGCTGGAAAAGAATAGAAAGGAGGATATTGCGGTGGCTTTGCTTGTCCTCGTCACGAAAATCACAGTAAAAATAGGCCATCGATGATGATTCAGCCTCGCGTAAGGCCATAATGTCCTCGATTATAGCGGAGCTGGTAGAACTTTAGTCAATCAGTGCAGGATAAACGGCGAAACCACGCACCAAAGGACGCTCTTTCCAGAGCCAGCTGTGAAGACAAGAGTCTTTAGAGTGTAGTATAGTGAAAGGAAATAGGGGCATACGTTTCCCGTGGATCCACAGGAGAGAAGGTGTTGACCTCCATGCCTCGTAAATGCCACCTTGGAAGAACCAGGTTGCTGTCCCCTCATGTTGCGTACTATGGACAGTGTTATGATTCATCGAGGGGTTCGGTGGAGAGAGCCATCTTCGAAGGTCCCGTCGTGATAGGGTCTCTGTGAGATTGATTGAGCACCAGAAATCACAGGAGTGAAATCAGAAAGTGACGAACGCTGGACCTCATCTACGTTGCATGCTGTCTGTTGCATTACCACCCTTGCTTCATTCGCGGTCTGTTGTATAACTTCTTTTGTATCTTTCCCGTCTAAACATGCTCATGTTCAAGACAGCTTGAATAACCAGATAAGAACGCCTTACGCACCCTCGAGTACAACTTTCACGTTGTCGTCGACTTTCTGCGTGACCCTCATGATTTCCGCGATTGCCATCCGTGCCTCCTCTTGAGTGAGCGTATCCAGCCTCTTGAGGGAATCCTCGATTTCATTCTTTCCTAATAGTTTCTTCACATATTTCTCTAAACAAATATAAGTCAAGATCAACTGGGGTAGAGGGATCAGCTCACTCGCTCGTCCTTGTTTAATCTCTTTCGTTGCGATGCCGAGAATAGACAGTATCTCAACCATGATCTTCACGATAATGTCCGTCATTGCTACAGTTGGTCGTACTTCCGTGTAGGATCCCAGCCTCCGAAAGAAATTCTCGACGCGCTCGAAGAGATCGACGAGCATGTCTTGACTTGCATCGACATCCTTGGCCACCTAATAGCAGGCATGATCGGAATCACGATAACAGGGATGGAATGAGATCGAAGGGGGCCCACCTGGAAAAGAACACCAACGCCAGCAAAGATAACTTTTGCAGGCGAGAAAACCTGAGCCAACGATGATCAGAGCCGAGAATCTTGAAAGATTCTAAGTAAAGATTCACCAGTCCAACACCCTCGCCAAGAGTGGCGGAGAATGCAAATAGGACATTCACCGTTGGGTTGAGCCAGCTACTTAACCTTTCATCACTGCTGCGACTCTGATCGAATTGGAGGACTAGTCCTTGAAGCAGTGACAGTATCGCGGCAGGAGAGTCGCAGGATTGGAATTGGGTGGCAAGTGGGTGTATGAGAAGCTTGTTCTTTGTTTTCTTCTCATATCGCTCCACAGCAGCATTGAAAATAGTTTGGAAGTCGGACGGGGAAGAAGTCGATGGAGTGGGGGCGACCTGTGACATCGAGTGATTGGGAGATTTTGATTTGCAGGGAGAGGATAATAGAAAGTCGTTGGGCGCCAATAGACTCGGCACCTGAATATGGGTGTAGCATCGCTTCTAAGTTGCGGCAAGCGCCACTCAAGCGTCTCTGGCTCAATCAATCATCTGGTTGATGAAGCCATTATATACAGCCATTATATACGGGTATTTTAACACCAGATATTTGCACATAAGGGGTTATGGTATCAGTTATGGGCAAACAGGAGAATTCCTCCGCAGCGAGTTTGACTTGATCACTGGCCATCTGCTTGTGTTCTTTTCTCACTCTCACGACCCATGACAGGCCCGGCCGGGGTTCCCCAGTCCCCGTTCATCACACATTTTCGTCAAATACTTAACTTAATCCCTACTGCCAGCGAGAACGCGGCACTTGTTGCAGAAAAGCAGCAGATAATGGGCCTCATATCTATGTCCTTGATTCTCATTAACCACAACAAAAATACAGTAGTTCCTCTTCTTTGCCCAAGCTGGTGGTACTTGGGTCGATATCTGAACGGAAAGGCGGGTCTAATCCTGTCTACTCGAGACCCCACTCTTTTCTGAGTGTATCTGCAGCCTGGTGACGCTGCCCAATCAGAACGTGCCATGTAATCAAATCAAGATACAGTCCCACCTTCTCTGCAATAGCGTATACTGTAGATTGAATTGCCACGCCGGTTGTGAGAGGTATCACGCTCGCATCAACGACGCGCACATTGGTCAGCCCGTAAATTTTAAACCTTGGATCAATGACACCTGAAAGACAAGTCAACAATTTAAGGAAGGATGTAAGTAGGGATGTGATCTCACCTCCGAGATTGCGAGGTGCCATCGCCGTCGTGCCTAAGTGGTCAAGTTAACATGTCACCTATGCCGTTTCAAAGTTCCGGAGAGGAATCCCACCTAACGGGTGATTTGTTGTCTATATATTGGTCCCCCCAGTCAGAGCAATGAAATAATGCAACACGTATGATACATACCCGCACAACGCTCTTCACGAACTTGGCCCATTCGCCGTCTTCTTTGAGAGACTCTGGCGGAGAGATCATCTCATCGATCAAGTCTGCTAAAGGTTTTGTCTGGATCCATTTTCGGATGAACCTCGTGCCATAATACAATACGTCAAAATCTAGAAACAGTTAATGGGCCAGATCGGAGACGGCTCAGGTTCGTTCTTACCCCAATGTAGGTCTGCGATACGGGGGTCGATGGTGGGCGGATTGTGGACGTTGATGCTATTGATATGCTGTATGAAGGTCAAATTAGGCACCGGCGGGTCAACGGCCTAGGCTTTTTTAAGCACTAACGACTGAGCCCTGTCCAAATGTATGCTGTTGCCAAAAGGAAGGGTACGATCAGTGATGGGTAGGAATCTGGTGAAAGCACTTTTTTACCTGTTGAATAGCCACTCCAGTCATATAGTTCTCCCCTGGCCGTGGTGGGCTGAGGACTCCGCCGCTCGGTACGACAACCATTTCGATCCAGCCCTCCTCCCCCTTGTCCACTAGGTCCTTGAGATGCTGATATTGTACCTTTTGAAGGGGCGTCAAAGGCCTTTCTGCCAAATCTTTTTCCAAGGAAGCGCGCATAGCTTCGAATTCAGAGGGCGTGGTAATAGATTGTAATGTAACGGTGCCGATGTCTGCAACCGAGTAGGAAAATACGCCTTCTTTTTTCGTTTTGCTATAGAAAATGTGTTAACCGTACTGCAATCATACACTGTCGTCGACTTACAATTGGACTTGGTGGTAGGAAGTGAAGGATTCATCGGCGAGAGAATCTTGTTGCGACTGTCAGACCTTTAGTCTAGGTGTGAAAACAATTACGATACCGAGAGTCATGACGCCAGGCTTGAGCCTGAAATCCGAGAGCGTCACAGGATGATCTTGCAGGTTCTCTCCAACCTCGGGCAAGTCCAGAACGACGGGAATGCCGAAGCTCTCGAGAAGGGTCCTATTCCCGACGCCCGATAATTCAAGAATCTGGGGTGTCTTGAGAGATCCTACGGATCATATTACTTTAGGAATGCATGTGCCTCGAGCGAGTCAAGCATTTGACTTACCGGCTGCCAAGATCACCTCCTTCGTAACTGTTACCGTATACTTTTTCCCATCGCTTTCAAATTCTACGGCCTTTGCTCTCCTTCCATCAAAGAGGATTTTGCTGGCTACCGCATTGGTTACCACATGTAAATTATCGCGGGCGCGCGCCTTGGAGTCGAAGTATGCCGAAGCGGAGTAGCTCCTCAGTCCGGTGTCAGGATCAACCGTACGAGCCACTCCTTGTGCAGGCATAGACAAGTCCGTGCCATCATCTGGGTTCGCATTAGGAGCGATGCCGGCGGCTGCGACGACTGCATGTGCAGCGGGTACGTCAAGGTCGGTGAGGAAATTGTTGTAGGTGATCTGGACGGGGCCACCCGAACCGTGGACCTCTGCAAGAGCTTGCTTCTGAGCCGGAGTGAGTCCGAATAACGCGGGAGTAGATTCAGACGGAGCGGTCCAGTTTTCTGAGCGAGTGAAAAATGGCAAAAGCTCTTCGAAAGTCCAATCCTCCCCATTCCCGAGGCTCGTCCCCCAAACGTCGTAATCGGCACGCGAGCCACGTTGCCAGACCATGCTGTTAATCGCAGAAGATCCACCGAGGACTTTGCCCCTGCGTAAAGGTCCTGGTCAGATAAACAGCATCATACTTCGCACAGGGAGCGGCATTGAAATAGCGCCTACCTGGGATACTGTACAACAAGACCATCTAGACCAGGCTGCGGAACGCTTTCGAAGCACCAGTCGTACGTCGGGTTCCCTATAAGTGTGCCCACGTTGGCGTTACCGAGAAGATTTCCTGCAGTCGGAACGTTGATAAGTGGGTCTTCGGGGAGATCTTGGCCAGCCTCGATGACCCCAACGCGGAGCGGGGATGCATTCTCGGACGTAGGCGGAGCTGAAAGACGATTCGCAACGACCAAGCCAGCAGTACCGCCGCCAAGAATAAGGACATCAAATTCGCGGGACGCAAATTCGGAGGCTGAGAGCGTAGAAGTGGGTACGGAAGCTGCAACGATGGAGTGGGTGACGAGGATTGAGAGGAGGAGCCTGGAAAATGGACTCATGGTCATCTCGTGTTCGATCCGCTACACCACGTCCACGATAACTATCCCAGACGACGGCGAAGAAGTAGATTTAAGACATTCAGAAGAGAACAGTGTTCGGTCCCGAGCAGAACAATATACGAAGTCGTTTCTCATTTCGCTTAGTTATAGTTCGGTCAGGAGACGAAGTCCGCCACCGAGATGAGAAAGGAACAGAACATCGTTGGCCAATCAAGTGACGGCATGGCCAAGTGGTTTCTGCGGAATGTTGGAAAATTACGTCTGGACATCTCGGACTAACCCTCATTGTGTGACAGCTGACCAATCAGATTTCAAGTATCATCCCTGCTTGGGGATAGACCCATGGGGCCCATACAATGATGTCTACAGATTTCTGTTTCTGAACCGAGCGAACCGACTCCTCGACTCCTACTCGGAGCAGCAGAATGATTGTCATCGATGGGTATAAATACTGGGAGCTGACGTGCTCCGCATACCAAGGACATCCAACGGAAGCCAACAATGTCCTTTTTTATCCCTCTGCCTGGCCTGATACCAACCTTTTCCTTGTCCCAACTCATCTATCGGGCGAAAGAGAACAGAACCCTCTCACTTGGGATCCTCCTGGGTTTCATTGTCCTCTACGTAGCTCGCTATGTCACAAGCCCGTACAGAAAGGTGCCTCCAGGGCCTCGTGGTTACCCAATTATAGGAAATGTCCTCGAGCTTCGATCACAGCAGTGGCTCAAGTTTACAGAGTGGCGAAAACAGTATGGTGAGACCCGCTTTAAACCGTTGCACCTTCAGTCTCTCATGTTTACTCCATAAGGTAACATCATATACCTCAATGCTGCTGGCCAACCTATGGTCATCCTCAACTCTCAGAAGGTTGCCGCTGACCTGCTCGACCGACGTGCTGGGATATACTCGGATAGACCTTCTAATATTGTCGCTTCCGACATAATGACCGGCGGTCTCCTCGTCGTATTCACTCGGTATAACGATATGTTCGTATCTCATTTGACTCGAGTTTGGCACGACATAACAATCGCATCATCCAGTTGGCGTCGGATGCGCAAGGCCGCCCATGAAGGTCTCAACAAGGGTGTTGTTAAAGATTTCTACGAGCCGCAGACAAAGGAAGCTCTCCTCCTCGCTGCTGCTGGGCTCGCTGAACCTGCGCAGTGGGACAAACATCTTCGCCGCGCGGCAGCATCAATGGTTCTATCTGTCGTATATGATCAACCTGTCATCAAATCTGAGCAAGATCAAAACGTCAGACTCATCAACGACTTCGTCCAGCGCCTCACTCGGGCCGCTTATCCAGGTGCTCACCTCGTGGAGTTCTTCCCATGGATGCGGTACATTCCCAGCAGGTAAGAGCTACAGTATGCGCATCTCGTTATGTTGTGTCTGACCGAAACCAGATTTGCAAAGTGGAAGCGAGACGCCGAGACCTGGTATAAGCAAGACTCTGCCATGTTTGAGAAACTTTTCAACTCTGTCCATACCAATCTCGTACGAGCGCGCTCCCATTCTGTTTGTCGCATTACTAACCCGCTCACCGCACAGGCAAAGGGCGACGACCGACCTAGTTTGAGTGCCACATTAATTCGTGAAGCGGATCGACACCAATTGTCCATGCGAGAAAATTCCTGGCTCGCAGGAACTATGTAGTATGTATCGCTCTGACGCGTTGCTAACCGCAGATACGTCGTGTCTGATTGAGTGTTTTCCTTCAGTGCCGCTGGAGCCGAGACGACTTCAGCTGTGATGGCTTGGTTCGGCCTCGCGATACTTGCTTATCCTGAGACACAAGCTCGCGCGCAAGCGGAGCTTGACGCAGTCGTGGGCCGCACACGTTTACCGACTTTCGCCGACTACAACCACCTACCCTATATCCGTGGCATGGTCAAAGAGGCTCTGCGGTGGCGTCCAGTCGACCCAGTCGGTCTCCCTCATCGATCGATCGAAGACGATTGGTATGAAGGCATGTTCATTCCGAAGGGTACAGTCTGCATCGCGAATGTCTGGCATCTGAACCGCGACCCGGAGATCTACGGCGAAGATGCAGGTCACTTCAATCCCGCTAGGCACCTCGATGCAAACGGCGATATCGCGCCAGGGCCCCCAGACACAAAGGAAGAGAGTCACGTTACGTACGGTTTTGGCCGCCGATTGTGTGTTGGCCGTCATGTGGCAAACAATTCCTTGTTCATCGACATCGCGATCTTGCTCTGGGCATGCAATATCGAACGCAAGAAAGACAGTTCAGGTCGACCTCTTCCCCTGGACGTGGATGGCTTTGTAGAAGATGGTCTTGTTGTGTAAGCATGGCCGGTCAGCGTAACTCGTGGCGAAAACTTACAAAGATTTCCTCAGACGCCCAATTCCTTATGAGTGCGACATCACTCCACGCTTCCCAGAGGCTTCTGCGCTCCTCGCGCAGGAGCTCGAGCTTCGCGGTCTGTGAGCATATATCAGTGTACTGTATATATATAACATCGAAAATGGTATTATTGGACACCGTACCATTGGATGTGGATATGTTTCTCTTGGCTGTTACGTGTCCGCATAAACACAACACAACACAACACAACATGATGATTGAGACTAATCATATATGGTAATGCCATTGCCTCAAGGGACGTGATGTCATTGCCATCAATGGCTCCCTTGGGGATCGCGTGGCATTCACTACTCCTTGGATCCTCCTCCCATTAACCAGATGTTCTCTCCACCTGCACAACTGAACCAATCTTCCGATAGGCATGCCTTACACCGCCTCCTTATAGGTCCGTTGCCTGAGCGTGTCCTGTTGGACGCGCAACACCATGTCCTCAAACCTGTCAAGAAGCGGCGTGCCCTTTTCAGTTTCAACCGAGGCCGACAATCCCCTTCGAGCAACGACGAACCTGTCGAGGAACTCATCAATCAATACGCCTATGCATTCCACCTTAAGTTTGGCGGCTCGGCGGAGGACTGGAACGAAGAACGGGAGAACAACGTGAAGGACGAAATGTCTCGAAGGTGGAAGGAGTCACCGTGGGGGCGTCTCTGGCGGGGGAGCCAGGATGGCTTAAACGTGTCTCATGGGCGTTGGATTCTGCCGAATGACGCGGGCTCTTTCCAAATCGGGGACTTCCTGGGCCTCAACACGTATTCTGAACTCGCCACTCGAAGCCCACAGTTAACCTCTAGTGTCGCTGGCGGTTCCCCCACCCGAGCGGGTCCGTCTACACCTCACCAGGCACACCTCGACGGCCCTTCGACGAGGACAGGAGATACCTTTGTGACCGCACGCTCTCACATCGGTCCCGGTCCAGAACCGGAACTCGCCCTAATGCCTTCTCGATCCTCGTTTTTCCCAGAAGCTTCACCTAATTCTGGTGATGATATACATGCTACCACTTCCACTACCAGCCTTCTTCGGGTTCCGGCCGTCGATCGGCCAGCTGGAGTGTTCCGCATCCGCACTGGTCCCACTGATGAGGCTTCCACTGTCAAACCTGCATTAAGAGCACGTGCACTTGCTTCAGCAAAGGGTGACAACGCGATCAATGGTTCCACCGACACTCCTCGCACGTCGGACCGGCGAAAGGGCAAAGCGAAGAAGGTCGTTCGTCTCCCACGCGATCCTTCTCCACCTGCCCCTCCAGGCGCGGTTTTGCAACGGAGTGGAAGCGAAATACAAGAAACGATTGCGGCAGCGGCTGAGGACTTTCGGGCTGCCACTGCCCCACCCGCAGCACCAATAGACGCGCCGGACGAGTATGACGACGCAAAGATGAAAGGTAAGAGTTTCTTTTCACTTTCAACTAGTTCAGCGGATGTCCCATCTTTCGAATCCCTCGAACTCGGCATTTGCTAACTTTCTGCGACTCATATACACAATCCTGGTCCAGACCGGATGGTGGTTCGTGTCGCTTACTGTAAGAATGGTTCGCTTGGACCTCGTTTCGACGAGCTGCAGGATCGCTCTGCAAGGGACATGCAATACGAGGATTGGGCCGAGTTCATGATTGTCTGGCGCAGTGGTCGACTAGAGTTGTATAACGACTATGTGAGTTTTCCCCTCAAGTTTTGCCTCCTGCTCTGACGGAGGGCCCTTAGAGATTACCTGGTAGAGAGCGGGTTGCTGGTCACAAACACCTCGCTTTTGTTGTGCCACTGAAGAGCGCTAGAACGAAGCTATCCCTTTATTCCTTTACGGACCTGTCTTTCTGTATCACATGTCCCCCAGCGTCCCTGCGCGCAGGTGTGAAGATACTCCTGCCTTTTCAGCGCAGGACGGGCACGAACGTCTTTATATTTAAGCCTCGCTGCCGCTCTCGCGCATTAGATTGGATATGGCGCCTATGGTGAGTGAAATCGTTCTGGGTCAGCGTCTAGGCTCAATATTGGGTTGTTAGGCGAGAAATGGGTGGCAAACTTCCGCCATTCATCGAAGTTCGCTCACCTATCATTGATACCCGGATGAAAATCGACATCCCCGAAAGTGCTGATTATAACTTTTTGTGCCACGATAATCTTGTCGCGTTGTGCATGAGGACGATGAGCACAGTCCAGGATTGGGATGTCATCATCAGGAAGCGGCTCGCGGATGGTGCTCACATGGAACTGGCCTGGCGCTTTGACACAAACTTGGACTGGGTTTGGTGGCTCGATGATATTAACGGCAATTCTCGCACTTGGGCAGTCCTCGCAGGACTAGCACTAAATCAGGTATTTTCCCTTCATTCCATTCCCCTTCATCTTGTTGACGTTGTCGGCACCAGACAGGGAAGGCTGTGCACCTGGAGGTACGGTTAGCGGAACACACGGCCCCACCACTGCACACCCAAGATGGCAATCACATTTCCGAGCCACCGGGCATTGAGGGCTACATTACACACATAAGGACCGCCTCAGGCACCCGGGAAGAAGTTTACCTCACCGTTCATAATGGCCTCCTTTTCACCCTTGGACCTGCACATGCTCACGCACCAAATCCACCTGGTATAGTTCCTGTACCTGTCGATCCGAACCAAGATGCTCGTGAAACGTTACGTGAAGACGAAGTCCGTCGAGGTGTCGAGCAAATTATGACTGCACGTGGTGTGACGGATCTGCGAGCCGTGATAGCGGTGCGACGCGCGTTCAGACCCGTTTTTTTCCCAAATCAGCTTGAGCATGATCCCACTCGACCTGATTCAGGGGAAGAGGAGAGTGACCTTAATGTAGAGGTTGCCTACGAAGAAAGCGATACCCGCGATGTCGGCGGAGATGAGGGACTCACGGGCGACGTGACCACCATGCGAATGCGGAGATGCTTTGAACTTGTCCTGAAGACTGGATATGTTATTAGGTTCGAGGTGCGCCCTTACCAAACACGTCCATGCCCTGGTCAGGTTTTCTGACGATGAGCGTGGCAGACCTGGTCTGCCCGAGTCGCCATAGAGTGGATCAAACGACTTCGTGATCTCATTCGCTATTGGAAAATGCGTCACTTCATCGACACCCGGCAAGAAATGGACGTCGTTCATTTTGGCACAGGTCAGCCGCGAATCACTCCTCAGCGATTACAGGACCAGTCAGACGACAAACTCCGTCCACCGGACCCGCCGTCGAACCCTGCCATTGCCCTACCGTACCTGAGCTCGATATACAACTGGTGCGCTTACGACGGATGCCGTCCTATCTCCAAATCGGCGCGAATATACGTGAGACAAGGGCTTCAGGGGAGATACAAGTGGGTACCACATCCCCCTGTATTTGTGAGTGACATTACTTAGGAGGACTTGTCCAGGCTGGTGCAAATGTTCCTCGTCACGGGCCAGTTGGTGCAGTTTCGCATCAAACCGAAATCGACGCACTATCGCCGACAGGGGAAAACAATTTCATTACTTGGTGCATATGTTGTGTCAGGGGTGCTAGCAGCACGAGCGCTACCCAAGGGACAGTATAATCCAAACAATCCGATCACCCCTCGAAGATATGCGGACGGACTTGAGAGCAACGACACCGAGGAAAATATGCTGTTCGTGGTGTTCTACGTTCCGCACAAGGTGGCCCAAGCTGGGAAGGTCCCGTCGCTGAACGCGGCAAAGAAGATGTTGGTCTTTCGCTGTCGGAGTCGCGTTGAACGGGATGTGTGGTGCTGGGCCCTGAATACAGAGATCGAGAAGCTGGCGCGGGGTAGTAGAGACAGGGAAGAAATGTGGAGGAATGTGGGAGCACCGATCCCGCTTGATCAGGGCGGTGAATAGGCTAGGCTATGTACGTTAGTATGTAACGTACCTTGCCCCACAGTTTCACGCTCAACATCGCCCAGCGTACAAATGGTTAGTTACTCTATCTATAACGAGATGAACACTTGTTCGGAGCCTAGTGGGTATATAACTCGGAAAGGAAGTTGCGAATGGAACGTGGGAAGCAGCAGCGGATACGTTCATTAACGTTGCATGGAAGAAATGAGAATGAGAAAATGTGCCTGTTAAGGGCGACAGCGGGGGTATATTCAACGTTTCGTTGTTCTCAACAGAGCCATGACCGCCTAGACCGCCAAAAAATACTTTTGTATTGAAGGGCCAGGGATAACAGATGGTGGGTCTAGTAAATATGAAGCCGGGGCCATGGATATAGTAACGTATGATGTCCGTGGGGATGTCTGGTAAACTGACACCGCTGACGTTTTGATGAGATGCGACGGGACCGGGCCCATACAGTACGATATCCCTGAAAAAAATTTCATGACTTCGGTCTCTTCGCTAGAGAGGGAGACAATAACGATCAGACTTTTTCGACTCTCACTCGAAAGGAAAAGCCAAAAAATCGGACGCTTACCTCCGTACCGGCTTCTTGCCGTCACTCTGTTCGCAACGCCTCCGAGGTCCGAAGCACCGCGGACCAGTTTGTAACTTTGTAGATAGGATACCCAACCAAAACGCCCCATTAACGACGGGAGATGACTCGATAGACTTTTTGCGGGGGAACGACAGCTCACCGTACACCAGGGAGGTCCTGCGCGCGACCTCCCCTGACGAGCACCACGCTGTGCTCCTGGAGGTTGTGCCCCTCTCCGGGTATGTACGCTTGGAGGACCTTCCCAGACGTGAGCCTCACGCGCGCGACCTTGCGTTTCGCCGAGTTGGGCTTTTTGGGCTTCGCGGTGAATACTTGCATGACGATGCCCTTCCGCTGGGGGTTGTTGTCCAGGAGGGGTGCCCTGGATAAAGCCCTTTTGTGCGGGCGTTTACAACGCATCGCCTGGTTGAGCGTTCTGAGTGCTGGCGCGGAAGAGTGGAAGGCGTTGTAGGCTGTGAATGCTGTTGACGTCGTGCACGAGGGGAACACGGAGATGGTGGCACGCGACAGCCATAATGGAGGTGGTCGGGCAATGGCTCTGAGTAACGACAGCATGACTGGCACAGTACAGTACGATACGGTGTGCTGGGTTCAACTGGAAAACGGTGGGAGACACATCGGAGTTTGCCGGCCGACGCGTCTGACGCCTGCTTTCGGTGTCTCGAGCCCTGTTCCCTGTTCAGTTTCAGCGCGCGCTTGACGGTTCGCAATTCGAAGGGCGAACGACGAAATCCATCACCGGGTTCTATCACTCCCGACGCGAATCTATTCCCGCTTCATCTCGTTTCATTTATCATGCCACGCAACAGACGACGCGTCGTTGATACCATGTCTGACCATATCGAGGAGGAGGATGACGCCTCCCAGCGCCCAGAAGTTGATGCGGTCGACCCGGACGAAGACGAAGAAGATCAACAGCCCCACCCACCTCGAAGGACCCTGGGCCGGTCATCGCAGGGGGAGTCCTCCAGAAGTGCACCTAATGCCCCGGAACTTGATCGTGACGACGACGCGCAAGATTCGACGACGCCGGTCTTTGATGAAGACGCGTTCGGAAACAAGCCGTTGAGTCGGCATGATGGTCAGAAGCTGCAGGGGATGGCATCTGACTGGAACATGATCGAGACCAACTTGAAGGAGAGTGCGTTCTCGCTTCTTACTGAGGTTTCTTCCGCCGTTGCGGAGTACGGGGATGACAAGACCGCCACAAAGGTGATCAGCCCTCGCCCTCCCTGCGCCCCCCGTATGCTCACTCTGAGCCTTCACACTCTCAGGAACTAGAGAGGCTGGATGCTCTCATGAGAGATATCATCGACATTGACGTGGAGATTCGGTCCCACGAACAAACTCTGAAAGACTTACACCAGCAAGTCGTTGCTGGAGAAGAGATCGTGAGCCAGTTCTCGACATTACGTCTTCCTTCGACTTGCCTCAACTTCACCAGAGCAATGTGCTAGAGCTATACCAAGCGCAAGCACAGGAGACCCTGGACAACTACAACGACAGGACTATTAGGCAGAAATATGCGAAGAGTGAGGCCTATGTTGCATTCAGGCAGGCGATCTATGTGGGCCAAGAATCATCGGATCTTAGACTCGTGTCTCTGACACTGCCCTAGGAGGTACAGCATCCAAATGAGGCGATGCCGCCTGTAGTGGAGTTCTTACCTCGAGGTGCGCAAGCCTACTCAGCTCTCTGTATTAATTGTTGACCTCATGGATCAGAGGAGGGAGACCATAGTGATGACGATGATGACGACATCCAAGTTGGCGGCGTTCTCCAGGATCTCAACTGCCCCATAACATTGACCCCGCTCGTGGATCCTCTAACCTCGTGGGGTCACTTTTGCTATGTCTTCACGGGGCGTGGCGCTGAGCACGTTCATTTAGGGAGATTTGTCAGCACTCTTTCTCGGCAGGGGCTATACGACAAGTCCTTGGTCCTAATCGGTTCACGAAAAAGAAATGCCCAGCATCTGGCTGTAATCAAATGATCTGTTTAAACGACCTGAAGCCGAACAAAGAGTTGGAACGAAGAGTAAAGGCGTACCAACGCCGAGCGCAGCGAAGGGAGGAGGACCAGGACGCGGAGGAGATAGTAGAGTGATGAACCCAGTCACTGTGTTTGGATTGGAGGAACGTTGCAGGCTTCTTTCTGTGCAGTGCAGATCGAGCAGTGCCCTGCGCCCTGTCTTCTGCAGCGTTGAGAGCGTGTGGAAGCCTGAGGGCTGATTTAAGTATAGTACAACATGGCTGTTGAGCCTGAGGTACGCTCGACCCTGGCCTGCGCACCTCATTGTCCCCACGCGTCCTCCTCACTTCCCAAACACAGCCATCTTCCCTGCCTTTTGTCTGTGATATGTATTAATGTAGTTATTAAAGCGACCATACTATATGACGCCCCGTGCACTCCGAGTCTCTTTAACTTGATTATATTATGTGCAATTCACAATCACGCCCGTTGACCTCGGGTTGTCGTGTACCGATCCCCTTCTCACGGCTGCCACCTGGAAATGGAATAATGAATAGTGTGAATGCGTAAGTCCCGAGTTGGGCCTCCAAATTGGTACCTCTTCGCTGGCTCCAGGCTGGAAGACGGACCGTCGCCTTCTTAATGGCGATATTGGCAAAATGGAAGATGATTGGCTGTGATCGAATACCCCGCGAGTGACGATTACAAGACGCGTATATGTCGGTTTGGGACCACTGACCGGGGCCGCTTAACTCGAGTAACCGAAAAGGCGAGAAGGACTCGTGATGTGTGCGCGGTTGCTGGCGTGCCCTGGCACTGCCAGGCGAGCAGGTGGTGCCTGCGGGACTGAGCTGAACTTTCTCTTGGTACAGTATTCCCCAATGTCTAACGAGGCACGAAAGGTTGTAACCCGCCGTGTTTTATGTGCTAAAAGTTATACAAATTTACCTCGCCCGAATTGGCGCTGACTTTACATGGGTCCATCGATGCCGCAGGGGCCGTAATTGTAACTCCTTGGAGATACGCGATGCATTTACGAGAGGTGGCGTACTCAGATTACCCATATCTGGTGCAAATCACCGGCACACCGACACTTCGTTTGTTGGCAAGAGGTGACATTCGTTGCGAGGTTCTTCGCTGGGCGGGGGATGTTGCGCCGTCTGGTAAGGTTCGAGCAGGTTCGAATTCACAGCCGGGAGTGGAACGTGGGTGCCTCGCGGAGGATGGTCCGAATGCGAAAGGAGAGTCATGTGGCTGAGGCCACATTCCCAAAACTCGCCTGCGCAGCCTTTTAATCGATCAGGTCAGCAAACATCAGTGGCTGGCGGGCAATGTCAGGCCGGTGACATTACTGTGACCGCCGCGCGCTTCCAAGTGCAAGTGGATGAAAGTTTGACAGCCGTCAATCGTCAACGCCACCTGACCGTTTCTCGTGAAGTCAGGGACAAAATCAGATCAGAACGTAAGGGGCACCCCCTTGCAGGCTCACAGGTTCACACCTGTCATGGCTGTCCCCTCCCTAATTGCATCTTTTCCCCACCCCATTCCATTCCAAGTATGAACCAAAAACAGATATATATAGCCTCCACCCCCATACTCCCCATCCCCGACTCTACCTCCCCACTTATCTCAATGTCAATCGTCAAAATGAAGCGTGGTAGCTATGCCCGTCGTGCTTGCAATCATTGCAGGAGGAGGTACGTGTGGTATCGATGTCGTAGGATGCCAGATCATCACCGACGCTGATCACGCAGGAAATCAAAGTGCGATGGCCGGGAACCGGTCTGCGCATCCTGTAGCGCGACGGGTCACGAAGTATGCGCACTTCTTCAGGATAGCATCGATGTGGTGTTGATTCACTATGATTAGTGCTCCTGGGGCCCCGAGAGCGCAAAAAAGCCCACGACGAGGCAGTACGTCGAGTCACTGAAGAGGATGAATCGGCATCTGGATCAACGAAACAAGTTCCTCGAACGGCAACTCTCGACGTTGGTTGGGTCTCGTCCAGCTGGAGCTGGAGACGTGGTGCAGGTGCAGAACGGTTCGGACCTGGGTTTGGGTTTGAGGATCCCAAGCCGGGGATCGCCGCCTTTATTTGGCGGCCCGCCCTCCCCGGAGTCTACACAGTCAGAGCCGATCTACCTCAAAACGGAGGAACAAGACGACATCGACCAAATTATTGCCCCCACTCGTCACCTCCACGTACGCCCCTCTCATATATCAGTGCCTTTTGACAATTTGACCAATTTCGTGCTTCTAGCTCGGCGATAATGAACTCCAGCTTTACGGCCCCACGTCCATCTTTAGGCTAGCGCCGCGTTCGCCCGAGCGCCAGACGTTCAGCGATGAGGTGGCGAATGGCAGCATTGACGCACACCGGTCACTGACCCAAAGTAACCCGGCTCCCGACTCCGAGATTGACTGGAATCGTCATCTTCCTCAGGGCGTTCGACTCTCACGGGTGGAGCATGATCGGTGCGCCGTCACAAGTTCTTCCCACCGCTGTCCTACCCTTTTTAACAAAGCCTGTCACATGGTATAGACTCCTAGGCCTCCTGTTCCGATTCTTCACGTCATGGGGACTTCGAATTATCCCCAAATTATTTTATCGTGATATGTGTCGCTCCCTGACGATACCAGCCTCCTATCCTCCCCTCAAAACGGCGCATTATTCGCCGATGCTACACAATGCCCTCCTCGCCGTCGCCACAGCATTCTCAGATGATCCAGCTATCAAGGACCCCGCCGCCCGTCACCAGTTCGCAGACAAAGCCAAGTCTTGTCTCGAGAGCGAGTGCGAACTCCCAAAGTTAAGCGCCATCTCGGCGCTGTCCGTTTTATCAAATTACTACTCCTCGACGAACCATCGGACTCTTGGTTATCTCTACTTTGGTATGTTTCGTTCGCGTGACTAGAATTCCAGATTTCTAACCCAGTTCCGTTACCCTTTTCTCCTAGGTATCTGCGCACGGATATCTCAAGCGCGTAAGCTTCCGTGCACTTCGCAATTTGATTTCCAATATCAATTTTGCTTCTCTGTTGGACAGTTGGTTTAGGCATCGATTGCTCACCGTGGGTGGAAGCGGGCCTGATATCCGAGGCCGGAATGCTGGACCGCAACTGGGTTTTGTGGGCGACTTTCTGTCAAGTACGTCCTATGCTTCGTCATGCATCCTCGTTTATTAATGTCGAGACTAGGACACTACGTGGTCCCTTTATGTTGGACGCGAGTTCTGCACGACCTCGTCCGTGGACACTCAGGCCATCCCAGTGCCGTTCGTCTCCCCCGATCTGGATCCATATTTGGGCAACTGGCCGCCCAAGGACAATGAATCCCCTAACCACATCTCCGCCACCTTTGCCGCCACGTGCTCCTTGATGCAGATTGCCCGGGAAGTTGCCAGCGCTGTGTATGTTGGTCCGCGAAGTGTTTCTATATTTGGATTTCTGATGGCAAACTACAGCAGCGACTTCTCTCGTGTCAAGGACCAGGACGCAAACGAGTTTCGCATAGCACAGATGGAGTGAGTGGAATGGCAATTCCTTGACGGCACTCAACTGATTGTTGACTCGTTGCTCAGTCTCCAGCTCAGTACTTGGAAGAATGATCTTCCTTGTGAAATTGACATCTCCAAGTCAAGCCCTTCCGCGCCCCAACCCCATCAACTAATGTTACACATGACGTACCATTGGTTGACCATCCTCCTCCACCGCCCCTTCTATCGACGCAGACGGACTTGTGATGATCTCGATAACTACACGGATCATATAAAGGTATGTGACGTCCTTTGTCTGCGTTGCCTTCCGTTGGCTTATCAGAAAATCCCTAGCCCTGCAACAGGTCTGCTGCAGAAATCATGGAACTGGCAAAGATATGGCGCGACAAATACAAGCTACGTTACGTCCCCATCACCATGATCCAGGTAATTTCTGCCGCGGCCACTATCTTCGTCGTGGCAGCTGTCCAGGCCGTATCTGGCCCACGCATTGCCCACGGCGCTCTGGAATTGGCAGAGAGCAATGCGGCACTTGCGATCCAGTACCTTCGCGAAATCGGAGAGTCCTTCGCCTCTGCAGCCAACGTCGCCGACATCCTACAAAACCTCATACACGAACAGGTGCAGACACGAAAAGCGCGGCGATCCCCCGGAACATCACACAGTGTTGTTGGCCATAGTCCCACGACGGGTACTTGGCCATTCTCCAACAACCTGCCCACGGTCAACGTTGCTGGGCCGAGCGGAGGTCCAAACGCGATGGCGGCTTCATCGTGGATGGGGCTCATCGGTACCCCCTTTGACGGTTATCCTGACGCCCAGTTCCCGATGGCTTACTCAAACATCCAATACACGTCGTCCTTGGCCGGAGCCTTGGGAGCGAACCATCATCCATTCGGGGATGGTGTGGGAGAGTCCCTGTACTTTCCACCGGCAGTCATCCTCCCCGGAATGGGCGTAGAGAGTATGGTCAGGGGCGACTCGGTTGTCACAGGTGACACCATGATGATGCCCAGGTCATCTCAAGTCGCACCTTATGCATACCAGATGAGCTCACCGGCCGTCCACCCGCCCCAGCATTAATACCTTTTCTTCGTCTCTCTTTTCATTATGCCCTCCGATTTAATATCTTCTATTATCTGGTCACGGTTATGGTCCCCGCATTTTGCATGATACCTCTTGGCTTGCCGCATAGTCTAATTTGCAACTCCTCTGGTGAATGTACTGTACTCATCTACGTGTTCTAATGTTGTATCTCTGTGTTACACTTAATTTTTGTAATCGCATGGCATGATTGTAATAATTTGTGCTTGCGCTGGGGTTCAAACCATGTCGTGGCTTGCAAGTGCACTGCACGCTGTGCCAGTCTGTGTGCACAGGTTGATGGGTAGTCACACCGTGACCGTCACTGGACAAGCTAAGCAACTGACCACGCTTGCGTCCCATCATGCTGTCCTCCCTTCGTACACGCACTTCAAACGCTGTTCGTGTACTCGGTCGTGTTCGATGCTATAGTACACCAATAGAGGCCCCCACAAAGGCGGACGAGACCCCGGGCGCACCTGGCGCACTTCGACCACACCTCAACATCCCCGTGAACCCAAACCACGGCCTCTACGCGTTCTTTCGGAAAAGAGAGAACTATGGGAAAGTGACGCATGATCCCTTGGAGGACGATGCCGGCCTACGCGACGTCTTCGGTGAGTCCCAGCGCCCCTTCCGTTCCTTTCCTTCGTACGGGCGGCTTTCCTGACCGTAGGGGCTGGCTCTTTCCAGGCCGAGCTTGGAGCGCAGCAGAGCTCCGGAGAAAAAGCTTCAGGGATCTCCACACCCTGTGGTACGTTCTCCTGAGAGAACGTAACCTTATTGCGACGCAAATGGAGAGCTATCGGCGCGCCGACGTCGCCCGTGGTGTAGTGGGAAACGTCGAAAAACGGGCTTACCAGGTGCGCTCCGCGCGACCAATTTTTTTTAATTCTGACCCTTTGAACCTGTGCTGACTTTTTTTCTTTTTTTCTTTCTCTCACTTAAGTGTCGCAAGAGTATGGCGCGAATCAAGTATGTCATCAACGAGCGGAGGCTCGCATACGAAGGCGCGATGAAGATTCATGCAGAGAAATTGGAACAGGCAGCGAAGGGGGAGAGGGGGAACAGCGCAGATGCTATCCATCAGGAGCGCGAGGCACAAAAGGTCTCCCCACCGGTGTCGGAGGCCACTCAAGCTGCCGTAGACAGCCTTTTACAACGTTCAACCACTTAGATTTATGAGCTAAATATAATGGCGCATTATATGCGGGCATACTGGGTACTGTAGTGCGGGCAATTCGCCATGCCGGGTTAAGATATGGTGGGGAAACCCTCATGACTGAGTGTCCGATCGATGACGAATCCCACCCCGTTCTTGTGCCCCCCAATCATGCATTTCCTGTGACACCCAACAGTCCTTCACGGCAGGGTTTTCGTACGTTTCTAATTGTCTTTGACCTCGGCGTATGAGGTGTTCGATGGTGCTTATACTCCTTGGAGATACTGCTGCCGCTTGGGTCTTGAAATTGTAGCGAACGAAGAGGCGAAATTTATCTTTCGTCAATGGTGGCTTTGTCCGAACCATCCGTAGTGCGCTGCCAAATCACCAAACATGGCGAGGATCCGAAGCCGAAGATTACACACCGACGATAAAGTGCCAGAACTTCTTTCTGTAGGCCCGAATGTTTGACGGGCATGTATTATGAACGCAATTATCACGGAGAAATGCGTGCGGAAGTAGAGAGTGACGTGGGCCAAGTTGTTCCGGAATTTCGGACCGCAAAGTTACACGGATTTTCTGTTTACCCTTGGGTCAGTCTTTGCAAGTTACTGACGGCCCTTTCAGATGTACCTTCGGGGCTTATCCCGATGGCGAAAATACATGCGGGTAACGAACCCATGTCGTTTCATCATATCCCAAAAGCTACCAACCCTTAGCGACCGCCGAACTGCCAGCACCTCAACACCACCCAGTGGAACTGGAGATGGGGTTGACGGACATTATGCATATTGCAGGGATTTCATTCAGAGGCATGACTACGAGGCGTACCTCGTGTCGCAACTTTATCCTATTGGCAAAAGGAATGGTTACTTTGCCATCAAAGCATTCTACGTTTGTCCCTTGAGTTGACCTGGTGACGTATCGTTTCTGATGACCCTTGGACAGGATGAACTAGCGATGATCCAGGACAATGTATCAAGTTCTATAATTGGGGAGATGAGGATGCAGTTTTGGAAGGATGCTGTGAAGGCGTTGGCCGAGGTGCGTTGGCTCCCAGCATACAGCTTCACCAGTCATGAACATGACTTAGGGCAGACCCCCACATCACCCCATTGCCCTAGCTCTACATGACGTATCGCAAAGTGTTCATCTCCAACCGTATCATCTGAAAAGGATCGTAGACGCTAGGGTGTGTACCTCTCACCACACATCCTCTGAACTAACACCCACGCTCGCCCCTCCCCAATAGACCGAGGAGTTAAAAGGCTCATCCCAGCTGACGTTGGACTCCCTGACGGCCCACGCAGAAGCCACTGCTTCAACTCACTATTATCTTTTACTTTCGTTGCTGGGTATGTCCTCGGACACACTGTTGCATGCGGCCTCGCACCTTGGCACCGCGCATTGCGTTTCGACGCTCCTTCGGGCCCTACCGTACCATGCTTCGAAGGGCCGGATGGTCATTCCAGCGGAAATCACGGCCAAGCATGGAGTCAGCCAAGAAGACGTGTTTCGCAGAGGACCTGCTACTAAGGGTATCGATGATGCCGTCTTTGACTTTGCGACGATAGCAAATGTCAACATGATTACTGCTCGGGAGATGTTCAAAGAAGGCACGGGAAAGGTCCCGCGGGATGCTATGCCTGTATTCGGCGCTGGGGCAAGTGATGGCACTGTGACTGATACCGATACCCGAATGCAACTAATTTGACAGCAGGTGCCTATCGCATCGTTTCTGGAGAGGTTGGAAGCAGTAAACTTTGATGCGTTCCATCCGTCCCTGCAGCAGCGAAGTTGGAAGTTGCCATGGCGAGTCTGGCGGAGTTATTACAATCGTACATTTTAGACTACAAACACGATTAGTTTGTAGTGATTTATAATTTGTGAGGAGGCTAGCCCCACAATACAGTGTGTTGGCGTCTCAGAATGATACTGTACAGCAGTGCCGCTGGCAGAACCCCTGACAGGGCTGGCTGACCGCCCACCCGATTATAATTACTGTTACCCTTACCACGCTTCTAACCCTGTCCCCCCCATTGTCGTCCCAGTATCTACTGTCAGACCCTCTACGGGCAACGAAGACATCGCATCGAGAGGCCCATCGGCCTAGCCCAATTTGACTAGAAATGGACCGTCTTGCCGGTGGGTCGCCGCCGTAGCCCCACACCCCCTTGCGTAGCGCTCAACCCCGAGCAGATGAGGTCCTCCAAGTCATCTTCAACGAAATCGACCACCCCTCTTCATTCGTACTCGTATGCAGGCGCTTCAATTCGTTCTCGAAAGACCCCTATGTCCGCGCTCACTACTTCATCTCGCGGTATGGATCGGTCCATGCCCTTTATTGGGCGCTTGGTCGGGGCGCACTCATAACTGAGCAAGTCCTCGATGTGAGTCCGCTCATTTCTTGATCTATCTACCTATATGCGGGTTCTATCGTCGAGTCCAGGTCTTGTTGAGCAGCGGCGCGCACCTTTCTCGTTACCTCGTTCAGATCGCAATCCAGCATTACTTTCGTTCTTCTTGCCCTTTTATCAAGACACCTTGGGTCCGGACTTTATCCTTGTCGAGTATCGGACATTTCATGAAGCTATCGTCGGAGAGATTTGGGACCATCAACATAGCGAAAGGAGAGGATGATGGTACCGTGTTCCGCAATTTCATAAGGGAGAGCAGAAGGGGGTCAGACAGGCGCAATTTGGCGACGGATGCTATCGTAGAGATGTTCGAGAAGGGCAAGGTGAGTCCTTTTGAAAGTTTTCGATTTACCACCACTCGAACATCGCTCTCCGCAGTTCATCCCCTTTTACTCTAAGGTGCGTGCCTGCAAATCATGCTGAATCACACAGCATACACAACGATTATAGGATCCGATCATTACCCAGTTCCCCCTGGCGCTTTCCATCGAGCCCCGCCTCCTCCCCCTGGCCATCGCAAATGGGTTCCGTATGGACAGCCGAGTGCGCATATACCCACTTTCTCGTTATGAAATCGGCGTTCAATGGGGTAAACGCTGGTTCAGTACCGCGATTTTCTGTTCCGCAGAATCTTCGGACGGAATCAAGAGCATGGAGTGCAGGACATTCTACAGAACGTTCGCGAGCTTTGTCGTTTGGACACATCGTATGACGCCCGGTCAGGTCACACTTTTCTATCTGCGCTTACCAGAGTTCCCTAGGATGTTTGTCAGCCGCGCCGTTGCTGCAGAAGTTTTGATGGAAGCAGAAACAAATCGCATGGGCTATGCCGCTCTCAAGACCTTAGATTGCGAGGGTGGTTTACGGTTCTCCCTGGCGTACGTTTTTCATTCTCCTTGAAATGACACTTTATTTACTGTGGACGTATCAGTTCCCTAGTGGAAGACCTTGTCAAGGTAACATTGTCCAGCATTATCTATCCCGGCACCACTCAGTCGCGTTTGGACTTCAGTCGTTTATCAGGGTGCACGCGGTCACGACAGCATCCACAGCTGCATCGCTTCGTTACTTATGGAAAGATTATCCGAGCAGAAACTCTATCGCGCGGCTCGTCATGCTTCTAACGGTTTTCATTGGCTGTCCCAAGGCCGCACCGGATACTTTACACACGAATCTAGAATGCCTAAACCTAACTCCCGTTTCATCCGAACAAATCGCCCGCGTTCTCCTCAGCCCATTTGTGGACGAGTATTCTCCCATCCTACGTTACGCCAGGATCCATTGTGGGATTGGTGATGATATGTTTTCCTCATTCCTCGCGGATGTTGCCGTCAGGTGTCTCGTGGTTTCTTCAAAGGTCCTCTTTCGATACTTATGTATCAGGCGATGTCTCACTCGAGTTCTTTGTCCAGGGAAAGATGCTGCGCTCCTTGTGTGAGGATTATCCATCGCTTACGGATGATATACAAAT
>Ga0307512_10002221_pt1 | contig 25286 bp, 36 predicted proteins | sample 14_EM_MG_FD_200267 | JGI IMG/M metagenome (GOLD analysis project Ga0307512, IMG submission 200267) | Populus trichocarpa ectomycorrhiza microbial communities from riparian zone in the Pacific Northwest, United States - 14_EM | ecosystem: Host-associated > Plants > Roots > Unclassified | place... | reverse complement strand
CTGTGCATGCGAAGAACTGGATTCATAAATGGACCTCGAACCTTGATTCGTTGGTCTTTTGTGTGTGCAGTGCGAGGTATGTGATCAGGCCCCTGCATATGGTGGTCAACGCTCATTGTTCGTACCTAGGATCATCTGGTGTTTCTTTTATAAACCAAGAATGTGTGTCCCTTCTTTCTTACTATGGATTAATATTGACTGGCACTCTCCTGCAAAGGCTTCCCAAAGCATATGTTAAATGGTGAGATCTCCCCAGTAAATACATGGACTCGTATGTTGACGGCCTCCTTAGGATATCCCGGCTAGCAGACATTGACACGCGGATAATACGGGCATTACAGTCTCTCCGTAATGGATCGCTTTCGTATAACAGGCGCCATGTCGTTTCCCCGGACCTTGTAGAGTTCACAAAAGACTTGGGATACCCTGCTTCATGGGGAGACTTGAGTGTTGTCCCTGCGTATGGCACAGATGCCACCCCGATGTGGAGGAATTTAGGGGTAGAAGGTAGAGACGGAATTGGTGGAATACCATGCGAGTTGGTCCATGGGGGTAACGGGGCCGGCAATAGCTGCAGGAAGAACATCAACATTCGGGGGCGGAAAGCCTGGCTTGCCGCACTCCTGATATACCTTCCGGTACTACTTTTCTCCTCATCTCTTTTCAGGGACTCATCAAAAACCCACCCATCTAGACACACCTCCTTCCGGTCGTTGTCAAGCGACCAAGAAAGCTGATATCCCTTGAGGGGCTGGTACCAATACTTCTAGGAGTCATGCGTAGCGCGACGTTCCTATCTGCTTTCGTTCAGTTAATGTGGTTGGGCGTATGTTCAACGAGAACATTCCTTTTCGCTCGTCTGTTCCCCTGGATTTCCCATGATCACTTTGATGGACCATACGGTTGCATCCTTGTAGCGTCGCTTATCTGTGGATCGAGCATCTGGATCGAGAATCCGAGGAGGAGGGGAGAGATAGCATTGTATGTTCTGCCACGGGCGATCAGGACCGCCTTGTCGGATTCTTGGTTGAAGAGCGGACGGAAGAGGGTTCAATTCGTCGAAAGGTGAAATTAATGCACCGTCCTTTTGATTGCACAGTTTTACTCAAGGAACCTACCTTCTAGAATTGTCTTCGTCGCTTCGTTGTCGATCTTGCTCACTTCTGGGATTCATAAACCGGAGTCGCTCAGAGGCCTGTCGAAATGGACTTTAAATTACATTCTCAAAGGGCCGGACTCTTTGGCGAAAAAGCAATTATAATACCCTCTGTCTATCACCCCCTCCACACATGTAATGTATGATCGTAAAACGAGCAGCTGGCAGCCATTGAAGTGTTCTCTCTTTCGGGAACGAATGACCAGTCTGCTCCATACGCCAGTGATTCGTGTTCGTCGAACCTACGAAGAACTTCGAAGCCACCATTTGGGATCTCTGGAAGTCCAGGGTCGAACCGTATGACCTTGAAGCCGTCGTGCATACATGCCACGAGCAGGTCGTTACGGCGGTCCTCAGACGGGTGCCACTTTACACGCCAGACGCCACCCCCAACATGAGCCTCCTGGAGCGGTCGAAGGGGTTTACGTGTGTCAAAGAGGCGAACTTTTTCGTCATAACTGGGCGAGAATCAAAGGGAGGTTAATCGGATGGAGTTGGAAGGTTACCTTCCTACAGCTATTAGATGTTCAACATGGGGATGATTCTGGATTGTGGTGATCCCAGATTCGAAGCTACCCTGAGTGAGAACGGGGAAAAAAGGAGTTCGAAAATGCGCCCACGAAGCTCACCGTCGGTTTTCAAATATCGGACAATCAAAACCTTGTCGAACGTCCCATCCCTTCATTCTGAGGTCATCGCCACCTGCAAATAGTGTCATTTCAATACGAAATCTTCAGGAGGCAGTGAGGAAACTAGACAAGTTACCAGAGAAAAGTACGTTTGTGTCCCAGTAGTTCCATGCTGCTATCCACGGTTCGTAATCGTGAGCATGCCAGTTCTCTGCGATGGACATGATTCCATCCTGGGGCCGGATAAGTGAAAGAGAACCATCTGATTGTGACACGATTAATGAACCTAAGGAGCTGCATTTTTGAGTGTACCGAAGGGTCTCATCCTGAGACAACCTGTAGCATACCTGCTAGGAAGGCGGCGGTTATCCCAATCTAAGGATAGACAAAGCGTATCCACCGAACCACAGGCAATTTTCTGGAACTGCGTCGCTTGACGCTTTAAGGCATTAGGCGAGTGTCCCTTACGTATACACGATAAAAGTACCTCAGAGGTTGACCAACGGACGAGGTTGATCCCCCCTTCTGAATCAGCCACTGCAAGGACGGGGTCTATAGTGGAAGATGTATGGCACCTGACTTCCATTAGCGTGATCCTCACTCGACGGAGGCCCTACCATTTGAGGTCTGGAACAGCAGGCAATGATATCTCTTGGAGAACGTTCCTACGGGCTGGGTCAGGGTGCATTCCAGTTATTCTGCGTGTGAATCGCACAGATTCCCATCACCAAAAATACTAAGGAACGAGCATCGACCAATGCGGTGCTGGTTACCAGCGCCGTCGCGTTCCTCCAAGAGCTTATACGTTCCACAAACGAGAACGTCCTGAGCAAGCGCATGAGGACAAAACTCGACCGCGTCCGCTGGAAAACCCGTGTCGTATTTTTTGAGACTTGTGGTCATCTCTGATCGAGAACGCGGATGTTTGGCAAGAGCCTCTGATTCTGAACCAAACAAGCGACCGGTTTTGGACGGGGTCTTCTGATCGCAGCTTTCGCCCACTGGGACTTGTACCGATCCTGCACCTCTAAGAACCCGTACCTAACGATGGCAGACTTTATCCAGGCGCTGGATCCCTCAAAACTTGTTTTCTTTGGCACCGTACGTACCGCGGTATATCGTGTGATGTCGACGCGATTGTGAAAGTTCCATCAGGTTTTGTCGGCTGTGATCGCACCCTTTAGCTCTCCTACCTACAACCTGCCTATCTTTCTATTTGGAACCTTGGTGCAGGAGCTTCCCGATGTTCCTCAATCGTTGCGATCGGTGAGTACTTGAGTACCTTCTTCAATCACGAGGGTCACAAGGTATTGAGACTTGCTCAAGTTTGTCGCGTTGCTCGGAGGTTCTATCGTGTTAGACATCATATGGCTTTCCAAAAATCCTCAGGGAGCCTTGACCAGGATAATTACTATCATCCTTCTCATTTCCAAGGTATGGCTCGTGTCCGCGATCACCCCCCAAAATCACGTTAACGTTATCTCAGGTACCGACTTGGTTGGCGTTCGCGAACGGCTTGCGTCAAACGGGAGGTTCCTTTGGCAGCCTCAACATTGGGGGCCGGGACCTAGGTGGAGCCACAGGTGTGTTTCTCGCCATGATTTCGCATATAATCTATTAACACGCATTCCGGCAGTCTGGAGCATGCCTGGAGGTTTCACCTCTTCAGCTTCCGGATACCAAAACGTCGACGAACCAATACCACCCCAAAATGTTTCTCGCCCTCCCGCGCCTGCGCCTGCTCCCGCACCTACCCAACCCCAACCACAGTCCGGTACATATCAGTCAGTATGAGATCGTAATGCGTAACAAGGTTTTGTACGCTCCGCCCAAGCGGTTTTCAAGTTTGTGAAGTTGTAGTACAAAAAACGTGGCCCACCCGCTGTTCGTCATTCCTACGTTCCAGTTTGTAAATTCTATGCGACGGGTAACCCAGTTTCTCCCTCCCGCGTCCAAAATTCTGTACGGTGTTCTAAGCGACGAGTGAGGACCACGAGTGACTCAGGAGTCAAAGTATTGCAAGCGGTATGCTGCAGCGATCTGTTCGCATGGGTGAACCCCAGACTCTGCGATGAAGTCATTTCTCCAGCCAGAAAGTCGTTTCCGTGCTGCTCTCCCGCGCGTGGTCTTCCCCAGGCTCTTGTGAGAGCGGGGTAGTGGCCGACTCTTCAAAATTGGTGTTTAGCTCCAGCTCTTTTATCAAGTCCTGCAGCCGCGCGACTTGGTCCGCCTTGTCTTCAGCCTTTTTCCTGGAATAAAGCCAAGGGCAATCCGTCGACATGCACTCAACCCGTTCTGACATAGCAACTCCCGTGCAGGATGAGCAGACACGATGCGTGTCTATTAGCCGTCGCTCCAGCTTTTTTACCCGGTTCGATAGAGATAGGATGGTCTTGTATGGGTCCCAGAGGCAACGCGGGCACAATTCTTCGCATCCAAAACGTCTCAGTGACACGGATTTCTAAAGCCGGTGGAGATCTCACCCTCGGTCGTCGTTAAATGGCAGACCAAACAGCGGCAGCTGCGAAAGTGATCCACTATCTTGGATCGTTCATCGTCCACAACTTCCTTCTGTTTACTTGGCGAAAGGCTGATCGTGTCCTCTTGCTCGACCCTGAGTGACTTCGGCATTTCGTCATACCAGCCGCGAACGTCTGCCCCGACGAGGTTGAATATTCGTTCAAGAGGCGGAATCAACACGCGGGTGATATAATAAACACCGTCAATTTGCCTGCGACTGATTGACGACTATCAGTGCTCATCTTAAAGTTTGGACGTCTGACGGACTTTTGAAACATATCCTCAGGAGGAACTGCCCTGTCCGTAAGCCTGGTGCCGGGCTCCCCCACCGTGATCACGTATGGGATCCTGTCACCATACTGAAGCTCGTCGTTTGGATCAATTGCACGTCGCCGTGCAGCGACCATCGCACCGGGGGGTGGGGCTCCCTTGTCGCTATAGGTGCCCAGTCGAACTTCCTTGGCAAAAATGAAATCTTGGATCGAGGCTCGGTTGTCCAGTATCTTCTCCCAGGAAGAATAACAGTACTGCTTGACTTTGCTGAGATCTTGGGTCCTGAACAAGATTCTAGCACGTTGGTGAGTGACAATACTTATTTCGTCACCACGCAATTACACACTTGATACAAGTTTCCGTCATCTTCCTTTGCGCAACCACACCATCTCGCCTGACGGTTTCGATGCCTTTGGCATCAAATGTCGGCTCAGTTTCATCCGGGGTTTCATATTTGAATCCAACGTAACGCTTCTTAGCCAGCAGAACGCATGGGAGGTAGACCTATTGTTCGTTGGTCCCCAAGGAAACCTCGAGCTGGTACCAATCGGACTTACTTTTTCGAACTTCAACTTGATGGGAGAAGGGTTCATGACCGTGATCGTATCTGCGATGTCGTATCCGATACGAAATGCTTGATCCTTGGTTTTCCCAGGCAAATATACGAATAAGGAGTCTGTGTCTCCATACACGACTTTTGCACCCCACTTCTGCGTGGTTTCGATGATTCCGATCGCCTAAAGACGATTATGTGGTAAAGCAGGATACAGCGTCGGTCGTGACTCACCTTTTCTAGTGTCTCACGGCCACTCTGCACAATGCTGTCTGCGATTTCGACTGCGGGCATCCTCCCTGAGAAAGTTGCGCCAGTGTAGCCGTACGTGACGTTGCAGATGTACTTCAAACTCAGTTGACGGGCATCCAGCACACGCCTTAAAGCCTATAGCACTCGTTCTGGATAATAAACGCGGCTTGGGAAGATAAAAACGTACTTTATCAGAATTGACACCCTTCATGGCGTGCTTCACCATGACCCTTGTGTCCAAGAGTTCCTTCAGCATCCGTCCGAGCAGTCCCTTTCGAACGTGAGGTTTTGCGTAGATTATACCATTCGGCGCAACTACAGACACCTGTCAGCAGCAAATATCGGTGATGTACCCTATCCACCAACCATTGATGTGGCTTTCTATGGAACCTAGGAGTCCGGGGACCCGAGCCAAATCCGTAACCCCCAGTTTATTCTGCCCCTTAAAATCCACCACTCGACCCAGACAAGTCGAGTAACAGTAATTATAGGCGATCATGATTGATGGATATAACGATTGGAAATCCAGGACGAGCAATGGACCGTTGTAGAAATCGGACTTCGGCTCCATGATCAACGGCATACACTCTGCGGCGTTCTGTCTTCCGACCTGAGCCAAACCGAAGCTGAGTACATGACTCTCGGCGCGAGGGGAATGGTAGGACCTACGTCATCCTTGCTTGGAGAAAGCAAGACCAGGCTCTCGGGCTTTGCGATACGGAACATGAACGACTCGACCTTGAACTGAGAACCTCTGCTTATGACGGAGAACCAGTCCACTCCGAAAATGCGGGCAAACTCCCTATTTCCCTCTGTCAGTTCTAGCAAATAGACACGGGGGAAACGGACATACGCGGTCTTCGTGACCGTCTCAGAGGCGTCTAGAAGCCTAAGTACCGTAACAGTCCTGTCCAACATGTACTTCATCATGCGAGACGTGTGGACTGGGTCCCCCTGCCTGTACCATCTTGTCAATATCTGGTGTGAATAACGAGGTGTACTGTGGTGTCACGTCAGCCCATGGCGGTGCGAGTTTTTCAGCCTGAGACATACCGTTTACGTAGGATATGGAAAACAGTATTCTCGAATGTATATCTCTCTAGGGAGTGCTCCGACCGCATGACACGCCATACGTTGAGGACGTATCGACCAATCACCTTGAATGTGGATGTGTGGGTTACGCCCCAATTGTCAACTGTCGTCGAACTTGACCGTTTTCCTGGCGCCCTAGAGATAAGCTCGGGGAAGTCGTAACCTTAAGACGCCATGAGCACCCAGAGTCGATGAGAGACGGCAGACATACCGTACGTCTTCCCACGCGTATCACAATAACCCCATGAAGCGGTCTGGATCTCCCACCCAACAAGGATATCTGGGTCGAATTCCACGATAATATCGGTTACTCTATTCAGCAGCTCTAGTTCGGTGTCGACGGTTTCGATTGGATGATCCCGCAATCGCTTGGGATCTGTACGATCGTTATGTACAGCGACAACCCCAGATTGATAAGCATCTCCACTGTCGTCGTTATCACTCGATTCCTGATAGGCATAGAAAACTGCAACGATTTCGTCCACGTTCGGATCTGGGAACCGGCCATCCCGAGTAGCGACTTGTAGCGGAATCCGATCAGTCAGAGCATCCTATATTTATAGAAGAAACTAGCATACCAAAAACCTCGAGTGAGAATACAGACATAAATTGTTGCTCGCGCGTGGACACTTTTGTCTTCTTTCCTGGGGTCTGGCCCAACCCACTACTTGACCAGACTTGGGTAGGCCCTTCAATCTGGATCGTAGTGAGTAGTCGAACAGCTATTCGAAAATTGATAATTTACCTGGGATGCCCACGTAGCCTTCATTCTCTTCGTCGTTTCCGTCGGGATCGGATTCTCAATCAACCAGTTCTGAATCTCCCTTCGAGAGGGAGGGCATCGGTTGTACTCCCACCCCCCTATCCCAACGATCCTGGGCTGCCGCAACGGACTTTTCTGTCGTTTAAGCAGCCCAGGTGTCGGGGTCTCGTCTTCTCCATCCCATTCCTCCAGTGTGGACAAACCCGTACCACCGCGAATCCGAAACAGAATCCCTGCATATTCCTTTGCGTGGTCTGGAGCGTCAGCCTCCTTCGAATAATAGACTTCTTGGTAGACCTTGTTGGGAATTCCATGACCGTCTGTGGTGGCCACTAGTTCCTGCACCGATGGCGGTTTCTGTGCGTATTCATAACGCTTGTGATTCGCAGGGGTGCTTGTATAATGAGTGAGCCGGGAGCAGATATTGGTAGTATCTCGTTTAATCTGAGTCACCTCGGCGAAGCGAATGCGGCGAGGGGATGATGGAGGTGACGGAGCGAAGGTCACATTTAATGGTCTATCTGTTCTCCGCTTCTTGACTGACCGGAGTTGGTCGTTTTCGACTATTGTGGAGGTGGGGACATAGAAGGGGTTTTCTTCATGGTCCTCGATCGGCCCCTGGTTTGGAACTTGAGTTGCTTTTGTTGGAGTTGACGTTGATCTTGCCAAAGGTTAGCTGGCCATACTTTGAAAAACTCAAGAGCAATGGACTCACTCCAAAGCTATCTTTATGGCGTCTAACGATTTCCCATCTTTGGAGATTGAGAACCTCGGAGGCGTCTTTGGGAACTTTCTCGATCCCGGCGTTCGACGGATGGGCGTCCGCCATTGGGTCCCGGTGCTGCTACCAGACCTGGATCCGGTTCAAAGGTCCATTAAGCTCTAAGGATAATTCACTTGCCTTGACGGTGTCACTGGCAGATTTGAGGGGCTACCGTACCTGTCTTTCAGTCAGTGGACTAAATCATAAACGAAGCCAGTGGTGTACCCTGAGATATTGGCCCAATCCTCAGCGGTAATCTTCCGCTTTCGTGGAGTGGAGAACCTGAAAGACAGATAATAAAAAAACAAGCGATAGCAAGTAGCGCACCAGCTCACCCTTCAGGACCCTGGATGATCTTCTGTAGGATTGTAGAAGGGATGGCGGGAGGAGTTGGACCTGGTGTGGACTCGTTCCCGATGGTGTCCACCACTTCGCCGTCTATGAACCCATCTTCGTACTCGAGGCTCTCGTCGAAACCGAGATCCTGGTTCCGAAAGTCAAGTCGTCCGCTTTCCTCATCAAAAAGCTGATTGAGTTGTTGACTCGAGAGCAACGTCTCGTCGACATTCGACTGCAACATTTCCGAAGGTTCACCAGTGTGCTCGTTGATTGGAGAGGAAACATATGGGTTGAATGATTGGTCATTGAACGTTGGATCTGGTCCATCTGAAGGTTCATTGCCCGTGAGCTCTGGCTTCCATGCACGGTACCCGTCTTCCCACAGTCCATCCAGGCTTTCATAGGTAGTAGGGACCCACTTCTCCCAGCCCCTTTCTTGAGGTGGTTCCTCTTGATCCCTTTCAGCTTCAATACGTCGTTTAATCTCATCCCACCACCGGGCCTCTGCAATCCAATCACCCCCAGGCCGGCGAGAGTTTTCGCTAGGGTCCACGGGCAACTCTGGAGAGGGGTCCAAGCCTTTCGCAGCGCGGCGTCTCCGTTCGTCTTCCCAAAGTTCCCTGACGCTCAGAACGAGTGGGTCTGTAGGAAGCTGTGGCCCAGGGATGGACAATTTGTGGTGGATTTTCCTGGCAGAAAGCGCGTGCCTGTTGAGAATGTGGAACGCCACGGCATCCACCTCTAGTTCCATGCGAGATTGGGTGGGATGTGGCGATGGTTTGAAGAGGGCCTGAACAGCTTGTGTGTTCTCATAATCAGGTGCCCCCTCCTCCGGTCCTTCGTCAGAGAAATTGTCTTCTCCACGTCTCCACACCTCGCCGAGATCGAGCCACCCACAACCATAGAGGTTGAAGTCACACATGAATTGAAGGTAGAAGCTGATGTGACTCTCGAACGCGTTGAACTTCTTCGACATCACCACGCCGGATTTCAGAAGCGTGACGGCACGGGTGAGGTGGGAAGGGTCGATCATGTGTATTTTGAGGAATGGTGCGTAGGATGAGTGGAACCCATAGAAATGCACGCCCTTAACGAGCAATACTGCTCGGACAAAGCGCGTTTTAGATGACAGCGGGTTTCGTTTGTACGACAACGCGATGGCGCAGTCAAGAGAACGCGTTAGTTCAGCCATATAACTCCCCACTGGAAATAGGAAAGCGTATCTGGTTCTCAGCGTCGACACTGGGATTGACAGAGAGAGCATACCGCATTCAGGATCAACTTTGCCGGTGTATTCGATGTAAAAATAAGGATAGACTTGGTGGATATGCACACAGGTTTTCTTCCCTATAGAGGATATGCCATAGACTCGGATGATTGGGACGAGATGTTGGCTCGAGTTGTCCAGAGGCCCTGGCTCGACCAGAATATGGTCTATGTGGTTGACTCTGACGCTTAATATCGGGGAGCTTGAGGTCATGGTAAATGGAACAAGGTGAGAGTGTGTGTGCTATTGGAGGGACATGGTCGTATGGAACAAGTGTGATTGCGATTCGATCATAGGTACAATGAAGTGAGACACAAGCCTCGGTAGATCCTTCTTCCCGTTTAGCCTTACAGACGGCTGTTTAGTCACCACCCATATCCCAGAATCTGTCGACCAACCCAATACCCGCCAACTGGAAGAGGGATGTAGCCTCGGACATGACCTGGTTCAACGCAGACGTATTTCTCCCTGGGCAAGGGTAAGTTTTGGTATCTCGGAATCCAGCAAATCGAACGCACCATCCACCAGCTTCCATGTCTCCAATAGCCTTGCCGGCAGTCTCTTGTGGGTTCCAGACGACAAGGTCCTTCAAGCCTTCCGTCTTGATTCGGATCCCACCTTGAGACCAAGTGACATCGTACACCTGACCGGCATCCTCGTAAACGGAATCAGTGAACTTCTGGACATCGACATCCTTTCTCTGTTCAATTTTAGCTGTGGCCCTCGCTTTTGGGGTTGCCTCGGTCTTATCGAAGTAGTTCTTGCCTGTGAGTGGGAAGATCTTGACATTATTAGCCGGGGCACGGATGTAGTTGTGGAAGAGAGCCTGGAACTGTAATGGATCTTTGTCGGATTGGTTGGTGACATGAATATCCGTGCCAAGTTCACGTTCTGCGAGGGTCACGACGTATTCGAGGAGGACAGGGAAGTTGAAGACCTCCTTCACCTCTGGTGTGGGACCAAGAGCTGGCGGAGGATCAGAAACCTTAACGCAGACACAGGAGAGCAAATATACTCACAGAGCTTTACGGAGACGCTCGAGTCGTCATCGACGAGCACGGTTGTGAAGCTCCAGGTGCTGCTGCGAGCATATCCATGTTGCTTCAGGTGCGAGAACTGGGGGAGTTCCAGGGCACCGAACACGGGGAAGACGATCGGGATCCCACCTCGAACTGGTTTTGATCCATCCAAAGAGGCCTTGGAGGAGACAAAGAGACGTTCTAGAGGATCTCCACTCGCAACATCGGGGGATTTCCAGGAGATCACGGTGGCACCGTAATAGAGGATCTCCACGGTAGCGCCCTGCGACCTGTTTCAGAGCGCATGCAGGCCGCGAAACGAGCTGATATCACCTTTGGATGTCTGAGGACAACACGGTCAGTGAGTTGTTCGACGGGCATTGCGGCCTGGGACAACTTTGTAGGTGTATCTAATTCCTGCCCTAAACGAAGGGGTATATGATCGCGAGTGCTTATGTAAATCGCACTCTCACCCCTCATCTCCTTACCACGACCACCGTTGTCGTCCCGTGCCACAACCCTATGGCCACCTCAGCCCACTGCAGCTGACGCTCACACCGAGCTCGGACACCTGGACAATCTTGTCGCGTCCTGTATTCTCGTCACAGAGATCAAAAATCTACACGTTACGGAATCGTATCGAAAGTTGTTGCATAATCAACCAGTCCAGCTCTTGCACAGAGAAGAGGAATTACGCTACATAAAGCTGTCCCCACTGTCAACCCTCCACGGTTCCCGGTGGCGTCGAGGGGTGAGTCTCTGAGGCTCACCCTGTCGTGCCACCTGCATACCTCGGTGTGCGCCGTGGTCCGCGGTGGGGGAACGGGGATCGCTCTCCCTGCCGTGGGTCTCAGGTGACAACGAGGGGTGAATCCTTTAGGGGGTTTACCTTTTCGGGTTCCTGTGCGTCTCTGGCGCACCACGGTAAGGTCCGGGATCCACCTGCGATTTGACTAAAGACGCGAATAAAAGACTACGCCATAAGACACCCAGAAGCAAATATGACAAGCCTTTGACAAAGACACTGCCTACATGATGCCACTGGTTATTGCACCACGCTGATTATGATGCACCGGATCAATGTATTCGAAGTCCAGAACGACTTTTGTGCTGCCGAGACATGGCTTTACACCAAACCTCGACGGAGCGACATTGTCCCCGTCTCTTTGGATTGCATCGTCAATCCACAATTTTTCCCTTCTCTTCCTTCGTGGAAGTCATCCCACGGTGGGGTCTGGTTTTCTTTGAGAGCCGACTCAGACCGCATAATTTTTTCCTTCCTCTCTTCGCGAAGAGGTTTTCTCTCCCCTCCGCCCCTCAACAGGTATTTCGTTCCCTTTCTACTGGCCGTACTTTGCTGACTGATTGATTTACAGGTTTCCTGTGGTAGGTTCGATTTTTTATTTATTGTTGTAGTGTATCCTCGTTTGTTGTCGATTAGAATGCATTTTGTTACCGTGCGTATTATCTCAATTGAAGTGAAACCACCGTCGAACACTACGATCTGGATAAGGAAAGTCGACCAAGGGATCGAATCCCAATTATCCCTCTCACCACGACCAGCCTAGAGACCACACCGCCGACCGCTGAACATCCCTCACAGAACAAATTGTCTGCATCGCGGACGATAACACCAACGTGGGTGTCTCCCGCCATCTGCGATCCTCGACTATTCACCATCCGCCAGCTTTCTACTGCTTCGCCACCATGAGTTTCCCAGCAGAGGATGTAGGTCTTACGATCTCTCTCTCGTTCTCCAACCGATAAGTTTATGATCAACCAGATTGCGCCCATTGCCATCCTTATGGACGAGCTCCGTTCGGAGGATGTCCAACTACGACTGAATGCCATTCACCGCATATCAACGATTGCCCTCGCCCTCGGCCCCGACCGTGCAAGAGAAGAACTGATCGTGTTCCTACAAGAGTCCGTTGACGACGAAGATGAAGTTTTACTGGCGTTGGCGGAGGAGTTGGGTAGAGACTTTGAAGAGTACATTGGGGGGAAGGAGTACGCTCATCTGCTACTGGGACCATTGGAGAATCTGTCTGCCGTTGAAGAGACCGTCGTAAGGGACAAGGTGCGCGTCCAAAACATGCCATTTTGTGTTTTCCTAACATCTTCCGGTCCACATATCAGGCTACGGAGTCAATAACAAAGGTTGCTGCCGTCCTCTCGAAATCTCAGATCGAACAATATTACATCCCACTTGTACAACGACTCTCTCGGGGAGAATGGTTCACATCCAGGACATCAGCTTGCGCGCTTTACACACCCGTTTACGATAAAGTTGATCCAGCAGTTCAGGACGAGATGAGGAAGGCGTTCGCGACGTTGGGCTCTGATGATACCCCGATGGTTCGTCGAGCAGCTGCCAAGTGGCTCGGAGTGAGTGATGACAAGGTGTTATCCCTCTCCGGTGTCACTGATATGGAACGCGCACGGCTAGGAACTTGCGAAAAAATTGAGCAAACAGCACGTCCTTTCTGACGGTCTGGCGGTGTACAGGAGACTCCAGTCGGATGACCAGGACTCTGTTCGGCTTCTGACTGTGGAAGATCTTATTGCGATCGCTCAGCGGCTGACACCAGCCGAGGTCAAGGAACAGTTATTGAAGCAGATCAGGCAGACGGTGTCAGACAAGAGTTGGCGAGTCAGATACATGGCCGCGACTCACTTTAATGAGGTGCGTTCTGGCTCCTTGGCCTTGCTCGGTTCCTTAACTTTTTTTCCCCCCCATCAGTTGGCAGAGGCCGTTGGACAGGACCTTGTACGCGAAGAGTTGATTGGGCATTACGTCCAGCTTTTGAAGGACAATGAAGCTGAAGCCCGTACTGCTGCGTCGGGTCAGATTCCCGGTGGGTGATTCGTAATCGATTGCCACCGAGACACTGACAGGGGTTCAGGGTTCTCGAAGCAGCTCGAGAAAGAGGTCATCCTCCTCCGGATCGTTCCATGTGTCAGAGATTTGTGTCAAGACACGTCACAACATGTCCGGGCGGCTCTTGCCACCCAGATCAGTGGCCTCGCACCGCTACTGGGGAAGCAGCTCACCATCGAACACCTTCTGCCACTTTTCCTTCACCTCCTTAAGGACGAGTTCCCAGAGGTTCGTTTGAACATTATCAGCAAACTCGATCAAGTCAACAAAGGTGGGTTTTGTTTCGCATGGGGGTGATGTACCTAGTTTATGATCATCTTTTTTCCCAGTGATCGGGATCGAACTTTTATCCGAAAGCCTGCTTCCTGCCGTGGTTGAGCTCGCGGAGGACAAATCGTGGCGTGTGCGACAGGCGATCATCGAGTACATGCCGCTTCTTGCAACCCAGCTTGGGAAGCAATTCTTTGACGAGCAGCTGGGAACCTTATGCATGTCGTGGCTGGGAGATACCGTTTATAGCATCAGGGAAGCGGCCACCGTTAACCTCAGGAAGCTTACGGAGGCGTTCGGAGTTGAGTGGGCTCGGACTGCGATTGTGCCGAAGGTGGTGGGAATGGCAAAACATCCCAATTACCTATATCGAATGACCACGGTTCAAGCAATCACGGTGGGTACCATGCTTCCGATGCTAATTCGAGGGCCCGGTCTGATGTTTTTGTTCTTATTGTATGTTAGACGATGGCGCCTGCCCTGACGTTTGAAATCATCCAACAGGACATTATTGATCGGTTGTTGGACCTCGCTGATGATCCTATCCCAAACATCAAGTTCAACGTGGCGAAATCGCTGGAGGTGCTCGCCACTACATATGGGGTGACGCCTCAAGGAAGGCAATTTGTTCAGACAAGGATTCTGCCCAAGTTGGAAGTGCAAAAGAACGACTCGGACGCGGACGTTCGGTACTTTGCCGCCAGGGCGATCCAGAGCACGCAGAACGCTCTTGCCGCGTCAGGTTCGTCAGACATCGACCGTTCAAAGACCGCCTGATAGACAAGCTAAAAAAAAAAAAACTATCCAGCCTGATGGACGGTCGCTGGGGATGTCGTACAGGGACCGTTTCACCCTTTTTTTCTGGAGTGAGGTCGACAAGGCAAAGGTAGAAAGTAGAATACGGCTTTATCCGTACGGTTAGGGGCCAGGCTTCTGTTATTATGCACGGAATGGAACTTTCGATGGTAGCCCGAGCACCTGCGGGGAACTCTGATGGAACAGGAAGGCGGGACGCTCGGCTGAAGGCAGTGGCGCTAACGGCAGTCCATCCCGCCCCATTCACAGTCGTGCGGTCGGTCAAACTCCTCCCCGCGAATTTTCATGCGCAGTGCCCAAGTTCTTCCGCTCTTTGTGTGTGTCCTCGTGTTGTGGCGGAAGTTGAAACGTTGAGCGTTGATTGTGGATTCCCGGGTATAGGACTCGCCCGAACCTCTCTCGCCCGTAAGTTCGGTAGCGGGATCAAAGTCGGATCAGGATGGGCGGGGACTTGTCTCACGTCTCCCATGTCTCCTTCCGGACGATTGAGAGACATTCTAGAAAAACTCCGTCGCCTGGTAACGTGTAACCGTCGCCTCTTCAGGCACAAATGAAGGCACGAACCGTCCTTGATCGACTCCCGGAACGCCCGTCCGCCACTGGTAATCGGGCGAAATATTTAAAGGGAAGTCCATTAGGTCAGGACACCTCATCGTTCTCTTTTTTTCTCTCTCTCTCCACCTCAGGCTCGTTGTCCTCTGCACCAACTCCATCTGTCGTTTGAGTCATCTATCTCTCGAAATGTCGCTCGTTGCTCGTATCGCTCTCCTAGCTTTGGCTCTTCCCGCTGTCCTCGCCAACGGGGGTGACTCGTGTGGAAAAGGCCAATTCAAGTGAGTCCTCTGCGTTGGCGTGGAAAAGAACGTACTGAGCCGTTGTTTTTAGGTGGGATGCTAAGAACATGTGTCTTCCCACCGGAGGACCAAGCAACCCCCCCAGCCCACCCGCCAACACTGACTGCCCCTTCAACTGGTCGTGGAACTCTGGAAAGGGCTGCTGTGCTCCTCACCAGCCCCCGAGTACCCTTCCTCCTCCTCAGTGCCCTAAGAATTGGAACTGGAGCTCCGGTTCCCTCTGCTGCAACGCTCCCCCGACCCCTCCCACTACCACCAAGCCTCCTACTCCGTCCAAGACCCCCGGAAAGGATGGAAAGGATGAAGACTGTGATGATGACAAAGGTGGAAATGATGGCAAGGGCAAGGGTGGCGGGAATGGAAATAATCACAACAAGCGCATCGATATCAAGAAGCGTGAATACCGCTCCCGCAATGTTACTCCTTGCCCTAGGGGTCTCTCTGCTTGCCCCGTCTCCAGCTTGGTCGGTGGTGACTACGAGTGTGTTGATACCCTTGTCGACCTCGATAACTGCGGTGGTTGCGCCACCCTCGGTGAGGGGAAGAACTGCAACGCCCTCCCCGGCGTCTGGAACGTTGGATGCGAGCAGAGCGTTTGCGAAAGTGAGTCGATTGTTTTCTTAACCCTGGCTACGGACGGTCTGACGTTTTATGAAATTAGTCTATACGTGTGCGGAAGGTTACATTCTTTCCAAGGGCGGAAAGTCTTGCAACCCTCTCTAGACCCTCCAGCCGTACGTTCCACTCACTATGAACAACCCATGATTCCGCTGGCTGCAACGGCCGCGGTCACTCTCTTTATTCCTGCCACGCTACGGGCCCACCCTCACTCTGCCTTCTGGATAATTTTCTCAACGACTCGATGGACATATCTCATTCATTATATATACCATTCTTTGAATACTACTGCCCTATTTCGACGATCTCTCAGGCTTGTTCCCCCTGCTTGTTTGGTTCGTCCTTGTCCCCTCCCCCGCTGTCGTGACGCTGCCTGTAGGTGGACTGATGCGCCGTGTTTGTTGATCACGATGGCGGCTTCCCTTCTTCCGTTTGACTTGCGCTTATCGAGCCATGATTGTGTGTATGTTACTATGCACTCCTGGTGCCATGTTTCGGTGTGCAATACATGCTCGACTGTTCGCGAGTTCTAGCGGTACGTTCGATGCGGACCTGGCCCCGCGTTCACCTCCATATGGTCAAGCGAGCGAATTCATTGTCTGAGTGTTTACCCGAGCGGCGGCCGGCCCTCGATCACACTCAAGATCGCTTGAACCACCCGGCTTGAGTGGATGCGGTCTCCCGTGTGTTCGTCTTTCTCCCGACAATTTTTCAACATTTACTTGTGTTTGCTCCAGGTTCAACTGAGGCTCCTTAAATGACCGAGGCTGGTTGAGGATTCGTCTCTACACTTCTTGTCTCCCTCCCTCTATCTATCATCCTCACCCACAGGACTCCTCTATAACTCTCATCCTATTGGCTTGTTCTACAGGCAAAAATGCCCTCTGTGTTCCGATTCTTCTCTCTCGCTCTTGCGCTCGCGTTTGTCGGCATCTCCGCTGTAAACGCCTATGCTATCCCACGGGCTGCCGTTGATTATCGCTGGCACGATGTCAACGTTCGCATCATCGAGGAGACCAGGTCTATCCCTTCTGTGGCTTCCTCTCCTAGGTTCATTGCTCTGCGACGAGGGGTGCGAGATTTTCGCGTCCCTAGTCGCTCGAGGACTCGCCAGACCCTTCCCCGACCCCCACCTGGACTTGCTGATACCCTTGATGTCGTACCTGTGCTCCCACTGCAGGAACGCAGCACCGACCACTTTCGCGCCGCTTCTAGCTCTTCCACCATCTCTACCCCCGATAAGGCCGCTCCTCGCGATGTGACACTCCCGTATACAGATGCAGTCCCCACCTTGCTTCCACGGAATGAGGCTGGCTTGATTCAGCTCGATCTATTGAACACTTACTACCAGGAGATGGGTAGGCGTTCCCGCAACCTGCGTACGTCCTCACTCGCGCGTACACTATTCCTCGCTGACGATTTCGTCTCCAGGCGACTACCGCCACCGTGCTCGTGACTCGAGGAACGACCCTAGATTTCGTGAAGATGCTGTTCGAGAGCTACGAGGCTTTAAGGACAACATGGGTCGAACTCAAGGCCTTCTTGGAGACCTCGGTCGTGACAAGGGTTTGGCAAACTACGACCGCAATAACGATCTGGAAACGCTACTGAAGGACATCGTCAATCTCAACAAGGACACCCTCTCCTCTGTTACAGACATCGTCTACGAGGTCCCTCTTCTTGGCTCAACCCTCGGACCGAGTAAGTGCCCCCAGATCTCCGCAAGTGTTCACGCTGATTCGTCCCCTGGCACACCAGTTGTCTTCGAACTCAAGTGTATCATCGATGAAGTCCTCAACGCCGTAGAGAACACCGTGGATGGTCTCCTCAATTCTCTTGGTGTCACCGGTCAATGGAGAGGTCTCCGCCGAGACTACATCAGCGCACTCTGCGGAGGAAATTTGCAGATTCTCGGCCTTTGTGTGGATACGAACCTTTCAGGACTAGGTCTCAGCTCTGATGAGGATCGATGAGGAAAAGGACCAGAAGCTTCACCAGCGCCGGCTCGCTACAAACCCCCAGCCTACTTACTATCTCAATAAATTCTGACTCCGTATTCTCAAGCCGTTGTAGTGGATAAGGATAACTGATAACGTACAAAACGAAAGAAGGACCGGGCCAAGAGGTCTAGTGAATTAATGGAATGAAAGCAACGACGTTACTCCTCCGATAGCCATCTTTCCGCAACCGGTCCGATATACGGTATTTGGAACCTAGCCAGACCACTCCTCTCGGCATCAATAAATGCTTTGGCGCTACGAAAAGAGGGGTCAGGACGTGCGGTTCAAACCAAGAAAGTACTAACGCCATGCCCCAGGATGTGAAGAGGATGATCAGCGTGGTGAATGTCCGGAAGAATTGAGGGAAATTGATCAGAGAAAGTAGGAAGCGGAATAAGAACAAGGGTCCCGTAAGAAGTCCTGATTGGTACGCTGGACGATATGACGGTCAGCCACTTAAATGGGGAGAGTGGGAAGGATGTGCTTACCATGGAAACGCACATAATCGTTCTGTGTTTCTAGGATCAAAAGCAGGAGTGCTGTAGGGAGTTACTCCCCGTTCCTCCCGTCGGATATGCATCAAACTCACCTGACAGTGGCCCTAGGATATATGCAAACGCAGCCATAGCGTCTATCCGCAGTCCCAACCTCGATTCCCATTGGTTAACCTGACCGTCCGTTTCATTGAGTGCACCTTGGCCACCAGCAGCGGAGGCGCTGAAGGTTGGGATGCCGCCAGATTGGTAGGATTGGGGTTGTTGATGGTGAGTCGGGAACCAGGCATTTGATATCCGAGAACTGGACGGGTGATGTGAATGCGTAGGGGGGTCGTCTGGGGGAGGGGTCTATAGGTGCCGAGAATATTAGATGTCCGCCGTACCCAGGTAGAGGCTCATCTAGACTTACATACGGCGCAAACGATGAGGCAAGGTTGGAAGAGTGCATTGTCGTCGGGGGAACCCGAGGTCACAGTCGGTGTATCTGACCATTTCGTTTGGCTTGATCGGCGGCCGTTCCGTTACAATTCCCAGTAACACCGTTTTTGTAACCACACTACAAACCGTGGTGTTATAGGTTGTATTCGTGGGAACGACTAGAAGTGAGCGTGCGAAATCATCCTCGAACCCCTCCCCCATCCATCGACGTCGCTCTCATCATCGATTAGGACGGACAAGGCCGTCGGAAAACCCTCAAAATGGTGAGTACTGCATCTTTGGTTGACTGGACTGCCATCCATGGGAAGAGAGCTGTTAAAAGAGGGGAACAATGGGATGGATGGCACCATCGTCGATTAGATGGGTCAACCGTATGCTAACGTACTCTCATCTCCCACCCGTTAGTCCGACTCCCCGGTAACCATTCGCACACGCAAATTCATCACCAACCGTCTCTTGGCCCGACGTCAATTCGTCGTTGACGTCCTTCACCCTTCCCGACCTAATGTCCCAAAGAGCGAACTCTCTGAGAAGCTCGCTGCCCTCTACAAGACCGAAAAGGGTCGCGTCGTCACCTTTGGCTTCAAGACACACTTTGGTGGTGGAAGGAGTACAGGATTTGCGTTGATCTACGACGACGAGGAGTCGCAGAAAAAGTTTGAGCCCAGATATCGGTTGGTTCGGGTGAGTATGACGATCTTGAGGGCTAGCTGCGTTTTTTATTGATGGGGGATTTACTAGTCTGGATTGGCCACCAAGAAGGATAGGCCAACACGAAAACTGCGGAAGGAGCGAAAGAACCGTGCCAAGAAGGTGAGCCCGACCCATACGGTGTCCTCCAAAGTCGTTTCGTTGACATACTGCTCTACAGTTCCGTGGTACCAAGAAGCTCAAGGCTGCCGAGCCACCAAAGAAGGGCAAATAGAGGCTGGATGTGTCTTTTTTGTCTTTCTATTGCATTTCGCAGTACTCGTTGTCTGTACGCAACATCATCATGCTGTGTATACTATGTATTGTGCATGCGTCTGGTTTAAGAAAATTCGTGCGTATGCATAAGGATTGCAAAACCGGTGCTCCAGATATTATGCGAGGGTATACTATCTATGTACACTATGCGACAAGGGCCAGAAGGGGGCATCTAAAAGCCAAACTTTTTGTGGATTACATCTGGATCTTCCTGATATTCCTCTGCCGATACCCACATCTACAAGAGGGTCCAGCAAAAATCCCCCTGAAGCCAGGACGCACGTACCTTTGTGAAGGCATTAAGACCGGCAAGGATGGAACCTCCAATCCATGTCGAGTACTTGCGCTCAGGGGGAGCGTAGATCTTGATCTTGACATCTTTTAATGCGAGCTTCTTGACCTCATTCAGCAGACGATCACCAAAGCCTGGAGGGAAGTTAGTGATGAGGTTAATCCTTAACAGCCCCCGTGGTATTCACCTCGGCAGAGCGTGCTCCCACCACTGAGGACGACGTTGGAGAACAAGCTCTTCCTTAGGTCGAGGTCAACGCGGTTAATGGCGTCCACCACGACTTGGTGAACGCCAGCATATTCTTGGCCTATAAGTTCTGGGTTGAAGAGGATTTCAGGGGCCCGGAACCGCTCTGGGCCCAGCTGTATAGGACAATGTAAGAACCATTCGATCACGCTGGTCCGCCCTGAGATTTAATCGCGTACCTGTATTGTGTTTCCGTCCGGTAACTTGAAATCCTCTGTCCTACTCGCAGATTCTTTTTCCTCTTTTTGCGGATTGAGAGCAATGTAACAAGACTTCTCCTTAATGGTGCGAACAACTTCAAGTTCGGCTGTTGTGTGTAGGTGGTGGCCAGCTTTCCGAAGCAATAGTTGTAGGTGATCGGTGACGTCCCTGTGAGCACGGTTGTTAGCGTTTCACAAAACAAGGAGCTGGAACTGGTGGTCGTGCCTTCCAGCGATATCGACTCTTCGGATAGCATGGGGCATCGAAAACCCTTCGAAAACCGGTACAGCATGTGTAACACCGTCTCCAGAATCTAAGACGATACCCGTTGTACGACCTGACGAATACCTGGGATGCAGGTAAGTAAGGGGCCATATAAGAAGTGCGCGTGTACATACAGCGAGAGTACAGCCTGTACTGAGATGTACAGTGCTGGAACATTGAATGTGTCGAAGAATATCTGTGCAGCGATGTCCCTGTTGCTCCGTGGATTCAGCGGTGCCTCGGTCAATAACACTGGATGCTGCGAATGGATCAGCGAGGCGATCGTTGAGAAATAACGATTGACCTACCTCTTCGCTCAGAGTCCCTAATTCTTCAGCATATACCCAACTCCATATCCTCTCCATGTCATCCCAATCGGTGACAATGCCGTGTTCCATGGGGTATTTGATCTTTAGCAGACCCCTATATTCTTGTGCTTTACGTCCGATAAAGACGTCTCCTTCCAGAGCACCAGCCATGACGCGAACATGTTTTGGCCGTCCGACACTGTGCATAAAGCCGCGTAGTGAGAGGTAGCATGGAGGACGAGCATGGACAGACGGAAAGCCAAAGTCAGTGCACCGGTGCCGGGATCGCAAGACATAGACGCGGTCCTAACCGTGAAAACGCACAAAGACGGGAAGAAGCATTTTGGATGATCTTGACCAGCAAAACCGGCTTTTATCGTTCCAGATCCCTGTTAAAACGAAAAACGATCGTGAGCATCGGTTCTCTGGCAGATTCAGACTGAAGAGCGCGTGTTCTGAAGCGTACATTGTCGATGACAATTGGTTGGTTGGTTAGGACGTCGTCGAATTCTGCGGACATGATGAAGGGGAATGATACTTGATGGGATTGAGAGTGACAAACGCGGTGGCGTTCAGATCATGATCGTCTCTTTCGGTCCTCCTCCTCCTCCTCCTCACCCTTGACCTTCATGGCTTCACGCCTCGTCTCTTATCTGACGCTATTTCTCTTCCTCTCGGTAAACACGCCCGGTCTGCGTTGTGGCGCATATACTCATATCACCTCGTGTGCTTAGATATTGCTGGTGACCGCAAAGGCGAGCAAATGGGAAGCAACTAGCTTCTGCAAATGTACACCAACTTTATCTCTCTTGCTTCTCATCATGCAGACAGAACGCTGAACCGAGAATGACAGGCGTATGCTTTGGCACAAGTTATAAGATCCTGCATCTGGATTTTCCGGATAACCCGAACAAGCCATGTCTGTCTTGCACGAAACAGTGGTGCCTGAACCAGAACCTACCGATCTGTGCTGGCGCTACGCTGGGAGATGCTAACCCTGATACCGCTACAGGGAAGGAGGGCGATGTAGAGGCACGTTGCTTCCGTGAGGATTATTGTTCGCATCCTTACTCGGGTGGGATACCTGACATAACCGTGGCTTCTTGCGACTAGAGAGGGACTCGCCTCGGGACCAGCTTGTTGTAACCCTGTTCCTGTTGACCGTGTTCGGCTTGTTGCTCGGAGCCGGTATCAAAGGAAAGATGGAGAAAGCGGGCTTAGAGGCGCGGTTCAATTGGACGGCTGGCAGGGAGTTGTGGGAGGTGCGTTGACTTATACGGTCGAGACGTTTGCGCTTGATTTTCATGCTTGTTGGTTGGACAGGGACTTATACCGCGCAGACGTTCGGAAGAGTTTGGCCTTGGGGTACGCAGTCTGTTCGGACGTCGAGATGGTGGTAGACGAGAAGAATACAACCCCCTGCCGGAAACTCCTCCGCACTGACGCTGCATTTTGTATGGGCCGTTACACGTATTGTATACTTCATAACGATCTCCGTAAAGACATAAAAAGCACGTAACCTGCGGTTGACTTGCGGGAGGACTCGATGGATCATCGGGGGCGATCGGTGGCTGGGATCGACATTAACCTTCTTCCCCTGATCGCCAACACGGATGGGTGCACTTTGCTCAAAGCCAGGAACGGTCGAAGGAGGACACAGGGTTATCGGGACAACGCGAACACTGGGTGGTGAGGGTGCGGGCGGGAAGGACAGCGTGCCGCTTAACCCCCGCCTGGCCGCCCTACAAGCTGCGGAAAGAAGGAAACAAGCGGTCCGTTTCTTGCTCGTCAGGTTACGACGACGGGTATCTGAGGGGTTAAAACATCGCTTTTAACGTACAGGAGCAACGAAGAGGGACGAACGAGCTGAATCCGGACGCGGGCAAACTTTCCGGCCAGCTTGCGGTAAAGAACAGTAACAAGGGCCCTGAGCCCAAGCAGCCAGACAGACTCGTGGTAAGCACACGTTTGTTGGTTCGCTGTCGTTTTGAATCTGACAGATAGGAAACTAGTGGGACTGAACGCGATGCGATACGGATGCAGCAGCGGCTTCGACACATGTCTTGGCCGCGAGGCTTGACTTATCTCGCCCAGATAAGGTTCGATCTCGGTTCTCTCTCGGATGGCATTCATTTTCCAATAAAGTCCCCCCTCTTCAGTTCTTAGTAGTTACAAGATCCATTTGTTTTTGTTTTTTTCGTTCTCTCACTTTGAGGGTCTTGATCTCTTCATCCCGATACCATCTCTCTCTCACGCAGCAGTGCTTCTTCCTTTCACTCGTATCTATACCTGACTAGTTCATTCCACTCTGTATCCATTCAATTCCGTCCCGGTCAAGGCTCACCCTAGACGTTCACTGAACTCGACCTCGGCCCGCCTTCCGACTCGCACGTGACCGTCGTTCCGCAAACCACGTCGACAGAATCGATTTCAGTTCAAACCCAATCCTCCGTCGGTGATACGATCCTGGTCGACCCAAGTCATCCTAACTGGCTCCTTGAGGGCCACATGAATGTCAAACGAGAAATGGGAGAAAGTCCTTTGGAAGCGGCAACCGTTTCCTGACAACTACGTCCCGCCTTCCTTCCTCTCCTCTCTGAGGAGGAATTGTGCGTGAACCTGGACCCGGCGTGGCTTTACCATCCGAGGACTAACGCGGCTTTTTGAAACCCAGCAAATTTCCGCCCCTACTCTTACTGGGAATTGGTTTGCCTTTGTTATCCGATTGCGCAGCATATATGCACCATATTCATCTTCCTTGCGACTTTCGTGCGGATCAAGGGACGAGGACTGGACCCACGTCTTCTCGTATGGGTAACAATATTCGCATTTGTCCTAGGGTATCTCGTTTGGCAGGTCGTCGAGATTCAAGTGGCGAACAAGTTCGGCCAGGTGCGGAAACCTACAAACCGTGCGTCCCTTGTTGTCCACCCGGTCCGGTATGCTGAATCGGCGGTTTCCGTCATGTTTGTCGATAGATGCAAAGATGTTTAAATCATCTATATTGGCGTTCCTGACGCTGCTGTCTTTGACCCCGGTGATGAAGACGCTGACGGCGTCCACATCCTCGGATTCGATCTGGGCACTGGCTGCATGCCTGTTCATTCTGAATGCTTTGATTGCGGACTACAGCTCCCCACGTCCAGAGATTTACACCCGAGAAAGGTGCGACGGCGGTGATCAAATTATTTCCAGGACCCGAGGCAGAATTTTGACTGTTGGTCGGGCAGTCTCACATCAGTGCTTTCCATTAATGCTGCCATATCTGCATCGGTTGTGCTCGCGTCGCGATTACCCGACGACATCTCGGTGTTTGCCCTTATGCTGTACGCTATAGTTCTGTTTGCGATGTTCCCCGTCCTGCGCCATCGATTACAGGTGAGGGCTTTGTTTGGGTGGTCGACCGGTGATCCCTCTTTCGGGTATGATACATAGACGAGGAGGGCAGGATCACATCGACCCCGTTGGATTCATTACGGGGGGCCGACATACAAAGAACCTTTGCTGACATGTTAGTTTCATCGATAGGCCGCGTCATTGCACTTCCAGGCATTCCTTACGATCCTTCTATCTGCGATATCTTTGCTTCTCACCGCCCCCCTATCGCCATTGGTCGCGTGGATTTACGCAGGGGTTCTAAGCTTGGTCCTATTCGCCGCCCCGGCCGCCCTCGTATGGGGACAGAGGTACAAAAAGTAGGTTCTGTTATCGTGTGTGAGATAGATACGCTGACATGCGGTTGTTGTGTGCGACAGTGAATTAAAGGGCTCGTGGGATGTTGCGGTTCCCCGAGTGAATCGACGAAAGCGGGGCAAGTCGGTGGCAATGATGGACGATGCACATAATCATCAGCATCGACTAGGAGGGTGACGGATGACGTGCGCACAGACCGCGCCCCGTTGTGTATAGTAGTGTATGGAGGAGGGGATGGGGTTCGAGGTTGCATATATTATAGCCGGACCTCTCCACTGTCAGAAATCCGATCATGGACTTTGCGAATTTGAAAAAA
>Ga0307512_10002220_pt1 | contig 25288 bp, 22 predicted proteins | sample 14_EM_MG_FD_200267 | JGI IMG/M metagenome (GOLD analysis project Ga0307512, IMG submission 200267) | Populus trichocarpa ectomycorrhiza microbial communities from riparian zone in the Pacific Northwest, United States - 14_EM | ecosystem: Host-associated > Plants > Roots > Unclassified | place... | reverse complement strand
ATGAACGGATGGTGAAAGAGGAGGGCTTGAAGGAAAGGGAGTTGGAGTGGGAGTTTTGTGAGATGGTGATAAGAATGTTTGATGTGGATCGGGAGTATGATTTGGGGAAGGCACAGAGGCTGGGGTGGGCAGAGGAAAGGTTGCCGGAGGTGGGGTATTGGAAGGCGTTTGAGATGATGAGGGCGCATGGGATTATTCCGTAGAGCTTTTGGAAGGAGTAGGTGCTGTGCTGTTTGGTGTTTGGTGAGGGTAATGGTACCGAAGGGATATTAGGCTGCTCCACTGGTTCCTGTACTGATAACGGTAGCGTTGCATTCAGTCATGGAGACATCACTCGATCGGATCAGATTTTCTTTGTTACACATCAGATCTGAGACGCGTTACAGACCTCATACAAGTTCTCGGAAACCAGGTCTGATGGTAAGGCACACGTATATATCTCAAGCCTTTCTCCTTCTCCTCTCTTGCCTTAAGTTTATACATGCACACGATTCTCCCCTCCATATTCGCAACATTCTAATAAGTGAATCTGGAGAATTGACTAGATAAAAAAGTTGGCAAAACTACAGTACCGGGGATTCCCGCATGGTCACCCACTGCAGTACTAACCCGGCGATATCATGCTTAAATATGGCTGAGCGGACGGGAAGCCTTACTTTCATGATTCTATGACCGTAGCTGAATTCCTTTTCCTTATTCATATCATATAGCAATTCACAATCAGCCTCAGGCTGTTGCCTCCACTGTACCATCAGGGCGCTCTTTTGGTAGATTCTATATGAATATGAATATCATGACTATAAGAATCATTGTACTTGAACCTCAACTCAGCCTCAACCTTCTTGCAAGATATATGCCGTGGGGAACTCAACCACACCAGCGATACTGTACCGAGCATAATGGTTCGGATGGGCGGCCGCTGTGACACTTTGTTTTAGATTTGCCTTTCTGTGACATCTTTTTATTGTTAATTAGAGGTAGTGTGACATGAAGTTTTTGATTGTAACGGACAGGGTTGGGTGAGTACGATTTAGGATTACATGAGGAACTATGGGTGGACGCCGATTTCAAAGTGCAGAAAATAGGGCAGAGATTTCCTATGTATTGAAAGATTCACATAAACATTATGACCTCTGAAAAGGCTCATCCACATTTTGAAAATACAGCCATCAGCCGCAGTTCTTCAACTCCAGACTGTTCACGCCTTTGTGACAACCATATAACATACCCTAGCAACTACGGACAGAGTCGCTGTGATGCGTGACGAAATGGGTGTTTCTACGTACCGGACAGCCCTTTGCGACGCATGACGTTTATGCTCGGTACAGTAATCCCGTTTTCTTCATGGATTCTCGTATATGGAGGAGAATTACACATACACAGATGAAGCCCCACTTATCCGCAGATGGTGTAAATTCGTATTGATAAGAGCATTCATGCCCACAGACCCCCGAAAACAGAAGAAATCTGGGTTCAATACTCCCAACAGTTAGCTTCAGCCCTTCATAGAACGTCGGAACGACTAATGTTTAGGTGATGGGATTGTCGCGTTCGGTCATGGGAATATCACTCGCTTGGGATGGGGGACTGATGTTGCATGATCCTGACCGAGCTGAGCTTCAGCTGAGCTGATGTCAAGGCACACAGCCGGTAGGGCATAAGGCATCCAACTACCTTGTATATATCTCGCGTCTTTCTCCTGCTCTCTAGTCTCTGAACCTAAGTCTATTCACACGGTTCTCCCCTTCCATATTTCAACAACTGAAGTGTTGCATATATGTAGATAACCTACCCTGTGATGGCTGTGAGTATGGCCCGAGCTCTGTCACCTAGATATTTACACGGCTAGGGACGAAGTGCTTTACCGTACGGAATCACCTATCGTCATCATCTAAATGCACAGGAGGCAGATGGACTTGAATCAGATTCTCAGTTATTACTGTTTGTTATGCATATGACGAGAGTGTAGTGCGTGAACAAGTCGTACCCTGCCGCTTATCCCTCACCCAAACCTCTCTTAATCACAACCTCCACCTCAACATCGTAAACGAGTGTTTCAAAAAAGTAAACCTCTCCTCTGCAACCCACGTACTCTCCTTAACCTCCATACTCGTCTCCTCCTCCGTATTAACATCCCCCAACCCCTCCCCCGTAACCAAATACACCTGCACCTCCCTCCCCTCTGGCACGCCCTTAATCTCTGTCTCCCACCCCCGTTCCGCACATAAATTCACCACCGCAAGATTAACCCACCCGTCCTCCACCGCCGCACTCACATCCAACCACCCCACACTCTTCGTACTCTGCAACCAAGTGGGATTCGTCCTCCCGCCATAAGTCCCGCAGCACTGCACCCCCAGTGTCCTCCCACGCATATACTTTGCAAACAAGAGGTACACCCACCCCGTCGTCTGCTTCACGAGCCCCGTGTCAGTAGTCATGAGTGAGAGATCACATTCACGCTCTGCGCGATGTTTGCCATCCCTCCATGTCCGTGTGCAGACTGTCGGATGAAGACGTTGCACCACACGCCATAGCCAGCATGTCCGAGACGGTGTAGCGCTCTTCTGCGCCTTTGTCGCCGGGGGCGCGGACGGGATCCCAGATGTTCCATTCGTCGAAGCAGATTTTCGGACGCTTGGTAGTGCCTGAAGAGATCCGCGCCATGTTGATTAGGGAGGCGCAGATCTCGATTGCGCATTCGGCTGCGAGGGGACCGGGGGCGTTGGGGAGGTGGCTGGCGGTGTTAGTAGCCTTAGGGGGGAGAGGGAGAGGACGAACTCTTTGTCGGCGGTGTAGGCGTGGATTGAGTGCATGTCGATCCACTTTATGCATTCGCCTAGGACGTGGCGGTCCCCTGGATTGTCAGCGCGGGGAAGGGGAGGAGGAGAAGGAGGGGGTACATTCGACATAGCCGAGCTCTCCGCAGGGGATCAGGTTGATGTTTGGATCCAGTAGCTTTAGTGCTTTCGCCCACTGGTACTCCTTTTTTGCGTAGTCCTCTTTCGTTGACTGCGCCACCTGCCACTCGCCGTAATACTCGTTGCCTAAGGCCCAGTACTTGACGTTATACGGCTCCTCGTGGCCGTTCGACCGCCGCAGGTTCGCCCAGTACGTATCCTTCGTTCCATTACAATACTCCACTCACGCGAGTGCTTTCCCCTTAGCCCCTTCTCGTTTCCTCGGTGGTAGTGGAGCGAGCATACCTTCATCCAGCGTCCCCGTGCCCATATTCAAACACAGATACGGCTTCGTCCCCGCCACCTCGTACCACTTCATAAACTCATCCGTGGCAAACGCATTAGATTCCACCCCGTTCCAGGCGAGTTCCGGACGCTTTGGCCGTTTCTCGCGCGGCCCAATGCCGTCGGTCCAGTGTGCCGTCGGTCCAGTGGTATGTTGCGACGAAATTGCCGCCGGGGTACCGCACCACCGGACACCGCAGCTCTTTTATCGCGGCGATGACGTCGGTGCGGAAGCCATTTTCGTCAGAGAGCGGGTGCCCGGGGGAGTACAGGCTGCCGTAGATACAGCGGCTTATGTGTTAGTGGAGAGGGGGCTCGGGGAGGGGGAGAGGGACTCGGTGAAGCCGGAGTAGATTTCGCGGGCGATGGGGGAGAGGAGGCGGTCTGGGTCTATGCTGATTGAGGGGGCCGAGGTGACGGGGGTAAAGGTGTAGGTTGTCATGGTTGCGTGTTGCGGTTGTGGTGAGGTGGAATGAGAGTTGGGTGTTGTGGTTGTTATAGAGTACTGTACCACGACTATATGTCGGGCAGAGCTTCTCCGAGATATTTGACGCAGGGATGAAACCCCACAAAGCTTCTTACCCCGCCAACACGGCAGAAGACGTATCAGCCGGACCCGCAGATTGCCTGAATAGAAAGAAGCGGAGTAATTACCCAAGCGATTCCGCTGTGCAGTCAAAACGTCATCCCGCGCGGCAACGGGCGGAGGCTAAATGAAAACAAGCATTGGGTTACATGGGAACGAATTTCTGACGCCTAAATACTATTGGCTACGAGAGGGTGAGCTTCAGCTTGATCATCTTCGCTGCCGACGTGCGAGAAGTGATGCAACGAGAACGGGAAAATACCGCATGTACGGCTACATTAGGCATGTACGGAACCCAATCAGGTCGATTGATACTTGGTGGTTGCCGATGCTATCCTGCCGACGATATTGAGTACATACTTTCAACGTCGATCACAACTACTGCCGCGGTAGAAGGGATACCCAGGTACTTAACTAGAGTCTTCGAAATCGGGGCCAAGTAGAGATCACTAGCTAGATTTCGTGTAGCAGCACAATCTCGAGTTAGGCCAAAGACTCGCCACATCCCGTCCTTGCCGCCTGATCTACACCGTTACAGCCCAGCTTCGCGATTGAATTAATCTGAGCTTAGCCTGAACGTCCGGAGCTTTTAGCCGGGCATTTAAGCTTCCCATCGCGAAACCCCGGATTTCGAAAACAATAAGCTACCCCAGTATTTCGCATGCATTACCGACGTCGACATCCCATAAACCTTCCACTCAGGTATGTAGGGTCATCTCTCTGAGGAGTATATAACCACACTGCTCCGGACTCCTTGTCCTGGAGGTGCAATAAAAACACACGCTGCCTTTGAATCACCGGATACCGACCTCCAGGCACCATCATGGCGCTCCCGCCAAAATGGTATCAGTTCCTTATTGGCCTCTTTGCGTCGATAGGTTCTTTCAACTTTGGCTACGACTTGGTCAGTACGGTTCCTAACCTCGGAGTTTAATTTACTGACGGGAATGCATGCGCTGTAGGGTATCATTGCACAGGTCGTCGCCTCAGATGCTTTCACGAAGAAATTCTCGCCAAACGCGGATCAAGTGTATGATCTCCCTCCTCCTGCATTTCCCACTAAAAACTACCAGTGGTCTTGTCGTATCCCTCTTCACCGCGGGCGCATTCTGCGGAGCCTTCGTAGCCGGCTATCTCGGTGACATGGTTCGCATTTCTCTCTCATCCAACGCGTACTCTAACATCCCTAGGTCGGCCGAAGAGCCACCATCGCTTGCGCATCCGCAGTGTTTATCCTCGGCGGAGCATTGCAAGCTGGTGGTCAGGTACGCCTTCCTGCCTCCCCTAGCGAGATTGTCTAACGCCGCGGTAGAATGTCGGGTATCTACAAGCTGGCCGGTTCGTAGCTGGAATCGGCGTCGGAACGTTATGTATGATCGTGCCATTGTACCAGGCCGAACTCGCACACCCGACGATTCGTGGTCGCATCACGGCGTTGCAGCAGTTCATGTTGGGTGTTGGTCTGTACCACCCGCCTGCTGGGCTTTCCAGTTGATACTGACAGCTTCAAGGCGCATTATGTGCATCCTGGATCGGCTACGGCTGGTATGTACGTCCCTCCTTTGTCCCTCCCGTACTAACGCATACAGTTACGTCGGGTTCTCTTCCCACGACGACCGGCAATGGCGGGTACCTCTCGGGCTGCAATGTATCCCCGCCGGCATCCTGGGGCTCCTAATCTTCCTCTTCCCCGAGTCTCCGCGGTGGCTAATCGACAACGACCGTGTTCCGGAGGGGCTACAGGTTCTTGCGAACTTGCACGCTCATGGGGATAAGGAGGATCTGTGGGTGCGCGTGGAGTTTTCACAGATTCAGGAGTCGTTGGCGTTCGAGCATGATCATGCTGCTAAGACATGGGGAGAGTTGTTTAAGAATAAGGCGAACTTTCGGAGGGTGTTCCTGTGTGTGGCGTTGCAGGGGAGTATTCAGATGACTGGGGTTTCTGCGAGTATGTTTCCCTTCTGAGGTCGCGGGGTGGCTGACAGAAGGGGGTAGTCCAGTATTACTCCCCCACGATATTCGCCCAAATCGGCCTGAACACAGAACAAACCCTGAAATACCAAGCAATAAACTCCATCATTGTACCTCCCCCTCCTCCACTCCCCTCCCCTTTCTACTAAAACCCCTCACAGGCCCTCATTGCCCAATTCCTCTGCATCCTCTTCATCGACCGCCTCGGCCGTCGCTGGCCCCTAATCACCTCCAACATCGCCAACGGCCTCTGCTTCCTAGCAGGCATGCTCCTCCTCCGCCAATTCCCCCCCGCCAGCGACAACCCGCGCTCCGCACAAATCGGTTTCATCGCCACAACCTGGATCTACAACTTCTCCTTCTCTGCCGCGTGCGGGCCGCTATCCTGGATCATCCCCGCGGAGGTGTTTAATACTACCACGCGCTCGCGCGGCGTCTCTATGGCTACCATGGTTTCCTTCGCGGTGAATACGATGATTGGACAGGTTACCCCCATCGCGATGGAGAGGGTCGCGTGGAGGTATTATATCCTCTTTGTGGTGTGTAATTTTACGAATGCGGGTTTCTTTTGGGCTCTCCTGCCGGAGACGAGTAAGGTTCCGTTAGAGGCGATGGATAGTTTGTGGGTGGAGGCGCCGTGGTTTGTGCCCAGCATGAGGAGGAGGGATTATCTTGAGGAGTTGGAGCGGGAGGTGGAAGAGAAGGTGGGGGGCGGGAAGGAGGTTGCGTGAGGATGGTGGGGTGTAATTATGGATTGTTTTCTTGTGTCATGATGGTGCGGTTAGCAATGAATGCTGCAATAACGAGCGCCATATGAAAATCCTGTTCGTATCCATCACTTGTTTGCGCGTTTGTGAGAAATTTAGAATGGAGGCGCCATTGCCGTCTGTCTACGTTCCGATATACATTTGTCATTTTGGAAGAACCCATCCCAACCGAGTGATACATCCATGACCGAGTGCGATATCGATATCTGAGAAGCCTAAACATGCAACTGCCGTTCCGATGTTCTGTAGAAAGTATAAACTAACACCTGGCGCTATTAGAACCCGATTTCTGCTATTTTCGGGGGTCTCTGGTTCGAAAATGCCTTACCAGCCTAGTGTATGTGCATACGGGGATTGACTCTAGAATTCGAAAAGATTACTGAGTGTCAGTTGGAGTAATGTTACCCTGTTGACGGATTCACCACACCAAGTACCATAGGTGAAACAAATCGAATGACTTAAAGTGTCGCGTGGGCACTATTTGCTGTCGATCGTCTACTTTCAGCCCGAGGCAGTGGAGCCAACCTCGGACTACGCACTCCTGGGTAGTTATATTCCTATTAGAGGCTGGGATTTCGACTATATCAAGATTTCAAATATTAATGTTAGCACTGTGACGGATTACCATTCTTTCTTAAGGCGGCAAAGCGCCGCTGTTTTCTCGCTCCGGAAATTGCATAGAGATCCGTAAATTAGAACAAATATAAAGGACAATTAATATGGCTAAGGAGCCTCGAGCTCTGGATCCCAAAGCTCGTCTAATGAAGATGGGTTTTTGAAATAAATGTGGTTTTTCCGGGGGAAGGATTAAACAAGATGCACTATTATCGACTTTTATTTAGGATAATATTCTGTTGGGTCATATTATTTAGAGTACCTACCTACTTGGCTAGTTTTTATATAAAATTAGGTAGATTATTTACTAAAGTTATAATAGACAAAAACGCAGAGAAGAATTCGGGTATTTTAGGGATTTAGAGTCTTGTTACTCGTTGATTCGCTTGCAGCTTGGGTTTGTAGTTTGTGAGAGTGTGGGTGGTGTTGCTCTATTGTGTTCCGTTATAATTTAATGACAAAGTTGATGGAGTAGTCATGTCGGGTTTATGACTCTAGTCACTAAAGTTTAGTGTGTCGGTAATAATTCTAAGTAGTCATTGCATTTTGTCGCAACCCTCAAGCGCTGAGGAAGGGGCCAAAAAAATTCTTGGCCTAGTATTGATGATGCAATTTTCTTTTCCCCTCGTTTTATTTTTTAATATGTAAGGGTTATCTTACAAAACATTCATCATAAGAGAGTTATCCACCACGAAAGCAAGAGCTATCCTGCTATCCTACACAAAAATGGCCATGAGTTATGCTACGTGATACAGACCCACAGAATCATCTTGCATAAAAACCGTACTATTATCAAAGGTAAGAGGTGGCCAAAACTGGCCATAAATTTGAGGCGAAGTAAGCTCACAGGTGCTAGGTCATTGAGAACATTCCCATGCGATAGTCTTTCAAAGACTCATAGCAATTGTAAACATAATTATTGCTAACGCAATCCATCCGCAGGGCAGCCACTGACTTCTCTATGTCCATGCTTACAGACGTCCAACCATATATACACCGTAGTGAAGGCAGTCGGCAACAAGACCATTGTACCAACCGCAGCTCCCATAAGTCTCTTGAATTCCGCTTTCGCATCTCCGGACGAGTTGTCACTATACTCTACATAGTAAACATGGAAGTATTAGGGTTTTCAGATTGTGGCCACAAGATTTAGAAACGATACTGCATACTGCAATGTAATGCACTACCGTCAGGGAGCATGCGGCGTAGCCGTACCTCTCGAGTTGTATGCTGCAAGCAATATATAATTCTCAGTAGCCGTAAAGAACTTAGAAAATTATTAGTGCCGCTTTATGGCGCTGAGTTGCTGCCGAGCTCCAGTGAAGGTATGAGGGTGGTGGATGAGCCTTCCTCAGGTTGCCGAATGTAGCAATCGCATACCCAGACCAATAGCTAAACAGTATACCGCAGTAGCGTGCAGATCAAGTGTCGGCACCATTCTTCGGGAAATCTGCCGTGACCAGCCAGTGGTCAAAGTCACTGGTCAAAGTAAGCTCATCAGCATGTACGATATTTGACATCGCCAATGTCGCAGGGAATCAGGGAATGTACTTGGAGAATTTCTTCCTCGATGATATCATAAGCATGGGCTCAGGCCCCTCTTTCCAAGTTCCTTATTGCATCGAGCTCGATCGGTGGTATCGTGCTGCTTGAGGAATTGGTGACTAAAGACGTCATGGCTGGTACTTCGTGGATGATGGGTGCACAATAGTACATCGTGTCTCGTTTCAGCTGCAATATCGGATTCCTCACTTCGCCAATCGTATACGCCGTTCTCCAATAGTTGAATGTTAGTAAAATAAAAGTTGATAGATTATAAGTCGGAGAAGCACAAGGATGTAAAAAAGCAATCCATGGAAATCTTCTGTGATCGATACGCCAAATTCGGCCAAATGTCCGTGTCAATATCTCGGAAAGCTCCGACATGGCAGGTTATTAGCCGCCAGAGAAGATCAATTCCCAAACGCAGCCGAAACCAATGCTCTGAAACAGGCTGAGGTGACTTGTTCGTCGATCTTTGATTCGGGATGAAGGTCTCACAATTGAACCCTAGCCCTTGGTCAAGGTTACTCCATTGGGTTACTTGACGTTTACTGGGGAAGGATTCAGTCCGTAACAAGAACTAGCTACATACAGCTTAGATCAGCACTCGCATTGATCTTATTATTTAAGTCCTGATTGATTACAGATGGGTGAACAATTAGGTAAGTAGAGAGCGAAGAACTTGAGGAAGAGGAATTCGAAGAGGGAGAAGGAGAAGGATGGACACCCAGATACCGAGACTTGTCTCTGCCACACTGAAGGAGATCACAGCTGTTATAAATGTGTTGTACGTGCTGACAGAAACCCAGAATAGACACTTGTCTCCTGGTATCTACTGGACACGAAATACACGGAGTCAAGACCGAATTGGTGTTCTATATCATGCAGTCACCGGCTACCAGGTGCGGAGTCGTGCAGGTAGTTTCAACAACAGCGATAGAAACCTGCAAAGTATGGAAGTTTTGTTGAGGGCCGCGTGTTTAGGCAGGTCTTAGACAACCCAAATTTAGATGACTCTGAGAAACCAGCTGGCTTCAGTGCTTCGGTCAAGGCGTGAAATGACTTCAAAGTTGACCGTCCGGAAACACACCGAACTATAGGGCTCAAGATCTCGAGTGACGACATCGAAACTGCCAGCTCACGCCAAGTAGGCCGCAACTAGGCCCGATCGGACTTTGACCCAACGAGATAGAGTAAGTAGATTAAATTCTACTCTTCTACAGCTGACGAAGCCCCGAATGTGGGGAACCAGGCCCGATCGGTCCATAAACTTCGACCCACACCATCCCAGCTAATTCATACTGTTCTTTCCTTAAGCTGTTTCCATTAACATGCGGAAACTCAGTAGGCAAATCCTCTAGAGCTAAAATCAAATTTCTTCAGTACTACGTATGGATCTAGTCACTTGGTATTGAAGGTTTATCCAAATGTAACATTGAACACTGCGGAGCACATGAGTGGGTCAAAGAAATGAAGGCTTCTAGTTCCAGTGCATCCGTAATACTGTCTGTTCAGCTCATTTCCTACCCTATCCCTATATAGTGCAGTGATCGTCTAGTCATAAATCCCTAGGTAGTTGGTTGATCTATGGCTACCAGTATGAGCGCGAATTAATGATGTTGGTCATAAAACAGTGACCCCCAACATATCCAAAAATTCTCACCGATTCAACCAATTAACAGTGTGAACCACTGTAGATCAACCAGCAACTGTGTGGTAAAGAATTCTCCTTGAGATTTGCTACGGACCAACCTCAATCTCCAAAAACCGAGCATGCAGGAATAGTTATGTCAGCTGTATACTGCTTCTGGCTCTATCCGTGATTTTTGTAGTTTGTGGCAGCTTGCGTACCCAACACCAGGCGATGGTACGTTTCTATTCGCTTCAAGGCTCAAACTCGCACGAGTAGGTAGAAAATTTCCAGAATGGACAAATAAGCTGCTTGGATCTTGCAACACTAAGGTTAAACAGCCACGGTTATAGCGTAGAAACATGGTAATAGGGCCTTCCCGCCGCCACTTTGGTGTCGGTCGTTCAAGCCTTCGTTTTAGACTGCCTGAACGACATTGAATCTGCCGTTTTGTGGAGGCCACACCCGAGAACTCCACTGCCGGTGTTGAGTATGATTCTGCATCGGCAGTTTGATCTCTCTGCCTACTTATAGACAGATTAGGTGAGATCGGTGAGGTAGGGTATATATATGACTAGCTCGTCGGTAATTGCCTACCTCGCATCGGTAACTTGTACTAATCTAATGGCTGGTCTTTCTAATTCGGCACCGTATAATCTTACGGTATAGAGCTGGCGAACTTCCATCTGTTGGTTTCACTTCTATGTAGGTTTGCGTGCTCAGTGTGGCTTACACACCTTGCAAGGAGCAGCAGATGAACTAGAGGCCGTTAGGTGTGAGGCATGTGCCAAAATGTTGCATATAGCCACATTGCGGCATTTGGGTCCTGGCGAATGGAAGCTTTCGGCCGGTTCCAACTCTACCATCCCGGGTTTCTAAGCCCTCCCGCCGCGCGTCTTGGCTTTTGACCAATTGGCTAGCAGTACTTCTCAAGTACCTACGCGATACAATGCAAACGCTATCGCTCATGTATCTTACTGGTAGTGAGAGGTACCGTGTTATTTGGCTGAATGTGCGAATTTTGCAGCCCCTTCGGTAACATTATTCCGAGCGATCTCTACCGTTCGTTTTTCCTCAGACTTCACCGAGTTAGGTATCGAAAACGGTTTATTTTTCCTATTAAAAACGCTCTTCCTCATTGGATATACGATAAAACCATTAGATTTACTGGACTATACCGCACATCTTAAGTATCTCCCTCTATTGATTACTTTTCGTTCTTTATGCACTGTTGTAGTTAGGATAGCAACGATTACACATGTCTAGCGCCGTGCTACTCGGAAGTGGGACCAGAGTCCTTGGATCGACTTACTTCCCCACTAGGTCATTGGAGCATCTTTACAAATGCTTAGGTTAAATGGTACTCTGAGTTTATGAACACGATTGATCACCAAGACGCGAGTGATATTGCGTGAAGGTGTGTATTCCTCGACTGTAAACGCCCTGCCAGCCGCGTTTGTGGCCCATCGGCAGAATAGTACCCTTATTCAAATTTGGGTCACAATTGAAATCAACCTCACACACAAGAGGTTTCATCCTCGGCTTCGGGGGCGTGTATACCGGACAATTACACATTCCGTACTGACATAGTTTTACCCGGCATAATCGTGGGTGGCAACATCGCAAAGCTTCAGGTTTCGCCGAGCTGGACTAGGCGCTGGTTTTTCATGCAATCCTGAATCCTTATGCAGGTCAACCAGATGCTGGAAACATTCGGGCTGGCCTGCATGTTACAGATCTTGGGTCGGGCAAGACCATGTCTCTAGGCAAGCTGCTGCACCTACAAATTGTGGACGGTGATTGCATTGGAGTGGGGTAAATACATCCCGTGGCCTCTGGGCGCCATGCCGTGCGGCTGTATTGAATGATAGGTAGTGTGAGTGTTCTAGGAAAACTTGGAGAACATCGATGCGACAACATGCAGTTGACATTAATTAAGCACAAGCTCACCATTAGCTACCAATACTAGTCTTTGAGTCCAGATAGAAAACCAAAAAGAAACAGTTAGGCAGAGCCAGAGGCATTCCAAAGATTAAGAATACGCATATTCCCATTACCCATTATCCTAATTAACCCTTAACCCTATCATCTCTCGTGATCGCATGAAAAATTAAAGACCTCATCGCGGTAGCTCCCGGTCAATCATTAGTCCTACTTCGTTGGTTTCTGGGAGGCGTTAGCTTTGCCGAAAATATATCCATAGAGCTATATCAGGGAACTTACATTATCGAAATAGTGGGCGACACCGTTCTCGGTGATGATATCCGTCCTGACAATCTTTGAATCGTTGACATAGAAACTACCGCCTGACTGGGTGATGTTTAAAGTCGCACCCGATGCCGCTTTGAATGTTCCTACGACAAAATCTGGCGAGTAGATAACGGAACCGAATAGGATGACATCCAGGACACTTGCACAGTCGAGGGGATTCAGAGGCGCGAAAGTTGTGACACTTGGTGTTTTGTCAATCTTGTGGCCCACACCCTCCTTCTTGATTGCCTTCCAAAAGGTTATCAGCCCCGTTTGCTTAAGGGTGTCCGTTACAGTTTCGGGAAGGGTAAAGAAGCTGTTACACGCCCGTCAGCACCACAATTAATAAGACTGACAGGGTGTACGGACGCTGTAACAGGAAAGATCCAACCATATTTCCACTTAATCGGTGTACTAACGGTGGTAACTGTTGTTCCGAGACCGCTGGAGATTTGCAACACCTGCGGAGGCTCGTAGCCTCTTTTGTAGGGGGATTTGGACGGTATAGCGCTTGTGACCACTCTTTGACCAGTCGACTTATTTTGAGCAATGTTGAAGAATGCGGGATTGTCGAGAAACGATTCTTCGACGCCGACAGGATATGTGACTTTTTCTTCTTTGTAATAATTCCTCTTCAAAACGACGGTAGGGGCATGTGTTATCTGGTACGAAATATCATATTCACTTTGGCGGCGAAATAAGCGAGAACCGGCGACGTTTACCGGAGCAAACATATTTACTGGGGTACCGCCAGCTCCCATTTGTTCTGCCCTTGCGACCACTGCTGGTGCGGCTAGTAGCGCGCTTGCGACGCCTGCGAGCTCGGGAGTGCTTTGGGTCGCCTCGGTAAGACCCATACCTGCAGTGCCTTGAGCATTGGTGTAGGCGATGAGGAAAGCTGGGGCAAGGATCAATAGCGATGACAACTGCATTGTGGCGGGTAAGTGTGGAGAAAGGAAGAGATACTGCTCAGACCTTTCCCGTAGGTTGTGCCCGGCTACTTATATCCGGGAGCATGGATGGATTACGGCGGGAGTTTCCCGTCGTCACGTCACCAATGTGATAGAGGGCAACGCAAGGCTGTCCAGATCCAGCAAGTGTACTAGCAGATCTACCAACACGCAACCAATAGGTACATATCAATCAGTCGATTCGTTATAAAAAGCATGTATCGCAGGACGTATAGGGATGTACCGTAAGCATGGTCCGCTTTTTAGAAACTCAGCCCAGCACAGTCGAGATGTTCAGTGTAGCATGCTCTGTCAACGATATAGAGTAAATGTAATCCACCTTGCATATTTGAGAACATTGTTCAACACGTCGCGTCCGCTGACATTCCAACTCTTATAATATCTATCAAATCGAATTAACCATTCGCTTGTAACAAAAGCGCTGAAAAAAAATACTGGTAACCTATCAACAACGCGCTGAATAAATGATGAGACCCGACAATGGAGATTAAAATAGAATATTACGTTACTTTATTGGAATTACTTCCATAATTATCGTGCGCTTCTATCATATGTAAGCCACCTATATATCAGTATACACACTGCATCTTGGCTAAGATAAAACCCCACAGCTTCTTTGGAACCGCTGATGCCTGAACATCCTTGGTGCGTTTGTCTTTGATCGTGATTGGTGCCCGCAACGGTTATCCAAAAGCAAGGTCACCTATCGCGATGAAATGTTACTTCATTGAGGTACCAGCAATAAGTCTTCAAATGCAACTCTAATCCGAGGGTGTGTTATCTTGTACGACTTATCGATCGAACCAAAATACGGCTATGCCTGCAGGGTGGTGAATATCGCATTCAACTTTAGTCAACTTACTACACGTCCGCAGGCCGTGTGCTCAAAAATCTGAAGCGTTATACACACGGTCACCTCAGCTCCGACCTTAGCATTCCGAATTCCACAACGAATATTACAAACCGACAAGCCTAGAATTCTTCGCCATGGGTAACCTCACTACCCCGACAGATGTCCATTACATACTGGGGGTGACGAAGTGGTTTTGGATGCCAATGCGTGATGGCTCAGTTGTCCGTGCCGTCGCCGTCACCAGCTCACAGGGCTCTACTTGGGTTGCAGCGTACGCATTGCTCCTCATCCTCATATTCGTTGCTATCGCCCGTATTCTCAAAGATATCGTAATTGGAATTTTTCCTCTCCGCGGAAACGGCAACCGGTATGCCTTGCTGGTCGGCTATTACAACACAAACGATCCCGTCTCGATCATAATAATCGCCGTCTCGTACTGTTGGAAGATCTTGTTTTATGTCAACGGGGATGGTCTATGGGGAATCGACTGGAATACATTCTGGTTGGGAGTCTCGCTCATTGTTTTTGCTCTCGGCATGCTCACAGCGAACGCGGTCGGTGGTGTCCTTGTTCCTGGAAATCTTCGTCTAGGCAATGTTGCCCGGGTACGACCAGACAGTATTTTCTTCCCAAAAGTGACTCTGACCAATAACTTTGAAATCATCCAACGTATTCTAGCACCACAGGCTTTTCGCGCTCTGGCAGATTTGGATCGGGTGGGGACTATGTTGAAAGACGACGGAAAGATCACTTTTAGGCATTCGCCTCCGGACTCTGGTGGAGAAAACCCTTTCTATTCTTTCAACTACACATATTCCATCTCCGGCTACGAATTCGGCCTTCAGAGAGCACCAGGCCTGTTGTATACGGTGAGTGGCTCTTGTGAGACAGCCTATCACTGGAGATTATCAAGGTCGAACGAGACGGTGGAGATATACCAACCGTGGAACGAACTCAATGAGAACCAAACCCTCGGAGTGTACCAATTCGAGGATAGATTACCACCGTATGTTGAGTTCTTGGCCCTGAAAAAACCAATAAGCTCCGAAGATCGCGTCAGGGAGTATGCTATCGTTCCACACACTGCCCGACGGTCGAGTCCCAAACCAAATACGAACGATATCTGGTATATGACCGAAGAAATGAAGGGAGTGGCTCCGGGTATGAATAAGTACCGAGTCAAGTCGGGAAGGCCGGCATTGTCCTGTCAGCAGAGAGACACATGGAAGTATGGAGGCCGGCCGGTGGACTCAGAGTTGGGCTTACCCGAACTCGTCAAATCGAAGGGCCTCAAGCTATCGAGTTTCATACAGGAGAGCGTCTTCCAACGGGCGTTTTCCTCTCCAGCCGTGCCTAAAGTTACAAATGCTTTAGGGTTTTCGGCCCTCACCGGCTCTTCACTAAACGTAGCCTACAAAGCCTCGGTGGATGTTAGCCGTGTAAACGTCACAGCCGAGCTCGAACGGATCATTCTCGTGTCGTTTATATGGTCCCGCGATGTAGTCCGATCCACAGTCCTCACTTCCAAAACGACGCAGGAAGGACTAGTGAATAAAGCTATACCAAATGGAACGAATGCGGTTCCGGACGAGGTAGCCGACTTTGTGGTTGAGGACGGAGACATTACGACAATGTCTGTCAACGTCCTTATTGCAACGCCTGCGGTGTGTTTGCTTCTCTGGGTTTTCATCGGGCTGAAGGGAACGTTTATATTTGCCAATACATGGCGCAAGATCAAGAACGACAGCTTCCGAGCACGATACACACAGCGCACCATTGCATTCTCCGCCATTCAACTATACAGATACTTAGACGAAGAACTTAGCGGCGAAAGAAGATGGAAAGGCCGGTTATCTTTCACGCCTTTCGTCGATAATGTCACTACATACACCCGACGGTACTCCGAATTCGAAGTGGCTCCTGTGTCTGCACGAGTGACAACACCAACTGCATCACCAATTTCAAGATATTCCAAGGCCAGCTATGAGGACGACGCCGCACATTACTTCAGTTCCGATGATCCCGGCGTCGAAGGGGCAGAGCAAAGTAAGCCCCTGGTATACGTAACGCCCTTTGCGCGACCTGCGCTTGTACCACTTCATCAGCGCAGCTATTCTTCACCGGAATCCAAGAGCTTCACCAGTGTGAGCACTATCCCAAGCTTTTCGTTTTCAGCCGCCAACCGACGACCAACATCACATTATACAACACGCGATGACCAATTTGAGCTGGCAATGACGAGACATTGGCGTCCCAGCCTACGTCCAGATGATGATGTGCGGTGGAGTCAGGTGCAGAGGGATTGAACAAAGGCTACTTCGGGTTTCGTTTATTGTGTTACACGATCGTACGAGGACGGTAATTTATGATATATTTTTTCTTTTCTTTTCTTACAATCTAATATTGAGCTTTCTTCCTTCAAGTTCATTGAGATAGAACTGTGTAAGCTACGTGTGCCAAAACAAGAAGCTGTGATTCCGAAGAAACTCGATCAGACGAAAAAACAACTTCTGCCCGCTTTAAAGTACAGCCCCATCACTGCGGGGTGGTCTGCGCATGCCACCCACAGCTTGTGTCGTTCATGCATGCATGAACTGTTCGTGGTGCATAAGCACCTCATTCAATCGCACCATTCCCCTGCTGATCAATTCGAGAAGAACAGACGAAAGCGAGAATAGATACTGAGCCAAAAGATTTATGGACGGAAATCAATGTAAACTCTTTCTTCATTTCGTTGCTTTTAATACCTGCTGTGCAAATTGTAAGTGCAAATACTATTCAGCAGTGTAAATTTTGATCCAAACCGACAATTGTCTGATTCCATTTACTCAGCTCAAGTATTCACAGCCTTCATTTCTTATTCCGTAGCTTGTCTTGAATATCACAAGGTCTTTCTTTATCAATGTCTCAGTCTGTGAGTCTTGGCTGTGATTGAAATTTTTTTGCATAGTATCTATTTCAAACAACCAGCGCCAAGAAACTAGAGTTTCTTTTTCTCATAGCCATGCTGAAGAACAAAGGTTCCCCACTATCAAGGTGTTGGATTTGTGCGTTTGCGACTCATACCCAAAGCTGTGCAATGGCGTTTTGCGCCTCTTAAAAAGTTAACTTCCCACCTCCGCTGTGGTGCTGACCGCAGATGGCGGATGCAAGGGCTTGGAGCACATTGTTGGTAGAAGGCTGACACTTTCCACGCGGTACAGGGTATCTCGAATTTTGGTACAATTGTACCCTACACATGCAAGTGCCGGTGAACCCCAGATTCGCACTAGGATAGGAACGGGAGGGGTATCCCTTGCTTGAAATATTTTAGCGGCTGCATGTGGGACGATTGGGACAATTCACGATTGGGATTCTCGTTAGTTAATAGTGTCTACCAATTGTAATCGTGTGAATTAATCCTCCAGCCAATAATACCGTAGAGTAAGCGAAAGTATTCTACGAACATGCAGTCGGTATATTTCGCCGCCCTGCGCCTTCGTATCCCCCAAGAGGCTAACTGTAAACCAGCTGCGGCATCAAGTAGGCATAGTTTCGAGTTATAGTCGACCCCATTCTCGACGCCAATGGTAAAGTGAGTGCCCGAACACGTAAACGCACCGCAGGGATTTTCAATACTTCCGGTGTGGTGCCAGCCTTAAAGTGATTGATATCTCGATTCCATACCCATAATCCCAGAGGATACCCGTAGAAATTGGAAGTGAGGTTACCTAACGTCACGAGTTGTGCTCATTTTCTTCATAGAGGTATAACCGTTTTAATAAGTGCTTGTTGCACAGTATCTCACTCGATATGCAATGACAACCATTATGTACAGCGAGCCATAGAAGGAGATAGTATTCAGTGATGAAGATCGCCAAGGAGCAATTCGATGGTGAGAATACCCAGCAGTGCTTGCAATTGAACTGTATTGGGATTGCCCGTTCTCGGAGCTCCATTCGTGCCAGCCGCAGGTTCTTTACAACCCGCAAAAATTTCCCCTCTTAGCTGCTTCCCATCTACATCTGTGTAGCATTCATCAGTAGTTGGGTGTAATCTTCAACTCCAGGAGCTCTAGGAATAGTATGTACTCCGAGCTTCCGTTAGTTCGATATTCCGTATATTCGAATAAGTATTTCCCCACAGACACCATGATAACCCTATGCCTCGAGCAACATGCTTCTTTGAGCATGACTACGCTCCATAAAACTAGGGCGTTTACATCTTATGTGTCATTGGTAATGCTGCAGGGAAACGTCTTCATTTGGCATATCCGCGTAAATAGACAGGCGAGCTTTAGTTGTTTTTGTATTCAAATATATGAGATGTAGTCGTGAAAACCCTAATCCAGCAGACAAGGCAAATCCGGAACTGATAGTTAAGCTGGGGCATGGATTTGCCTTGTACTGGTAATATATTCAAGGGACTAAGCTGCCGATCTTCGTAGGTTCATTTCTATTGGCTGGCTGAACGTCATCTCCCAGTGACTTTAGTATTGCTTATTGTGAATGATATATTTCGCTATATGTATCTGTTACGCCGCGCTAACAAAATCCGAACTTCCAGATGTTTCCTTGTCGCCCACCTTACAAGATGTCAGCCTACAAGACCCTGCGTTCATGTCTGATTCTAGCATTGGTTCTTGACCACACTACTGGCACCCACTATCGTACATATGAACCGCATGTACTGATATCAGTCAGCTTAAAATAGATAGCACAAATCCGCATGGTCCGATGATAGTACTCGCAAGCAATTGGTATTACTCTTACACCTCTTCAGAGCCCATACAAAGGTAGAGAGGTCTCGCGCAAGGCTTGTACCAGCCCGCAGCTGGTGAAAGTTCCCGTGTGAAGGATTTGAATCTCAGTGGCCATTAACGTCCCAGGAATCCCCTCCACAGTGAGTAAAAGCAGTGGAATAGCCAGTGCGTCTTTTGCCGTACTTCTAACTCTGGCGGAACGACAGCTGTGGTGGATGTGGGGATATTGGATCCAGAAACCTAGTGGGCTAGGGTTTCAATCATGAAGCCATCATTCGGTAGTGTACCGAACTTCGAGACTTAAAGGGCATCCGTCTAGGACGTTCTGCGCCAATGAAGCCCACACGAATCTCTATGGACTGAATTCCTGTTTGCAAAACAAGCTATCAAGAAACCTAGAGAAAATTAAGCCAAGGAACTAATTTTGGTCATGATGATCACGGGGAACAATCTAAAGCGGGATGTACAGTACAATCAAAACACAGCACCAAGAGATTGGAAGGCAATTATGCGATAGCACGTACTTCATATGCCTAGGCAGGCATAATAAACCCTACCCCGCATCATTTGTCCACCGAGCCATGTACATAATTGTTCGATTCAAGGAAATAGCGAGCACGAAACCGAGATCAAATTGCGACCACCAGATACAGAAAACCCTACGGCACAAAAAATACCAACCACTAACCTTATTGTGAATAGTGACTAACGCCGCACCCATAAATGTTCATCAAAACACCTTAACAAGTTCCCACGCGATGTACCAGCACCAACCAAACACCCTAAATATTAATATGATGTACCAACACCAACAAAACACCATAAAATACGGGCCGCAAATACCCCACACGAGCTGTCGATTCCTCAAAACCCAACCAAGGCTATGAAGGCAGAGATGCCAAGCTGCCGTGGGTGCCATGATGAGAAACCCCATCGCTAGCGTGGCATGGTACATAAATGATTTTGGCTTCGTAGTTCTCGCCACAGCCACCGTCACCGGGGTTTCTTCAACCGCAACTAGTAAGTGCCGATTCGCTTATCTGACCGGCTAGCTAACTCACCTGTGGCTGAGGTTATACTGATATTCCTCCTGGCCATCTCCTTGTCCCCAATTTCTACCAATATCGATATCTCTGCCAATTCCAAGTGACCGTGAAACCTTGCAATCTGTGAGATTCTTTGTAATTCCCGATGTTCAGTAGAATATCAGCGCTGCCATCGAGTAGAAGGTGTATATGCTTGATGGTCCCACGTTCTGCAGCCAGTGTAAGAGGGATATCATGTAAACCGAAAGGATAATAATGACAATAATTCACATTAGCCCTGTTGGCGATCAAGAATGTCAGGTTCTGTACTGAAAGTCTGCGGACAACGCTATCCAGAAGCATCCAGTCAAGCGCCATAGTATCCACTCCCCCTTCGACACACTGCTACCCTTAGTAGATAGGTTCATCATCTGTATTGTATATATGAAGGGTTCTAGTCGTAGCGTTTTACGATTTCCAGCGTTTGTTTGTGTTGACACGTATACGCAGTGGCGGGTGGAAAACTCGTCTGTTGTCTAGTCTGTCTATCCAAGTCTAAAGTCTAAAGAGGGTGGGTTGTGGTGGGGCTGGTGGTAGTAGCAGCAGTGTTGAATTGTTGATCTTCGGCACTATCACCCAGCCTATCACTCGTCAGACTTTGAAGTCTCCAGACAACGCATTATAAGCAACATATCCTATTGCAATAACTTCACATCGAGATTCAATGACTACGCATCAATAAATTCAATGACTACAGATCAAAAATTCAATGACTTCACATCAAAGTTTAATGACTACATATCAAAGTTAAGTGACTACAAAATCACATCCGAGTGTGAAAAGAAATACAATTTACTTGCCAAAACAAATTTTCTATCGATCAAGCATGTTGACGGAAATACTGGGCTTTCGCTGGAGATCATCGACGCGCATAATGTGACTGCTTGGCTGTTACGTGGGTTGCAACTTTTAGTATAGTTATCTTAACATTATGTACTTAAGCTTTCTCCTTTTCTCTTCTGCTCTTTAGAATTCAGACGATTGATGAGTTCTCCGCGCACTTTGCGTGTCAACAAAGCAGAAGGCTATCTGGTTTGCCATGAATTGTTTCTATTGCAGTACCTAACTGCGTGTCTCGGTGTGAACAGCTAGATATTGTTGTGATCGGTAGTTAAAGTCATATGCAAACCGGTGGCTATCCCTAATATGACCTTTCTTATCTACCACCACCTGAACACTTGCCCACCTTCTTTTGAAAGTTCTTAAGAACTGACTATATTGTGTTTAACTGGCTTCTTAATCAGTCTATCAATTTTTTTTTAACGGCTGAGGCAAAAAAATTGGGTTATGCACTGGGTGTTGCCCAAACTGAGTTGCAAGAAAGTTGCGGAGATATGAAGGTTAATGTTTTGTTGCACCTGGCCGCCGTAGTGTGTCCAATAGCGATAAGCGAGATGTAATACGAACACAAGTGGGGAAATTACTGGCCTTACTCCACGGTACGCGTACGATCGAGTACATAGCCCCGCCTCTAAGTTGAGCGTGCGGGGTGGCTCTAGTGCGTCGTATTCCACCAACACTGCTTAAGCAAGAGTATCTATCAATTAGGGTAGCTACTTAGTAGTTATGATTGAGCGCCGAGCTTGCAATGTTTGAGCACATATTGTAAGTATTAGGGTTTATAGCCGCTATTAGCTCACTTGAACAGGGTCAAATCGGGGCGCTTTAACCACTCCGGCAGCGCATTCAACTCCCCAACTTCTCTGCCTACCTTTTATAACACTGCATAGGAGGAATTGCATGAGGTTGTTTAGTCACTCGACATAAGAAAGTGACAGCTCTCGGGGGTTGTGTTAGAGTTTAGGTATGGGTGTAAGTCGTTTCGTTGATTCAATCTAAAAGGGCGGGTGCGGTTTGTATATACTCTGAAAGTCCAAAACTCAAGTACGATTACATAGTTCGCTTAGAAGATATAAAGGTACTTAGTATTCTAACAGGTTGGACCGAAGAACATCGAGTGAGAATCAATGCGTAGTGGCAATTTTATAGCAAAGGGAAGTTCCGCGTGATGACGATGTTGAACAAGGGCAATTTGAAAATCCAACTCAACCTAACAATCTCGCCAGCGAGCAATGGTGACTCCTTCTAGGAGGCGGAAGATCGTTCTGTTTGCAGGTACCTACTTACCTACTTAAGTACTTACTATGCCAAAAAAACCCCCGTTTATTGATGTGACTGCAGTGCCACATTTACCCGAGTGCTGCATGACTCCCAGAGTCCAGTGAGTGTAGCATATTACTAAATTTAACATTCTAATTACTGGGGAATAGCTTAAAATACTACAGTAATGCAAAATACCAGCAAATATGACATTGTAAATGATTGAGTATTTAGTTGAATGGGGTAATATTGATCAATTGAGCAGCATTGAGTATTTGCATAAATGTGGCAGGCATTCCACATTCTTGTCACAATGATGTGACAGTAATAAACCAGTATACCTACAAATAGCCCTAACATGATGTGATATTCAGCAAACTACATACATAGTATAGTGGTTAGTGGGTGTGTACAATACCCACTGAAACAGGTTCGAATCATGCCAGAGATATTTTATTATTATACTTCAGTCAGCTGGCAGCAGGCCTGGATGCAGGCCATTGGGCATGCGTGGGCGTGCGGGCGTGCGGGCGTGCGGGCGTGCGGGCATGTGCAGGCATTTGCGAAATATACACATGTGGAAGTAATATAGCATAACTCTACTATTTAACTCAATGCACATCATTTTGAATATGGCAGCAATCCAGCATCAATGTGGCATCAATATACCATCCAATGTGGTCTTCTGTGCTACATTATTGTGAAATTGATCCCACATTCAAAACAATTGATATTGTTGCAAATTCCGAAATACCCCACAAGTTCAGCCAATGTATACATTTATAAAGAATTCAACATTAATACAGCATTAACTTGGCATCAATAAACGGGGCTTTTTTGGTACAGTACTTAAGTACTTAAGTTACAAATCCAAAGCTGAGCTGAGTCAGGATGTAGCACCTTAATTTCCGCCATCGTTTCGTGCTCTTCACATTCCATTTAATGAAAACCGCCGAGTCTCAAACACCTTCCTCATAAATTTGCACACCACCACGTACCAGCATGTCCCGAGAGCTCAGATCCGCCGTCTATGGCATTCCGCCTTTGCCGAAGTAAGCTTCCCGATAGTGGAAATCTATCAATGTAATCTTACTTTCGATAGAAGTCGTGATGGATCAATTGAAGTGCTCAACAACTATATCGCGCAGGGAACCAGAAATTAGATTGAGAGTGCAACAGGCTCCCAACCGCCCGTCTCATCCGGGCAGTGCCATGTCCGACTCTGGATTACAATTTTCCAGGCTGAGAATTCCTGTCCGCTTTTGCCCTAGGGCTTCCTATCTGGACTACAACCCTGCAGGGCCTTACCGTCTATGCACGCGATGCTTAAGGCTAAAAGAAGCTAGGGTGATGGAAAAAAAACAAGCCACTTATACCCACCAACTTTATGAAGTGGATCAACAGTGTAGAAAATGCGGATCAATGATGTGGGAGCTATGCTTACCAGGTGAGAAGCTGCCAAATATACGTCAAATATCCGATGCTACCTCTTGTTTTAGGTGTAGCAGCGCACTCAGTAAGCTCGGCCTAGCTGCCGGCCAGAATTACGCACATCTAGTAATTGTAACCTTCGCTGGAGACCTGCAGTCGCCCTGAATGGGCCCTCGGTATTGTAGCCTCGGCCGAGACGCCCTAGGGAAAACAAAGTGTTCGCCCGGTCTGGACGGTGGTGCCGGGCCCCGAAAGACGCCAGTCCAGACGGACAGTTAGAACGAAAAGCGTGCCCTGCAAGAGATTCTTCGCGATGGGGCGTACGACGTAGTCTGGTTCGAAACATATCTATCCGAATCCGTTTGAAGTGTGCTAACACTCACAAGCGCTGATGCTACAGTATCAAGTTCGCTAAGCCCCATGGTCCTTGACCGGATCGCTCAACTGGAAGACTTCATGGAACTCGGGATCCATCATGAAGAAGACGCGAAGAACATCAAGGCGGTGATCGTCCTATACAAGCAGTACCGCCTTACACTTACGTTTACCTCAACTGCCTACTTGTTCAATGGAAAACTCAAACTAGGTTTGATAGAGAGTGCTGTTAAGAGTATCGGACTTTTGTGCTACTAGTGGAGGCAAGATAAAGGTGGAGAAGGATGCTCTGGATCGAACAAGTGTGATACCATTTTCCTTCGTCGGTGCATGCTCTGACCAAATACACAGGGGGTCTGCTGCCAGCTTTTTGCAAGAGATACCTTCCCTCCGAATAATCCCATTGCCCAGACTCATAATGTTGGTAGTAATAACCACGGCAATTTGATGAGAGAACTGCAGGACGTCGGCAAAGTCCTGGCGATTTTTGTAGCCCTGGCGCCAATGCTTGAGGAAGCCGGATACAATCAGAGCAGTCGACGGAACGTGGTGATCTTCCGCCCTATGGCGATTGCAGACTGAGAACTTTTCTCTGTTCTCAGGCAGGATGAACGAGTATTTGGTCGGAGGAAGGAAGGACTCGACAACGATCCCTTTCAAGTCAGCGAGAGGGGTTTCCACGGCGACGGGGCAGGTCTTGACTCTTGAATGACGAAAAAAACAGAGCGAACTCTTTCGCAGTGGCAAAATACACGGCGGATCTGGGAGCCATGGACTGCAGGGCCCCGCAACCACCTGCCCAGTGTTCCCAAGCAGTCAGGTCGGTCGGGCTTTGGCTTCCTCTAGGCCGGGCTGTGCGAAGGGCGGCACCTACGAGAATGCCTGCCAGTGATGTCAACCGTCCCGTCGGACGGCCGGGGACGGTGGGCCGTCCGAGATTTCCCCAGGACGGACGGGACGGCGCCAAGGCCGTCCGTCCCGTCCTTACTCCACAATGACGGCATGACGGCCGGGGACTTGCCGGGGACGGTAACTTTGCCGTCCCCAGCAGTCATCCACCGTCCCCGGCCGACATCGGGCGGTAAGGGTATGAATTTAGATGACATCGAAAATAGCCCTGAAAGCA